>Ga0209402_10005403_pt1 | contig 11397 bp, 14 predicted proteins | sample ArcticOcean_MG_C_3_FD_187437 | JGI IMG/M metagenome (GOLD analysis project Ga0209402, IMG submission 187437) | Marine microbial communities from western Arctic Ocean - ArcticOcean_MG_CB8_126 (SPAdes) (version 2) | ecosystem: Environmental > Aquatic > Marine > Oceanic | place: Arctic Ocean... | reverse complement strand
GTTGCAAGCTGGAAGACCTATTATATTTAATTTACACCCAATGAATTTTTTGACAGGAGAATGCTTTTCGTCTTGGATAGCATAAGCGCCTGCTTTATCTAGTACATTATTATTATTTATATAATTTATTATTTGAGATTTATTCCAATTTTTGAATTTTACGTCAGATATTTTTGTCATACTAGAAACGGATTTATTTTTCATATTAAATATAGATATCGTCGTAATGACTGAATGATTTTTATTATTTAATTCCAATAGTATTTTTGACGCCTCTTTGTTATCGTATGGTTTGCCAAATATTTTATTTTCTTGGCACACGATAGTATCTGCCGCTATTACAAATTCATTGATTCTATTGTTATTGTTAATCGCCTTAAATTCACTAGCTCTGATTGAATATTCTATCGGAGATTCATTTATTAATGGTATTGGTTCTTCGCTGGTAGCATCTAAAAGATTAAATGATAATCCTAATGATTTAATTATTTCGATTCTTCTTGAAGATTTAGATGCCAATCCAAATATAATATTTTGGTTGATGTGTGTATTATTCATTATGTAATTATTATATCGAAAATATTTTAAAATGAATGATCCTTTGTACGAACAAATAACAAAACTTCCGTTTGAGTATATTAATGCAAAATTAAAAGATTTTTTACTTGAAGATTCCCCACGTGGAGATCCCACTTCAAATTTAACAATAGGAAAATCAAAAACCACAACTGCTTTTTTAGTCGGTGAAGACCCTGCGATATTTTGTGGTGCCCAGATAATACAGGCTTTGAATAAAGACTTTGAAGTTGAATTATTATGTAGCGACGGAGACTCTATAGTTTCCAATCAAAAAATTGCGGTTATCAAAGGAAATGCTAGGAAATTATTAAGATATGAACGAATTTTACTTAACTTATTACAAAGACTAACAGGAATTTCCACATTAACTAAGAAATACACTGATATTGTAAAAAATAGTGAAATTAGAATTCTAGATACTCGTAAAACCACTCCTGGATTAAGATTGTTTGAAAAATATGCTGTCACAGTTGGAGGTGGATATAATCATAGACTGAATTTGTCTGAAGGGTTGCTAATCAAAGATAATCATTGGGTAGCTTCATCTGATGATTTTTACAAAATAATAAAAGAATATAATCTTAAATATCCAATACAAGTTGAAGTAGATAGAAAAGATCAATTAATTAATTTGCTTGAATATGAAATAGATGCGATTTTATTAGATAATATGAATCCTGATTACGCTAGGGATTGCGTACAGACCATTAGGAATATTAATCAAAAAGTATTTATTGAAATTTCTGGAGGAGTGACAATAGATAATTTGAAAGATTATATTATCAAAGGAGTAGACGGGATATCTTCAGGAGCATTAATGCATCAAGCTCAAAATAAAAAAATTAAATTAGAATTTGAATGATTATAATAAATTCAGGCGATCTATAAGCCGAGTTCTGTAGTGTAAAACACTGACAACTATCTATCTAGACTTGCTGTCACCAGCAAGTTCAAGCGACCTACCCAAAGTACTTGGATATGAGAGATCCGTTTCCTTTCTATATGGTCTTTCACCAGGTGGGGTTTACCATGCCTTTAATGTTACCATCAAAGCGGTGAGCTCTTACCTCGCCTTTTCACCCTTACTATAAATAGCGGTATATTTTCTGTGGCACTTTCCTTCAGGTTGCCCTGACCAGCCGTTAACTGGCACCATCCTCATAGGTGCTCGGACTTTCCTCTATAATTAAATAGCAGTTGTCTGATCGCCTAAATTTATTAAGTCTATTATAATAGACTTATAAAAATAATTGAATCAATTTAGTTTATAATATAAATATTAATTGAAAATAGAAAAATTTTATGCTCGACAAACCATCAGCTCAAAGAGACAAATCAGGTTCACTGACAATTACTATAACATCAGATGCAGTAACACATATTAGGCAGTTCGGCAAAATAGATGGTAAAGAGAAAGCCAATCTAAGAGTTGGAGTTAAAGGCGGAGGATGTTCTGGATTGACTTATGTATTGGAATTAGCTGACAAACCAAATGAAAATGAAAAAGTTATAAACGAAAACGGATTGGAATTATACGTGGACAAGAAATCATACATATTTTTGGCAGGTACAATCCTTGAATATCAGGGAGGATTAAATGGAAAAGGTTTTGTATTTAATAATCCTAATGCTAAAACCTCATGCGGTTGTGGCACTTCTTTTTCGGTATGAAAATGAATGAATCATGCACCTTAAACAAAGTTAATTTACACTATTTAAATCACTACTCTTATGTGTCTATAAAAGGTGATGATGCAATGGATCTATTAGACAGGCTTACAACTAATGATCTGAGTTCATTGAAACCTATGGAACACATCTATACAATCCTTACTTCCACTAAAGGTAAAATGATTGATTTATTAAGTGTTTTGAAATTAGAAGATCAAATTATTTTGGGCTGTTCTAAAAATGCTTTGAAAACAATTTTAGAATGGATTGATTTTTATACTTTTGGAGAAGAAATTGAAATTGTTATTGATCAAAAAGATTATGAATCTAGCATGATGGTATTTGGAGATAATGCAGTTAAATTATTTAATAAGACCTTTGATTTAGATATGTCATTAATAGAAGGGAAGTCAATGTATGTTGCTTTTAATTCGAATTCTGACGGAAGATCTAAGATTTTAATAATTAATAAAAAATATTATCATACGGATCATTATGAAATTTATAGTACTACATCAATTTTAATACAATTAATTCAACTTTTTTCAAAAAAGGAAGATTTTGCTATTAATTTAATGAATGATCAGGAATTTAATGATTATAGAATTTCTAATAATATTCCTGTATATCCTTCTGAAATTAATGAAAATTATAATCCTTTAGAAGCAGGTTTGAAAAAATATATTAGTTTTAATAAGGGATGTTATGTTGGACAAGAGGTAATTACCAGATTAGATAGTTATGCTAAAGTACAAAATAAATTGGTATTAATCAAAGCAGATAAGCAGATCGAAACAGATTTAACATTTAATGATGCTAATATTGGGCAAATCACTTCGCACACATCAGAGGATTATTTGAACGGAGTTTATAAATTAGCTTATATTAAGAAGAAATTTTTAAATGATAACCACGATTCGTTTGAAATCCAAAATATAGTAGAATAACTTTATTAATTTATTAGACTATAGCCTCCATCTAATATTATAGTTTGCCCTCTTATCATTTCAGATTTGCTACTGCATAAAAATAACACTAAATTAGATATGTCTGTTTTATCTATTGATCTACGAGACGGATTATCTTCTTTTTTAGACATCATATCTGATTTATTAGGAAAACTATTTAGTGCGTCTGTTTGTACTATCCCTGCTGAAACTGCATTAACATTGATTTTTTTTTCTGCTAATTCAACTGCAAGATATTTGGTTATAGTTTCTAAGGCTGCCTTAGATGTTCCAACAGAAAAATAATTTGGTAGCACTTTTTGTGATCCTAGACTTGAAATATTTACTATTGCTCCACCATTAATCATTAAATTTGAAGACTCGATGGATAATAACCACGGTGCTTTTGCATTTATGTTATGCGTCCAATCCCAATGTTTTATTTCTAACTCAGATGCTTTTTTATGAACCCCGGATGCTGCATTATTTATTAAGAAGTCTATAGATTTATACTTGGATTTTATTTGAGAGAAAAAGTCGGATATCTGAACCGGATCATTCAAATTACATTTTATTGCTTCACAGTTAACATCAAGTTGTAATATTTCATCCATTGTTTCTTTGGCTTCTTGATGATGACGAGCGTAGTTGAAAATAACATTTGCACCTAATTTCGCAAATTCAAGGCAAATAGTTTTTCCAATCCCTCTACTTCCTCCAGTAATAATTGCTGTTTTGTTCTTGAATTCTTTCATACATTCTCCTGAATTGCACGGTTGTAAGAATTAGTTATATTGCCATTCCCCCATCAACACTAATTACTTGCCCTGTCATATATTTTGCTTTTTCTGAACATATGAATCCAGCTAGATAGGCTATGTCTTCTACTTCTCCAAAATGACCCTGAGGAATCCACTTCATTATATTATCTTTTTGTTCTTGTTTTAGAACATCAACAGTTTCAGTATTAATATATCCTGGAGTAATAGTATTAACTGTAATATTTTTTTTTGCTACTTCTTTTGCTAGTGATTTGGTGAATCCAATCATTCCAGCTTTAGAAGCAGCATAGTTTACTTGACCAATATTTCCTCTGATTCCAACTACTGAACCTATATTTAATATTCTACCCCATTTATTTTTCAACATAGATTTCAAAGCTGGTTTTGAACAGTAAAAAATACTATCTAAATTAGTTCGTAATACTTTTTCCCAAGCATCATCATTCATTCTTATCAATAAACTGTCGTCTATGATTCCGGCATTATTCACAAGAATATCTAGTGATCCATATAATTCAATAGTTTTGCTGACAATATTGTTGCAATCATCTTTTTTACTTACATCACCTTTTATTATTTCAGCTTTTACACCGTGATCTTTAATTAATTCAAGGCGTAAATTTTCTGCTTCTACTTCTGATTTATTGTAGTTGACAACTATATTTATCCCTTGTTTGGCTAATTCTATAGCAATTGCTCTCCCAATCCCTTTGGAAGATCCTGTTATTAACGCATTTTTATTGTTGATATTATTCATTTTCTTGCTCAATAGATAATTCATTTATTTGTGTATTCATTTCTTCAATTATATTATTTTCAATCCATACAATTACACTGTTTATTGCTTTTCGCACTGCTGTATGATCTGCCTTGCCATGCCCAATCCCAACTATGCCATTAACTCCGAATAACGGAGCTGCTCCAAAAGTTTCTCCAACATTTAAATAATTAAGTGCTTTTGTAGATATTTCGTTTTTCACATTTTCATTAACATATGGACTTATATGTTCGGAGATAAACTTATTCATTAAATGTCCGGTAGATTCTAAAATTTTCAAAATAATATTCCCTACAAATCCATCGCATATAACTACTTCAGCTTTATCATAAAAAAGATCGTCAGGTTCTATATTTCCGATAAAATTTAATTTAGTATTTTTAATCAATTCATAAGTGTCTTTGGTCAGTTTATTTCCCTTACCTTCTTCGCTACCTACGTTTAGTAATCCAATTCTAGGAGATTCTATTCCGAAAGTATGTTTTGAATAAATTGATCCAAGAGCTGCAAATGTAACTAGTTGAGATGGTTTACAGTCTACATTTGCTCCGATATCTAAAATTACTGTGTTTGGTGAACTACCTATAATTGGGCCTCCTACAGTGGGTCTTTCCACTCCTTTTATCATGCCTAGTGTAAGAGCAGAAGCAGCCATTGTTGCACCAGTGGAACCCATAGACAGTAGTCCGTTGGCATTTTTGTTTTTCACTAAAAAAGATGATATTGCAATTGAGGATTTAGGTTTCTTTTTAAACGCTATTATTGGCTGTTCTCCATCTTCGATCACTCCTTCGGAAGGGACAATAGAAATTCTATTTGATTCAACAAATTCTAAAGCATTAGGTCCTAGCATGCTTAAAGAATTTTTAATTTGCTCTTCATCTCCTACTAATAAAACACTTAAATTAGGATGTGAATTAACTGAAATCGCTGCCCCTTTTACTATTTCGTAAGGGGCATTGTCTCCGCCCATTGCGTCTATTGCTATTGTTATATTTTTTTCATCCAATGTATTTTTCTTTTCTCTTTAAAATAGATAATAATAGGATCATATATTAAAATTTAATTGTCGCGTAGCCTTTTATAGCTTCTGTTCCGTCATTTTTAGTAATTGAAACATTTAATTTAATAATATTATTTTCAGAGATTACTACTTCCCCGTAAGTTTCTATTGTTTCATCCATATATATTGGAGATTTAAATTTTATGTCTATAGAACCACTTGTCAGCCATACATCACCATATTCACTGAACAACATTTCTCCCAAAAATGCACCTATCATCATTCCATGAGCTATAGTTTTTTTAAACATAGTTTTTTTAGCGAATTCACTATTGATGTGAATAGGGTTTATGTCCCCGCTAGAATAAGCATAACTTATTACTTTGGATTGAGTAATAGTCATTGCTTGTGATTTTGTTTTGTATCCTTTTTGATATTTATTCATGATATTAAGAGGTTGCACATTGATTCGTGTAGTATGGTTTTTTTATTATTGGTAATTTCGATTTTTATACTGATTATTCTCTTCCCAGCTTTTATTGTGTTTTTATTTATTTTAGCGAATGCATGAACCATAGAATTTTGTTTTATTGGTTTTGAGAAGGATATTTTTTGGGACAAATGAATTGTTCCATCAGGCAATGAATATTTATTAAAAATTTCACCGAAAATAATTGCTGTAGGGAAAAATATAGGATTATAAATTGTTTTGTCGGAATTTGAAGAGCTATTTATACTTCCCATGTATTTTGCCAATATATCTCTTGATAGCATGATATTTGTATCAATTAATGGCATGTTTGTATCTAATTCGCTTAATTTCATTTATTGTATATAATTTAGAATATAATAAATTATATATTATTTTTAGTTTCATTTTATGCTTTATAATATTTCATCGATATTAAAAGAACCGTTCGGTTTTACTAAAAAATTACCTGTTGAAAATTACAATATTGTGTACGATGACCTGGGAGAGGTAGAAGTATTTCAATCAGAAATACAATTTATTAAAACTGATTCTGGGGTCTGGGTTAATGGAATAATTCCAATTTTATTTTATTTAGATTGCTCACGGTGCTTGGAAAAAATAGAGTCTACAATGAATATCAAACTAAATGAAGAATTTAAATTTGATTACAATGTACAAAATCCAGAAGAAGACCATAGTTTTTTGATTGATGATGATAATCATTTAAGATTAGATGCATGCTTAAGAGAATATATTGTAGTAAATATGCCTTTAAAACCAATTTGTGATGAAAATTGTAAATTTATTATTTGGTAAGTAGTTTGTAATCATGGTAATTTGATGTAGTATGTATCTTGGATTTTATATCTTGGATTTTAATTATGCCACCATTACCTAAGAAAAAACATTCGAGTAAAAGAAAGAAAGACAGAGCTTCTCATTTTGGAATAAAAAATGTTCCTCTAGCTAAATGCAACCAACCAGGCTGCGGTGCATTTATTGTACCTCATGCTGCTTGCCCAGAATGTGGTTCTTATAAAAACAAACAAGTTTTGGATTGACGATCAAGGATTCTCTAATGGATACAATTGATAAAAATTTAGAATCTAACTCAAATACTGCATTTATTTTCCCAGGACAAGGTAGTCAAAAAGTTGGTATGGGGAAAGATCTTTTGGATTTCGAGATCTCTCAAGATGTTTTTAATAGAGTTGACGATGCATTGGGTAGGAAATTAAGTGACATTATATTTAACGGCCCCGATGAAGAACTAATGCAAACAAGAAATGCGCAACCTGCAATAATGACTGTTAGCATTGCCTGTTACGAAGCGATGAAAGAAAAAAGTAACAAATCATTTCCTGTACCAAAATTTGTGGCAGGACATAGTTTGGGTGAATATACATCTTTGTATGTTAGTGGGGTTTTAAGCTTAGAAGAAACTGCTAAATTAGTTTCTTTAAGAGGAGAGTTAATGCAGGATGCATGTGAGCAAAATCCGGGAACCATGGCTGCTATTATTGGATTAGATGAAAAAGCAGTATATGAAATAAGCAGGCAAACAGGTACTTATGTTTCAAATATCAATACTGATTTGCAAACTGTTATTAGTGGAGATAAATCTGCTATTATATCTGCTATTGATTTGGCTACCTCTAGAGGCGCTAAAAGAGCAATCCCATTGAAAGTTGCCGGAGCATTCCACTCTGATTTAATGAAGCCAGCTGCAGAAAAATTACAACAATATATAAATGATCTTAAATTTTCTAATCCTAAGATTCCAATAATTGCAAATTGTAGCGCCAAGCCTTTGGAAGATATTGAAGATATAAAAGAAGAATTGATTCACCAGATTTGTAATTGTGTGGATTGGAATAAAAGCGTTAAGTATATGTTGAACTCTGGTATCAATTCATTTATTGAATATGGCCACGGAGGAGTATTGGGGAATATGATAAAAAGAATTGATTCTGATTCTAGTATTACATCCATAGACACTACAGAGTCTATAAATACTAACCTATCTTAAATGGTTCAAAATAAAGACAAATCTTATTTTTATGGAAGAAGAACTTTTTCAAGGATTTTGGCATTACAATTCCTGTATAAAACCGAATTTAATCCGAACTCTAATTCTGAGATTTACATGAATGATGCGAAATTAATACTCAATGAGATAAAAATTGACGGATTTGACGACGATATTTCTAATTATGATTCCGGTGACATTGACTATGCAAATAAAATTTTAATTGGTGTTAATAATCAAAAAAATACAATTGATTCTATAATAGAGACTTTTGCTACTTCATTTCCATTGAAAGACGTGGCTATAATTGATAAAAATATTTTACGTATTTGTATATTAGAAATAAAATACTTCGAACTAAAATCTGAAATAGCTTTGGATGAAGCTATAGAAATTGCGAAAATTTTTGGTTCTGAAAGTTCGGCAGCTTTTATCAATGGAGTTGTTGATTCATTTATCCAAGATATTAAGAAAAATAAGGAGAAAATATGAGTTTAGAAGATAGAGTTAAAGACATAGTAGCAGATAAATTGGGAGTAGAACTTGATAAAGTTACTCTTGGAGCATCATTCATGAATGATTTAGATGCAGATTCATTAGATTTAGTTGAATTAATTATGGCTTTTGAAGAAGAATTTAGTACAGACGATAATCCTGTTGAAATATCTGACGAAGATGCGGAAAATATATTAACAGTGCAAAACGCTTTAGATTTTTTGACAAAGAAAGGAATTTCCTGAATATCTATTAATAAATTAACCTTTATATAAATAGTATTCAGTGATCAAATTATTTATTATTTGATTGTAATAAATAATAAATAATCAATGGATATAATAAACAATCTGATTCTTGACATAAAAAATATTTTTGGCTTTGCATTCCCGGTCTTTTTAGGGATTTATTCTTTAATATTTTTGGGTTTTTATTTTATTGGATTGAACAAATTTTATTTAAGATTTAATATCACGCTATTATTTATTTTTCTCTTCGTATTTTTTATGTTGGCTAATTTTAGAGGGGATAATATATTTACAACTTATTTCATATCATCTTCGGACACTTCTCTTGCTGGTACATTCGGACAAAAATTTCAATTAAATTCTATTCTTAAATTTTATATTACCTCTTCAATGTTTTTAATCCTTATATTATTTTCTATAAGCCCAATTAAACTTTCAAAATTAACATTTAATTTTTCATTGATATTGTTGATGTTCATTACATTAATGTTTACAACTTTATTAAATATTCTTAAAATAAGAAAAAATGAAAATATAATCATATCGCAAACGCCAATTCCCCAAACCATAGATATGAATACGAATATTATAGAACAAAGTATTCCATTAAAAGACACAATTAGAGATATCGAATCAACGAATGAAGTTCCAACAATATCGAACGAGACAAATAATAAGATTAGTGATACTAATGTGAAATATAATTCTCTATGGTCTAGCAATGATATGATTTCTGACCAAGATACTATAATAAAAAATCGTAATAATAGTAATACTTATTTTGGGGACATTACTAATTCTGACATTGATAAAACTCCTTTGAGTGACAATGAAAAAGACCTTGAATTGGCTTCTGAGATGAATAAAAATGATACCTTTTCACCTTCTCTTGATTTACTCCAAGATTTAAAAGAAATATCTATTTCACAAGATGAATTAGATGCAACAGCTTCAAATATTAAAAAAACATTAAAAGAGTATGATGTTGAAATTGAAATAGGGCAAATTCAACCAGGTCCCGTTGTAACTTTATATGGCTTAATCCCCGGATGGATTAAAAGAACAAAAAAAGAAAAACAATTTGACATTGATGGAAATCCTTTATTGGATGAAAGAGGAAAGCATATATTAAAAGAATTTGAAACTAAAAACAGAGTTAAAGTTGATTCAATCATGGCTAGAGAAAAAGATCTTTCATTAGCTTTGAAAACCCCTTCTATCCGAATAGAAACACCGGTCTTAGGAGAATCTTTGGTTGGAATTGAAGTCCCTAATCCAAATCCTGGTGTAATAGGAATCAAATCATTAATTAAATCCAATCTATATCAAGACATGACGAACAATAACAATTCTCTCCCAATTGCTTTGGGGAAAGGATCAGGTGGCGATAATATTTCTATTGATTTAACTAAAATGCCTCATCTGCTAATTGCAGGAGCAACTGGAAGTGGTAAAAGCGTTTGTATGAATTCTATAGTGTCTAGCTTGATTTATAGTAAAACTCCAGATCAATTAAGATTACTTTTAGTTGATCCAAAAAGAGTAGAATTAACTCAGTATAATGGTATTCCACATATGATTTCTCCAGTAATTGTTGAATTAGATTCAGTAGCAAAGGTTTTTAGAGGAGTAATAAATGAAATGTTTAAAAGATATAAACTTATGGAGTCAGAATCTGTTAGAAATATATCAGAACTAAATAAAAAATTTCCGAATTCTATGCCTTACCTTGTTATAGTGATTGATGAATTGGCAGATTTAATGATGACTAGTGGAGTCGAGATTGAAAGATCAATATGTAGATTAGCTCAACTTGGTAGAGCAACAGGTATTCATTTAGTAGTAGCAACGCAGCGACCTTCGGTTGATATAGTAACAGGTTTAATTAAATCTAATTTTCCAAGCAGGATAAGTTTTAGTGTAAGTTCTAGTATTGACTCACGGACAATTCTAGATACTACAGGGGCAGAAAAGCTGTTAGGCAAAGGGGACATGTTGTATTTACCGGTAGATGCATCAATGCCTTCGAGGTTGCAAGGATGCTTTATAAATGATGAGGAAATAAAAAACCTAGTTGATTTTTGGAAAAGATTTGATTCACAAAGCTATAATTATGATATTAATATTTTTCAAAATTTAGAGAATCAAAAAGAAGAAAACAATGCGTATAATTCATCCAATATAGAAAAAGACAGCTTGTTTAATGATGCTGTTTCAATGGCGAAATCTACAAAAAAATTATCAATTTCATTCTTACAAAGAAAAATGAGAATTGGATATCCACGAGCTGCAAGATTGATGGACGAACTTGAAGAGGAGGGTATAGTTGGGCCAATGAAAGATTCCGCAAAATCTAGGGATGTTATAATTAACTGATTATAATAAAGTTGATA
>Ga0209402_10005401_pt1 | contig 11400 bp, 8 predicted proteins | sample ArcticOcean_MG_C_3_FD_187437 | JGI IMG/M metagenome (GOLD analysis project Ga0209402, IMG submission 187437) | Marine microbial communities from western Arctic Ocean - ArcticOcean_MG_CB8_126 (SPAdes) (version 2) | ecosystem: Environmental > Aquatic > Marine > Oceanic | place: Arctic Ocean... | reverse complement strand
AGAGGACCAGCGGGGCTGAATGAAACCAGTCGAACTTGTGGCGGGGCGGCGGAATGATCGCCTTGAGAATGCGCCTGATGTTCACGGTGTCAGCTCCACAATGCGCCGGTTGCCCGTATCTGCAACGACGACGCGTCCATTGCCATCAACCGCCAGTCCCCACGGAGTGAAGAACTGCCCGTGACCAGTGCCGGTCACGCCGAAAACGCCCACAACGCGGCCATTCAGATCAAGCCGGGAAATCTGCCCGCTGCCGTATTCGACAGTCCACAGAAATCCGTCCGGGCCGAGTGCCACGTCGTACGGATAGTGTAAAGACGGCAACGCGTCCGGGGCACCGAGAATCCGAACAAACTCCCCCGAGTCCGTGAACACCTGAATTCGATTGTTGATTGCGTCGGCCACGTAAATGTGTCCGTCGTGCCAGAGGATTCCGCTGGGCCTCTGAAATTCGCCGGGCTCGCTGCCAAACTTTCCGAACTCAAGCAGCAATTCGCCGTCGACTCGGTACTTCTGCACACGGTCGCCGCCGCCGTATTCGCACACGTAATAGTTCTCTTCGGGATCCTGCGTGATACCGACTGGATAAACGAACTGATCGGGACCGTGTCCGTAGCTGCCGTGCATCTGGTCTTCGAGCAACTCGCCCGTCTGCGTGAAAAAGACAACACGGTGGTAGTGAGTGTCCGCAATTCCAACGCGACCATCTTTGAAAATGCAGATGCCCTCGGCCCGGCCGACGTCCCAGGCAGGCATATGCCACTTGCGATCCAGCTTGCCGGTGTCACCCGAAAACACGAGCACGCGACCCGAGTTGTCCAGCACAAACAGGTTTCCGTCCGGTGCCCATGTCATGGCTCGCGGAGCCGGAATCGTCGCACCTTCGACGGGCATGGACCAGGTATGTATCTCGCTGAAGTTGAGTGGCGGCTCGGCGTTACCGTCTCCGCAGCCGGATGCTCCGATCAGCAGGAAAAGCAGAAGATGGTGATGAATGCGAATCAGCGGAACGCTCTGGGATGGAGTTACAAAATGGTTCGGCGCGGGTCTCCGACCCCGCCGCGGCACGGACCGAAGGTCTCCCTCCATAAACGGGAATCGTAGACGCTGACCGGTAGATCGGGGAGACCTGCGGTCGGTGGACTCGGCGGGGTCGGGAGACCCGTGCCGAACGGGGCCGGTTGACGGAGTCTCTGCCGCGAACTGGACGCACACGAGAATGGCAGCTTTGGCCGCCAGCTTGCAACGTTGAAACACCGGAACGGTCGATTCGCCTTGAATCGCGCTTCTGCACGACCGACGATCCGAACCGCACGTTTCTCTCACACCGCTAAAGGTCTGCAGCAATGAGTCCATGCAATTCACGGCGCTATCTGACAGCGATCACTTCCCCAACTCGTTCGAAACATAGCATGGCGGCCGCAATCTTCGGATGCCTCGTGTTTCTTTCTGTATGCGGTCAACTGAGCCGTTCCGCGAATGCGGACGACAAGAGTCGTCGCATCGTCGGTGGAATCCTGCGGATCCTCGTCGAATCTCAAGTCGACCGAGGACGTCACTCGCGGCCTCAGAATCTAGCTCCGCAAGCCCAACTCACGCCGCAACTGGCGCGCAGTCGGCCGCAATTTGCTGAGTTCAGTCGCGAGGCGTCGTCACTGAGTTCGCATTTGCAGCAGGACGCCGCCCGAAACGCGGCGTTGCGACCATTGACTGCTGAAGCTCTTCAGTTTCAGGCGGCGACTCAAGCGTTGGCGCGTCGCAGCACACTTGTGAATGACCACCGGGCGATCCTGGAGGAAACACAGCGGGTCGATCGAGACTGGCGGTTGCTCTCGTACCGACTGAGACAGACACGTGGCTTGGCTGGGCCGTGCCGCGAGTGTGTCGCGCGCCTCGACCGTCTGGAGGCAACGCTCTGCGAAGGACTGAGTATCGAGCCGCAGATTGATCGGCGCAATCTGCTGCGTCACGCTCAGGCACTGACTCTTTATCTTCGCGGACTGGTCGAGGACATCGACTTTGAACTCCGCCGCTCACCGCAGCGGGAAGCGCTCAAACTGGAAGCCAGTAAAGCTCACCAGATCGCCGCCGGGTTTGCCGAAGACACCGCCGAAGGAGCCGGCTACGACGAACTGGTCGCTTCCTATCGAGGATTCCTGTCCGTCTGGAACCCGCTGGTGCGTACGCTGTGTTCGGCACCGACTCGCTATATCGAACGCACAGTGCTGCGAATTCAGCCGGTGGACCAGGCCATTCACGAACTGCTTTGGCTGCCCCGAGGCATCGACCGACAAGTGTTGTCTCAGTTGACAGTGGGCATCATGGCGGAGGTTGATCAGATCTTTGAATCTGTCACGTTAAACGTGCTGGTAACACTGCCCGGACGAGACCAGATTCCCAGTGCCGCGTCGGATTTCTACGGTGTGTGTGAGCACTTCGCCGACTGTGTCGAACGCGATGAGGACCTGGACGAACTGGTCGACGCTTACGGATATCTGACTCCGGCATGGGTGAGTTTCTCCCGGCACTTCCGCCGCATCAATCACAGCGCAATCCGCGGCTCGATTGCCGAGATTGAGCAGCGACTTGTCGCACTGCGCGAGCCACTGGGTGTGCCGGGCGGCTTCAGTCGCGAAGAAGCTCATGATCTGGCGGCGTCTCTTGAGCGGCTTTCCGGACTGCTCGAACAGGACATCGATCTGTGGCTTCGAAACCGCAGCGAGTTCGCAGCGGATCGCCGGGCACTGGTTGAACAGTGCCGTCAGTTCCGCAGTTCCGCTCGCGAGATGCACACGCTGCTACTGAGTGATGTGGCTGGGGCAACGCTTCGTGACACCTGCGCCACCGCGTACACAAGATGGGAACAGCTCAACGGCCGCATCCGCGAGTGCGACGCACCATCCCGCGAAAACCTGGCACCAATCCTGGTCCGGATTTCCGAACGGCTGGTCGCCATCGAATCCATGTTTCTGTGATGGCGGGACCGCGGATATTTGATAGAGCATTGTCAGCGTTGAATATTGGGGTGGCTGGGGTCGAGCGTAGCGAGCCCCCAGTTGCAGTGCTGGGGGCTCGCTACGCTCGACCGCCAGCCACCCGACCCCACTATTTAAAGTCCGCCTGGTTGGAAGCTGTTGTCAGGACTTGGCGCAGTTGAGACACCGTCGGAATCCCACCTTCGACACTGATCACCCGGCCGTCTTTCGCCACGATGATCGACGTCGGCAGAGCGTCTGACGCATGTGACTCGGCGAGCACTCGGTCGATCGTCCCGCGAAGTTTATCCGGCGGATCGACAATGGCCGGATACAAGGCGTTGTGTCGCTCAAGGAATTCCTGCACGGCGTCAGCGGGATCGTCCGGATCTGCGGCGAAACCAACGACTTCCACCTCGCTGCGTGAGAAGGCGTCACGCAGTTCATTAACGGTCGGCTGATGACGCGCACAAGACGTACACCAGCTCGCCATTGTGGTGACGACGAGTACCTCCGGCGCGGCACTGTCGCTTTGGACCGCTTCCAGAATCGCAGACGGATTCAATCTGGTTTCTAACGCCGCCAATGACGGATTAGTGCGGTCGGGCGACGGTTCGAATTGGCGCCGCCATCGGTTCATCGAGAAACCCGGCGGCCATTCGGGATTCGCGTCAGTCGGCCGGTCGTCCGCGTTCTCAAAGACAGTGACAGCAGTGCCCGCGGCGATTCCGTTTGCTGACTGCGTTCGACCGGATGGCCAGGTGATGTCGAGTCGCTCAACTGTCTTGTGTTGTCCGATACCAATCAGCATGACCGAGCTGTTCTGGCCGGCCAATCCCTGTGAGGGCAGGTGTTCGCGGAGCAGTGATTGCGAATCCAGTTTGACGCGGACTTTGGCTCCAAGACCGTTGCGGTTGCTGAATTGTTCGGAGGGCTTAGTTGTCCGGTTTCCGCCGACGAATCGGACCACGATGAATCCGTGTGTCGATTCTGCATCTCGCGGACCGATCTGATTCCGGTAGAGCTGAAGCAGCGGACTGCTGCTGTTGATCACGGCCAGGTCCTGCCGTCCATCTCGGTCGTAATCGAACCACACAGCGACGCGACCATCCGCTGGCGAGTCCACACCGGACAACCCCGAGACGTTCAGAAACTGCTTGCCCGCTCGGTTCAGGAACAGACGATTCCGCTCGCTGCCACTGAAGGGATGTCGCAGGTTCGAGATGTCCTCGTTCTCATCACTCCAAGCTTCTGCTTCGTTTGAGTCAGCGAATGCGTCGCCCATCTGCAGCGTCGCGTTGAAATCTCGTCGCACGACCGTGCGCCACCACAGACTTCACAAGTCGACCTGAACGGCAATCTCCTTCGGCGCCGTGTAGTAGCCACTCAGGGCATGCACATCGAGCCAGCCATCGTTGTCGACATCGACAAACTGTCCGGACCAGGACCAGCCGGCTTTCTCGACATGCAAGTCGTTCGGTCTGAATCCCGAGACCTTCCGGAACCCGCCGTCCGCCGCACAGAACAGTGAGTTGCCGTGCGCCATTCGCCCGAACCGGCCATCGATGTTCTTCAATTGCGATGTGATGCGGCGTCCCGCTTTGCTGAACATGTTGGAGACATACAGGTCCTGTCGGTCATCGTTGTCAAAGTCGCCCCAGCCCGCGCCCATACCGAATCCGATATCCGTCGTGCCGGATTCCTCAGCCACGTCGACAAATCCTGCCGGCCCGTCGTTTCTCAGCAGCGTGTTGACGGCAAAGTCGTTCGCGAGATACACGTCCGGGTCACCGTCGTTGTCATAGTCGCTCCACGAAGCCTGATACGTGTGCCGCCAGCCCTGCGCCGTCTTGTTCTGGTCGGCGACCGCGAATCGGCCGTCGCCCTGGTTGATCAGTAGCACATTCGGTGGTCCGGCATTGGCCAGATACCGATCGTAGTCCCGGCTGCCGACGCGATTGTCGAGTTCCAGTGCGTCGGTCTCAGAGAGAAATCTCGAGAGCAAGCGGTTCTCGTCGCCCCTCCGCGAATCCAGCTCGTCTTCGAGCAGGTGGGCGGCATACGTCGAGAAGTACACATCCAGCAGTCCGTCGTTGTTGACGTCGGCGGTCGACACCGAGCTGACCAGCGATGGCAGGACGCCTGTCGGCAGCTGATCCGATCGATCAACAAAATGACCGTCTTCATTCACCAGATAGAGACTGGGCTGCAGCGTGCGGCCGAGCATCAGGTCGGGATCGCCATCGTTGTCAAAGTCGGCGAAGGCGGCACTCGAACAGAATCCGTCGATATCCAGCCCGACGTTCGGTGCCGCGTCCTCGAACCAGCCGCCGCGATTGTGCAGCAGAATGTTCCGTCCCCAGCGAGCCATCACGTACAGGTCGTCGAGCCCGTCATCATCAAAGTCGACCACCGACACCGCCGGATGCCGATCCTGCGAAACGAATGCAAAGTCAGGATGCGGCGGAGTCCACGCACGTTTCCCCACCAGGGCTGCGTACTTATTGAGGATGAAGTCCTCATGTTGACTATGCCGCAGCCGTGCCCGCAGTGCTGGATCCGGCACTAGAGCATCGAGCGACTTCGCAAACAGCGGCGTCTCGGCGGCCGTCGTTTTCATCGACTCTTGATGCCAGCCGACAAGCTGCCAGTCTGTCTCGGCAGGAGATGTGCTCTCGTGGTCCGACGCACTGGTATCGCGGGGCTTGCTGACGGTCGGCTGCCAGGTGAGCACCTGCTTCGCTTCGACGAGTAGAAGTTGCCCGTTCGGGTCGCGAGCGGTGCCCTCAAAGCTGACTTCTGTGTGAATACGGTCCGGCCGCTCTGCGTCGAATTCGCCACGCACGATTGAAAACCCGGCTCGTTCGAAATAGTCGACCGTCTCAAACAGCGGCACCCATAAACGCAGAGTGTCTCGTTCGATGCACAGTTCGGCCGCCTGGACCACCTGCCAGTTGAACATGCGGAGAGCCAGTCGCTCGATACTGCCGGACTCGTGTGGGGCAGTGTCTCTCAGGCCGGCAACATCGACGGTGTCGGCAAACCGCGACCGCGTCAGCGCGTCGGGTAGACGCAGATTCATAACACTGTGAGCGAGTTCGCTCTTCAGAATCGGCGTCAGCTTCAGAATGACGCCTTCCGCCTCGACCATCCTGGATTTCTCGACGCCGAAGCCGATCGCGTCCGGGTCAGCTTCCGATGACGGAAGAATTACGGCACGGAGGCCGACCCCGACAAGAATCAGTATGACTCCAACGACCGAGTAGGCAGGAAGTCGTGAACCAGTGCCGTTTGCCACACGAATGCTCCAGAGAGTTGTCTTCAAATCGTACCGTTAATTGTGACAACGTGCGTTCGAAGACGCTCCTTTGCTGACTGCGTGTTGCCCGGTTCGCCCCGCAACCGTCCGTTCGCCGGACCGCATTGCAAATCAGTTCGGACAGGCATGGAAAAGCCATCATATAAGTGCCCTGGCAGAGAATGCGGACAGTCGATGGTCGATGCTGCAAGGGCTCGACGCCTTCCGAAACGTCCGAATTCGGGGATGGAATTCGAATACGGCGAGGTAAGACGTCGCATGCACTCAGGACGCCGTGGAAGTGACTCCGCGCCGGGACATCGACTCTACCAGCTTGGGGCGCGGCCAGAAATGCGTCGGGGCGGTCACCGTCTTTGCCGGGCTCAGTCCGGACAGCCGGTGACGTTGCTCAGCTTCTTCACTCCTCGGGTCTCGGCGAGACGGTTGATCGAGGCGCGGTTTGTCGCGAACACCACGCCGTACAGACGGTCGCGACGCCGTAGACGTTCCAGTCGATCACGCCACACATCAGCGCTGCTCCCCAGACGCTCCAGAATGCCCGCCACCTCGAACGGCATCTGCGACTTCCCCGGCCGCAACAGCCGCGCTGACCAGTCCAGCAGTCGCAGATAGCTCGCCAGATTCACCTGCGATGTGATCCCCGCCCGCTCTCCGCCACGTTCCCGACGCTCCTCGATCGGAGCCAGCCAGAACGATTCGTCCTCCAGATTCTGATCCAGACGCGTGTGATCGGATGGCTGGTCCGCGACTTCCTCCAGCACGCCTCGCGTCCGGCAGTCTTCCACGCGAGCCTTCACTGATGTGTGAGCCGATGTCTCCGGAGTCCGCGCCATCCCCGCGGCCAGCGGATTCAGGTCCACATACGCCAGAGTGGTCAGCAGAGCTTCTTCATCGAGGATCGCAATGCTCTTGTACCGCGCTTCCCAGAACGTGCCTTTGCACTTGTCCTCGAAATTGGCCTGCCGCGCCAGCGGTTCCTTCAGGCACTTCATGAACCACCCCAGCGAGTTCAGCCGCTCCCGAGCACTCGCCACCCACGCCGCATCCTGCAACCGGTCGTTGACCCACGCCGTTGTAACTTCAAGCGGCTTCCGGTCCTTCCCCCTTGGTGGAAACAGGCGCCCCCAGCGGCGCACCACCTCTTCGTCCGACCACCCCGCAGCGACCCCATCGTTCAGCCGCAGCACAACATGCAGATGGTTATCCAGCACAGCATAAGCACACACTTCAATCGCAAAGATCCCGGCCAGTTCCTGCAACCGGTCTTCCACCCACTGCTTGCGGTGCTCACACCCCTCTCCACACAGAAACGCACGCCGCACACACCGAGAGATGCAGTGGTAATACGGAGTCACCGAAGAATCCACCAGAGTCTTCCGAGCCATCGTCATCGCAAATACCCCCGTCTGGAAACGCTGCACACCCTTGAATGTCGACGTGTACCCCGACGGAACGCCAATTACAATGCCTGTCCTAGTTTCTTCTCCTAGTTTCTTCTCCTAGTTTCTTCTCCTAGTTTCTTCTCTAGTTTCTTCTCACTCAGTTTCCAAGTTTCCATCCACTGGCGAGGAACTCGGGAGATTCGCGGCCGACGAAGTGCAGGGAGTCAGGATTCGCATCCCATCGGACGAGGATCGACTGCACGTGCGGGGCGACGTCGCGGTTCCCGATGTCTTGACGCTGTCGCCGTTGTCAACGCGATTGAGCCGTCAAAGCGAAGAGTCCCCTGGACATCCATTGCAACGCTGCCCGGCCACCTGATGGAGCGGAGAGCGAATTGGATCCCCCCCGCAACCAGGTGCGTGGAGCCGGCCAGGGCCAGCTTGCCCGAGCACCGCGGCACCATAATATTGATCTCGTCGCCACTTTGTGAAGGTGCCGTCAGTATCAGGAAACACACAGAATGATGGCCCGATTCCGGCGACTGCAATGCCACGATTCCTAACAGGGTCTTTCGGTCCCGGATGCGATGCACACTTTCGGCGTTGGCGAACTCTGAATTCATGCAGAGCGTGTTGACGTTGCCTCCGCAATGGACCAGCAGCATCCTGTTTGGGTCAAGCTGTACGCCGTGTGGATATCGGCCGAGGTCTGCCAGAACCTGCCGTGAATGTTCTGCAGGGGATGGCTGGACATCCATCCTGTCGAAGTCCTGCTCGGGAGGAGGCAGGAACTGTTCTGGTGATGGCTGATGCCAGTCTCGACCTTCCAGGCCAAACCGGTGCGCAATCAGCGTCGTGGCAAACCGGGCCGCTTCTCCTGCTGGATGGCTTGGTGGAAGCCTGAGGGATTCGATGGCAGCCAGAGCATCAAGTCTCCCAATGTGCCCCAGCGAGCGCAAGACTTCCTGGAGCGTGCGGTGATCCACAGCCTTAATGCACTGAATCAGCAACTGCTCAGCATCCCGGGTTTCGATCCTGCCCAAAGCGATGGCGGCGGCAGTGCGCGTGCTGCTCCGTTCGGCAGGGTCCCTGATGACCGAAGCCAGCAGCGACTCTCGATCCGGCCGGGACGTCGTCGCCAGAACAGCAAAAGCCTGTCCACGAGACATGGATGCGTCGCGTCCAATCACGCAATCACGCAATTGGTCAGCTTTTCTTCTGCGATCAACCATAATGAAGTCCTCAACCGCCTGACTAACAGGGCGGCTTGATATTAGCGTGGCCCTTGATGTCATTAACCTGATTTACATTAAGACTGGTAGAACCAGGAATCGCGACCTGGTTGTCCGGTTGGGTTGCGGCGAATTGGGTTTGAGACAACAGGTTCGTGGGATCCGGATTGCCACCGACCTCGACGTCATTGTCTCCAAGGCCACCAAGCAGGTGGCCAAGTTCGTGTGCCATAGTGCGTGCCGTGCCGAGAAATGTGCTGCTGCGAGATTCAACGACAACGCCGTCACCGTTTTTCGGGAAATAGCCAAGTATTCCGGCCGTGTCTGGATCAACGAATACATCGACGAAGAACACATCCACCCCGTCGTTCGGCACAGTATATTCATCGACAAGGTCTTCAGCTTCGCATTTGTCATCAAGAATGTCGAAGCCAGTGTTGTCCGACAGCGGGATCCACCAGTTTCGCTCGAATCGTCCGACGCCGATGCCTGCTGCGGCAAAAATGTCGCGGCACAACTGTACGGCACAGTCCAGATTCTGCTCGTCACTTGGCTCCATCAGATCGCTGGCATCCGTGCCAACTCGTACGCCGTTCAAATGGAAATGAGGAAGTTTCAGTCGCTGCATCTGCGCAAGAAGGGAAAGGGATTGCGGAAGCCCAGTCTGTGACCCCGCGAGGTTCCAAGGCGGGGGAGATGCGTAACCAAAGAAATTCCGAATGACGGAAATCCTGCCCGACAGTCCAATACACGCTGCCTGACTTCGAAGAGATGCCATAACACGGACCCATCACTAAAGGACGCCGATGCACACTGTCAGAACGGCTCACTTGCGGCAACGCTACTGGAGAGTAACGAGAATCGGGATCATGGATTGCCCGGATCCCAGTGGCTTCAGAGCCTTGCCGATCACAGTGCCGAACGCCTTTGACGGATCGAGTGCACGCATTGCATGGCCGCACGTCGGCGAAGTCGTCAGCAGGTCCCCGACCCCAATCGGTTCGATGTCTGCATCGGCCTGGCAGTACACCTTACCCAGCATCGCAATAGGAAGCCTGTCCTCTCTATCGCTGTGCCGATCCAGCACAAGACCCGGCTGATATTCGCCCGCTCCGGAAACAACGCCGGCGACCCGTTTGTCATACGCCATGGTACTCGGTTCAAGCCTTCCATCAGCGTTAATGACCATCACCGTGCCAGGCTCCGCGTCGGCGTTCGGGCAGACGTCAAAGTCTTCTGCACAGTCGGCATTCTGCAGGATGATGTCCCCAGTCGACCCCTGTAGCTGAATCGAGGCCTTGCCGTCGTAATCATACAGATCAGTCCCTGTTTCCGCCGAACGGAAGAATGCCATCCGTCCATCGACTCCATTGCCACCCAGGCGAATGTTCCCGCGTTCGCCGTTCACGTAGATTGTAGCATTCGTATCGGGCGTAGGATTGGCCTCGTCAGCGTGAAAAAAAGTTGCCCGTCCGTTAGCACCTGCGCCCCCGAATCGTGCCGTAGCGCCTTCTCCGTCTAATTGAATTGTCCGATCTCCATTGCCATTGTTCACGAACAGATCACCGTCCTGTCCGTTACCTCCCAGTCTTATGTCACCGTTAGATCCCTGAATCTGAACTGTGGCCTTGCCATTGTAATCGTAGAGGTCAGTGCCTATTACTTTCGCTTGAAAGAATGCCATTCTGCCATCCACGTCGTTGCCGCCCAGACGAATGTTGCCGCGGTCGCCATTGACGTAGATCGTCGCCTTAGTGTCCGGCCCTGGACTCGTTTCTTCAGCCCGAAAGAAGGTGGCGCGCCCGTCGGCACCAGAACCTCCGAAACGCCCCATGGCACTACCGTCGAGATGAATCGTGGCATCTCCACTGGCCGAATTGATCACGAGGTCACCATCCTGGCCGCCGGCAGGAGTCCGGTCCGAGCCGCCACCAAGGATGAGGTCGCCATGGGGGCCTAACTCAACAACATGTGTGCCATCGCCTCGCTGAATGGTCAGCGCCTGGCCCTCGGCATTCAGAAGAATTCTCGTGTCGCCAGAGTTGTCCTGGAGGACGATCTCGCCATTCGTCGACTGGCCGCCAAGTGTGATCTGTCCTGTATCGGCGTCGAGTCGAACAGTGACGTCAGGTGAACCCGTTTTCGTAATCGTGACCAAGGCTTCGAACTGTTCGGACATGAACTCGTCCTCACTTGCTGACTCGATGGATGCCGGTTCGTGATGGAATTGGGTTCGATATCATCAATCCGATCACAACTGAAAACGCCGCTACCATGCACAAAATACTATACTGTTCGAATTTGGACCTGCAATCAGTTTAAGACGACATCTCGATCGATTTCTGAAGTCGCCAGCCAGCCTTCTCCTCAATTTCCTCAATTGGCGAGCGAACCGAAGAAACTAGAAGAAACTAGAAGAAACTAGAAGAAACTAGAAGAAACTAGAAGAAACTAGAAGAAACTAGAAGAAACTAGAAGAAACTAGAAGAAAC
>Ga0209402_10005379_pt1 | contig 11435 bp, 27 predicted proteins | sample ArcticOcean_MG_C_3_FD_187437 | JGI IMG/M metagenome (GOLD analysis project Ga0209402, IMG submission 187437) | Marine microbial communities from western Arctic Ocean - ArcticOcean_MG_CB8_126 (SPAdes) (version 2) | ecosystem: Environmental > Aquatic > Marine > Oceanic | place: Arctic Ocean... | reverse complement strand
AGTCAAAGTTGTATGTAGGTAGGGCAGCGTCTGGATACAGACAAAGGCAGTTTTTAGACCTAGAGGGTCTATATCGGTGCTTAATTGCTCCTCTCAAGAACTGCTGGCCGAACGGGGAGTCCTGAGCATGACTGTAAACTACTCACTAACTATAATGGAGAAACGATATGCCGGTAGATATTAGACCGCTAGTAGACAATGTGGGAAAATGTATTCAAAATGACTTAACTTGGAATGACTATCTTGATTTCTATGAAGAATATCTTGAACTGTCTGATGAAGATATTCATACTCTAGACGGATTCTTCCCTTTTCCTGATGGAACTCAAATTCATAATGCAAAACTTATGCAAGGAATCTTGAGAAGGTATGACTAAACCATCGACCTAGTAATGGAGAGCCACATGAATATTATCTATAGTCCTAGGATACATTCTAATATACCAAGACGTATTCGTGAACGTATCTTATCTAATGTTGAAGCCGCTGTTGAACGCTTTGGCGATCTTGATCATCAAGAAGAAATGATTGACCATCTGGTTGATATTGCTTATGACTCCTATCATATTGGATGGCAAGCAGGGTTTATTGATGACACTCAAGAAGACCCTCATTTAAAAGATTTTAATCCCGGAGGAACGTCTGATGACTAAAGAGAAACAATGCATTATCTGTAAAGGTAAAATCGAGCCACTACTTCATCCACAAACTGGTAAGGTTGTTTGGGATCAAGGCCACAATGCTTATCCTATTGCAGAAGGTCGATGTTGTGATGTTTGTAACTTTGGCCCTGTTCTTAAACGCAGAATGGATGAGCATTTTAAACATGAATCGTAAACTTACAAGAGAACAAGCGGAGGAAGTCTGTATCGAACTCCGCTCAGGTACTACCCGTGCAAAGATTGCTGAAGAGTTTGGGATTTCATCAGCTTTAGTGCAGCAAATTAATAGCGGTAAGGTTTATCGAATTTATCAGCTACGATATCCTATCATAGGTACAGTAGCAAAAAAGCGTACTCCAAAAGAGGAGTATCCTATTGAAGATAGTTATGCTTGTAATGCTTATCAACAAATGAACTAAGGAGTTAAATTATGGCTTTAAACAAAGCGAGTTTATTTATAAGGACTGTTTTGAGATCAAAAGAAGATTGTATTCAGGAATTAATCAGTGCTTTAAATAATTACGATAGCAATGAAGAAGACTTAGCAAGACGAATTGAAGTATGGATTGATGATATGAATGATAAAAGTGAGAGAGTTAATGAGTTAGAGAGTAGTCTGTATTATTTAGAGCAACAAATAGATGATATCGATTCCACTTTAGATGATATGAGAGGTTATACTAATGTCTAAGAAAACGTACCCGTTAGGATCAAGCGAGGCAATGGAACTAGAGCCTCGTCTTGATGAAGATTATTATTTGGGCCAAGGTTGTCGACAAGTAAAGAAAAAGATATTATCAGATGAGTATCTTGAAGACGCCTTGGAAGAAACTATGTCTTTTTATTTAAATCAAATCGTAGAGGAGACACGCAGATGAGTGCAGATATTGATGTTCGTGAAAATGGTGTCGTAAGAATGGCACATACTTCAAATATTAAACCTTGGTGGGGTTCTGGTAATACTATTACTGACCCATCTGATCCAGAGCGTACATTGAATGAAGCCGGTATGGACTTTGAGTATATGGTACGAATCCCTAATGTTAGATTGGGTCGATTTGGTGGTGATGAAGTGCCGCATGATCGTGGAGGAGAGCCTTCAAAGTTTGCCAGATGTATAGTTGTTCGTGATTCTGATGGTAAAGAAGAAGAGATAGCATCTTGTGGCAGTCTTTGGAAGCCACATCAACCTGCACATATCATTGAGTTTTATCGTCAAGTGTCAGAAAAGATGAATCTTCGTCTTGAAACTGCTGGATCATTATGCAATAAAACTAAAATTTGGGCAATGGCAAAATGTCCAGAGAACTTTAAAATCATCGATGACGTATACCATCCTTATGTATCATTCATCACTGGTGTAACAATGGCAACAAGAATTGCTGGTCATTCTGAAGCAATTGTTTGTCATAATACACTACAATTTGCATTAGATCGTGGCGTTACTCAAAAATATACTCATCATAGTGCATTAGATGTCGATGAAGTTATCAACAATATGGGTATTATATCATACAATGAAGAGATTAATAGGTTGCATAGATTAAGTCAATGCACAAGGCTTGATGCAGAGTCCTATTTCAAAGAGTTGCTTTTAGGAGTTAATCGAAAACAACGTGAGCCTGACTGGTATGGCGACATTAATAGTGTTAGATATAATCATTTTCTTAATAATCAGGATGCATTATTTGATGCTTACCTTAATGCGCCGGGTCAGGATCTAAAGGCCAGAAAAGGTACAGCATTAGGGGCATTAAATGCTGTTACTTATTGGGCTGACCATGTTAGGAAAAGTCGTAATGGGGTAGAAGGGCGAGCCAATTCAATTGTAGATGGGCAGCTTGGAACCTTTAAGAAACAGGCTTATGATTTGGCATTAAAAGCAGCCTAATCTAAAAATCTATTCTCAGTAAGTTCGTAATTGATTTCATGTTTAGGGGTGCGCCGATAACTTTTTTTAGAGTCATGGTGCACTCCTTTATATGGACTATTTTTAGCCACCCAATTTCTTCTTTTTACACGCTTTAGTTTTCTTTCTTCAATCATTATGATCTCTACCCTATAACCAATTAGGGTGCAAGTTATTGATTATAAAGGGAAACTAGCATAGATGAAATAAATGTATTATCGGAAGAATTGTGTGCTATAATAAGAATTATTGGGGAGATAACCTCCACGGTGAGCGGCGGCATCGAATAATGCATGACTTCTCCCCCTCGATCATTGGGTTATGCATTAATCCGCCGCATAAATATTATGGGCTATCTACAAAATCTAATAAACTCTATTAAGAATATAGAAAAGAAGATGCATACAGAAATGTATTTGCATTCTCCTGTTGCTATAGAGTTATTAAAGAATAGGTGTATTGAAGCAATTAGTAAAATAAAGGATGCTAATAATAAGTTAATACCTTATGGCGCTAAAAGAATAGCATTAAATAAGTGCTGGCATATATATACTAAGTTACAAAAATATAAAGGGCCAGAAAGAGCAACCTATAGCAATAAAGAAGTGCCTTTACTGTACTCTTCTAATTATAGAAGCATTGATTGGGGCATGATGGGTACAAACAAGGGTGTTAGAAAGAATCCTTATTGGAGACCACCTAAAAGCAAAAGCCCTATCACAATTATTATAGCACCAAATATAGTTATAAAGATTAAATCAGATATGGAGGAGTGGAGAGAAGAAATGGCGAGACAGAAGAAAGAAATATTAGCAAAAAGGTGGCACGAGTAATGGAGACCTGCACTGATTGCACTAAAGAATCTAAGCACAAACATCCAATTCCCTTATGTGATAAACACTATTGCGACAGATATTCTTTTCAAGTGATCGATGGTGTTGTAATTCCGTTTAAGCAATGGGTAGAATCTGAACTAAAAAAGCAAGGGTTATGGTTTAAAGATGGGGAAACAAGAAGAGAATGGTACGCAAGGCTTGAGGAATATGGAAGAGATTCTCTTCTCGCATTCTCCTCAGGGAAAAAGAAATAAGTGGGAGCAAATAAAATCTATGCCACAAATGGAAGAGTTTGTTCGCCTTATCTCCGAAGTCTTTGGCCCTCCAACAAATGTAAAGGTATTTAAATGTGACAGACGCATGGAAAAACTTCGAGAGGAGAGTAGCAAAGAAACTAGGGGGAGAAAGGATACCAGTGGCAGATAAACGAAGTCATCTGGATGTAATCAATGATAAGTTTGCAGTAGAGTGCAAGTACAGGCGTAAGTTATCAAGGTTCTTAAAAGATGCTATAATGCAAGCAGAAGAAGGGCGCGGAGATAAGATGCCAATAGTTGCATTAGGTGAGAAGTACAGTGCAGACATCTTTATAATGCTAAAGATTGAGAACTTTCTAAAATTAATAGGAGAACAAGATGAACATGGAACGCGAGTTGAAGAGACCTTTTCCGATACACAAGATTAAGTGGAGAAAGGGTGGTGGAAGCAAAGAGTTATGTTATATCACTGCGCGTGATGTGATGGATCGACTTGACCAAGTGGTTGGGCCTGCTGGTTGGAGAACAGACCATAAAGAAGTATTAGGTCGTATTGTTTGTACCATATTTTTGCGTGGTTCGGATGGAGAATGGTTAGGAAAGGCAGATGGTGCTGATGATAGTACTATTGAAGCGGCAAAAGGCGGGCTGAGCGATGCACTAAAGCGGTCGGCTGTTCAGTGGGGTATTGCTAGATATTTGTATCATCCAAATGCATTTGATGCAAACAAGCAGCCTGCAATGTGGGCCACCCCAGAAGGATATGACGAAATAATGGCACAACGGGACGAGAACGATAAGAATGTTGACTGAATACCAAAAATTTATACATAAAAGCAGGTATGCTAGATACTTAGATACAGAGAGTCGTCGGGAAACTTGGGAAGAAACTGTTCAAAGGTATGCTCAATTCTGGACTGACAAAGGAATGTCTTTACCTCCGACTGTAATAGATTCCATTTTAAAGATGGATGTTGTTCCTAGTATGAGAGCGTTAATGACTGCTGGCCCCGCTCTTGAGCGAGACAATATGGCTGGATACAACTGTGCTTTCATTGCAATAGACCATATCAGAGCATTTGATGAGAATCTGTATACTTTGTTATGCGGTACAGGTGTAGGGTTTAGTGTTGAAAGACAATTTATAGCCAAGTTGCCAGAAGTTGCTGAGTCATTCCACAATACAGACACAACAATAATTGTTAGTGATAGCAAGATTGGGTGGGCAAAGGCGTTACGCGAACTGATTAGCTTATTGTATCAAGGATCAATACCAGAGATAGATTACTCTAAGATTCGTCCTTCGGGAGCAAGGCTTAAAACATTTGGCGGAAGAGCATCAGGGCCAGACCCATTAAAGAAATTATTTAATCAATACATAAGAGTCTTTAAACATGCTACGAGTAGAAGGCTAACCAGTATAGAGTGTCATGATTTGCTATGCTTTAATGGGGAGGCAGTTGTTGTCGGTGGCGTTAGGAGAGCAGCGGAACTAAGCCTTAGCAACCTGACTGATGAAAGGATGCAGCGTGCAAAGATGGGGCAGTGGTGGATAGATGAGCCACAACGTGCGTTAGCTAATAATTCAGTTTGTTATACAGAGAAGCCCGATATGGGAATCTTTATGCGAGAGTTTCTTTCTTTGTATGATTCGAAGAGTGGCGAAAGAGGGATCTTTAACCGTACTGCGGCTAAGAAAATGGCTCCAGAAAGGAGAGATAATAGTTATGAATTTGGGTGCAATCCATGTAGCGAGGTAATCCTTAGAAGTTGTGGCTTATGTAATTTGTCAGAGGTTATACTTCGACCTGATGATACAATTGCTATCATAAAAAAGAAAATAAGACATGCAACCATACTTGGAACCTATCAATCTACATTAACTAACTTTAGATATGTTAGGCCAGTGTGGAAGAAAAATGCAGAAGAGGAACGACTACTTGGGGTAAGCCTTACTGGTATCTTTGATTGTCTTGAGATTTCTAATGCAACACCAGATCTTTTAAAAGAATTGAAAGAAGTTGCAGTAAAGACCAATAAAGAATACGCTCATAAATTAGGCATAACTCAATCTGTTGCTGTTACCTGTGTTAAACCTTCTGGCACTGTTAGTCAATTAGCAGGAGTATCTGGCTCTGGATTGCACCCATCTTATTCTGAATACTATATTCGCAGAGTTAGGCAAGATAAGAAAGACCCATTAAATCAGGCTCTTATTTCAGCAGGAGTTCCTTATATAACAGACCCATATAATAATGAAGCCATCGTCTTTGAGTTTCCAATGAGGGCGCCTAAGAATTCTATCACTCGACATCGAGTAACAGCATTAGAGCATCTAGAAATATGGAAAAGGTTTGCCGTGCATTGGTCAGAGCATAAACCTAGCGTTACTATATACACCGATGAAGATGAATGGTTGGAAGTTGGTGCTTGGTTATATAAAAACTTTGACATCCTTAGTGGCATCAGCATTCTACCCAAAGCAGATGAAGATCATTCATATGAGGCAACACCGTATGAAGAGATAACAATGCTTGAATATAATCATCTTATGAAAACTTTTCCAAAGAAAAATATTGACTGGGATATAAAAGAAATTGAAGACAATACAATTGGTAGCCAAGAGTTGGCTTGCACGGCAGACGCCTGTGAGATATGAGGTATTTGTTAATTGTTATTGCTTTTATAAACGGAAAAGAAGTAGAGATGGAGAGAGATATTCATTGGAATTGCAAGGAATATGTATCAATTCTTAATGAAGAAGAATATAATATAGAACCAAAGCTGGAGTTCTTTTGTTATGCTATCGAAAACAAACAGGTGGAAGAATAGGAAGTATCTTGATTGGGTATCATCACAATCTTGTACTGTGTGCGACCCAGAGGAGCAACACGGAACAATTGAAGGGGGTACTGTAGTAGCCCACCACCTTGCTCATAGACACTCTCCTTGGTGCGGAGGGATGTCTTACAAGGCAAACGATTGGTTGGTTATGCCTTTGTGTTACACCTGTCATGCAAAGGCACATGCAGGAGACGCAGATATACTGGATTGGCAGATTGATCCATATATCTTGAGAACTTTAGACAAAGCATTTAGAGAGGGGATATTACATGTTAATAAACTGGGAAGATTTTGAGGCAAAAGTAGAAAAGGCAATGACGTATCTATCAGATACTGATGAAGAGTATGCTAGGAGTAGTGCTTATGTAAAGATGGCTCCTTATTATCTTAAATTAATTAAGGCAACACATTTCTTAAACCACACTGGAACAGTAGCGGAGAGGGAATCGGAAGCGTTCTCGTCAGTAGAATATAAGAAGTGGCTGGATAGATTGGATGAGATGACTGTCAAGGCAGAGACTATGGAATCAAAAAGAGAATCAGCCCAGAGAGAGGTAGATATCTGGCGAACAATGTGTGCTAATCAACGTACTTAGGAGAACAAAATGGCTGGATTTGAATTAAATGAACTTGAAGGATCGCTCTTTACTCATGAGGGAGGGTCTGAGAATGCTCCCGTCCTCAAAGGAGAGATGAAAATAGGTGGTATTATATACCAAGTATCCATCTGGAAAAATATTTCTAAGGCCGGTAATACTTGGTTCAAGTCAAAGCTGACTCATCCAGAGAATGCATGGGTTGCACCTCAAAACTTGGATGAACCATTAAAGAAGGATGATATTCCTTGGTGATAAAATGATTATTGAATACGCAGATGGACAAAAGTTTGCTCTAACCTTTGACAAGAAGAAGCATGGGTATTACATGCTGGAAGATACTCATGGAACCAGTCACGAGGTAGGGCAACAGGAACTTGCAAGCGGTGAAAGCGGTCATAAAAAAGTTCCCATACAATCTGTTACCAGAGTTATAGATACTTGCTTTCCTAAGAACCTACATGAGTGGTCTGTTCGTGAAGGAGCGAATAAATTCAAAGAAGTTCTATCAGAACGTGGCTTTGTAAGAAATGAAAAGGCAGAAGTTGATGAAGTTTATGAACAAATAATAGGGGCATATAAGGATGTAAGCAGTCACGCGGCTGAGATAGGGGATATAGTGCATAACCTTATCAGCAAAAGGCTTAGTTGGACTGACCCTTTAGGCATGGGAGATCTAGAAGAGAATGCATATGGTGACGAGGTAAGTGTATGCATGTCTGCCTTCTTGGATTGGGCAAGATCAAGGAAGGTAAAGTTTCTTCGCTCGGAGAAAATAGTTTATCACCATTCTCATAATCCAATCTATAGATTTGTCGGAACACTAGATGCAGTTGTAAAGATAGACGGGAAACTATTTGTTGTTGATTTTAAAACTTCAAAGAAAATATATAAGCACTACCATTTACAAGTGGCAGCATATGCCGCCGCCTATCAAAAAGAAACATCTTTTATCAAGGATGGAGGAATAGATTACCCTTCAGTAGACGGTATGATTCTTCGTCTAGATAAGAAGACAGGAAAGTTTCAAGAAAAGATTTTTAGCTTGCAGCATGGGAAGCATTTCAAAATATTTAAGAACTGCCTTGAGATAAAGGCATGGAATTCTAAAAGAATAACAGGGGTAAAGCATGTCGATTGAAGAGTTTACAGAAAAAACAATTGCTGGTCTTGTTGAGTACCATATGATGCAAGCAATTAATACAATAAAGATGTCTCTTATAAACAACCTACTTGATGATGAGCAGATGTCTCTCTCATTGAGAAACAGAGCAAAAGGATCTGACGATCAAATAGAAGAAGAAGTATGGAACTGTTTAGCGCAATATTATGGTTTTGAAAAGACAAAGAAAGAAGGCAATGTAATTCATACCGATCCTGACATGTGGAGAAAGCATTAAAATGCAAGTTCAAAAAACAAGTCTAGAAGCATACAATAGTATTCGCAAGAGTAGCAACCCTCTTATGCAAGAGATAATCGACACTCTTGGAGAAGAAGCAGAGTGGTCATACATGGGGGGAGATGGGCTTACTTGCGATGAACTTGAACAAATCTTAGACGGCAAGCATCAAAGTGTATCAGCAAAGATAAGGTTAGGGGTGCAAAATAAAGAGATAGAAGACAGCGGAATGAGGCGCAAGACAAGATCTGGAAGAAGGGCTATTGTCTGGGTGCTAACACTATGAACTTAATGATAATAGGCGACCCTCACGCCCATCCAGAATATGATAACACAAGGTTTGAAAAACTAGGTAAGTTTATAGTAAAAGCAAAGCCTGATGTTATTGTTTGCATGGGAGACTTTGCAGACATGCCTAGCCTGTCATCGTATGATAGGGGGACTAAGGGTTTTGAAGGGAAGAGGTATTTAAAAGATGTAGATGCAGCATTAGATGCACAGGATAGATTGTTTCACCCGCTTAAGAAACTTCGTAATAAGCCAAAGAGATATATGATGCTTGGTAATCACGAAGACCGTATAGATAGAGTGGTAAACTCTACACCCGAATTAGATGGAGCAATTGGAATAAAGGATTTAAACTATCAAAACTACTGGAAAGTAACTCCATTTAAAAAAGCATGCAAAATAAAGAACATCATGTTCAGCCATTACTTTTCATCTGGTATCATGGGAAGGCCAATCAGTTCGGTACATATAGGACATGCTCTGGTATCTAAGCTGCACTGCTCGGCAGTACAAGGACATACACACTTGTATAACCACAGTGAACAGACAAGACCAGATGGTCAGAAGATATTCGGTCTGTCGGCTGGCTGCTATAGCCATCCAGACTACACCGAAACATGGTGCGCTGATACAGAGTATCAATGGTGGAGAGGTATCATAATCCTTGAGGGATTAGACGGAGAGGGGTACTACAATTCAATTCATGCAATAACACAGAGGCAAATTTTAAAAGATGGCTAAATACAAAAGATATGTCAAGCCCGGATGGGAAGGAGATTGGAGGCCAGAAGGAAAGGTCTTAGATCTATATGTTCTAGAAAGGGATGACAAGCATGGGGCTTCCCTTATGCCAGAGAACACAGGGAGATTGGTTCCCTATTGGACAAGAACTGTATCAGTTAAGTCTGAGCAAGCAGCAAAAGAATACTTTTACTCTGAAAAGGTTAGGTAATGCTATGCAATTGGTCGGGGTGGATTGGCTTGATACTGTTCAATCAGCTGGATGGGACACCGCTGACGAGGTAAATATAATGAAGGTTTACCAGATTGGATGGTTCCTTAATGCATCCACATGGGCTGAAGATGGTGTTCTAAAATTAGCAGACACACTTGCTGAAGGTGAGTATTATGGTATCACTGCAATACCTAAAGGGTGCATCCGCAGGATTACTTCCTTGTCAGAAGAGGCGGATATTATAGAAGTGTTTTAATTACTTTCTTTTTTTCTTAGCCCTCTCAAGTGGGCCGGGTAACAACCACCCTAAGATCATGGGAATTACGATTACTAAAATAAGTAACCAGCCTCCCATACTTACGAGGTCTCCTAAGAGCGTCCAGAAGTTATCTGGCGCACAACTAGCTGCTGTAGGCATGTTGCCTCCTGTTGATGGACTCATCACGTCCACAATTACACTTGTCACAGAGGCACCGCCCGCTGCCGCCAACAACACAGGAGCAGTCCCCGAGGTCGCAATCGAGGCAATCGCACCTGGAACTAGCGCTCCCGTTCCTATTAGCGCTGCCTTCTTTAGGCTGGTACATCCGGCAAGGCCGACCCACCAAATAATAAGTGGTAAACGATAGTAACGACCACTATTACTGCGATCACTGCTAAAAAAGGTTTTGATCTTACCCATGCTTTTAAAGTTTCCATTAATTTTCCTCAAGTGTGAAAGAATTACCGCAACCACATGACTTAGTATTTGGGATATTGAATTTAAATGTCGGTGAGAATGGGTCATCAATCCAATCCAGAGTTGCGCTTGACAAATACTCCGCCGAGATGGAGTCGATAACCAAGTTCTCTCTCAGCAATATATCTTTCTCTCCTGCTCCATCGGTCTTCGACAAGCCCACCGTGAACCCGCTGCAACCACCACCATTTACTTCTACTCTTAGGTACTCGGAACTTGTTAGGGTTTGATCTATTCTTTTCTCTGCCGAAGGAGTGATGTTCATCGTTCACGTCTGTTACCTAAGTTGTCTATCTTAACTGTAAGATCTTTCAGCATTTCTTTAATCTCGCTAAACTGCTCACTACGCCTAGCATCTGTTCTATCCATTCTCTCGGACAGGCTTTTCACATCCATAGAGTTTATCACAGTTCCTTGTTCTATGTCAGTCACGTAGGTGAAGAAGCCAACGGCTATAGCCAAAGTGGTAAACAAGTGAGAGACGCTGAGGCTCTTGGACATATGCCAAGTGCCATTGGTTCTTCGCTCCTCGGTCATGCATCCTCCTTAGCAGTTGGTTTCTTGGCGGGTAGGCTTTCAGTTTCTAAAGTTCTCAAGTAGTCTTCAGCCGCCCAGAATATACAGCTTGTGGCAATACCAGTGTTATGTAATATAAAGGTGCTGCTTGGGTTGTTCTTGTTTTCTGTGACATACAGCTGTATACTAACACCAGTCCTTGCATTGCTCAAGTCTATCGCATGCACAGGTCTCTCGTTGTAATCATCCAGAAGCTGCTTCATAAGCAACTCAGGACTACCCTTAGTACACAGAACCTGTAGCGATACAACCGTGCGAAACATGTCTGGTTTCTCTGCTTGCGCAATAGAAATAAAAGAAAGGGCCAGCATAAATGTTAAAGCAAATCTCTTCATTAATAAGTCCTTAACTGTCTTTCCTGCCTCTTCTCAAA
>Ga0209402_10005377_pt1 | contig 11441 bp, 19 predicted proteins | sample ArcticOcean_MG_C_3_FD_187437 | JGI IMG/M metagenome (GOLD analysis project Ga0209402, IMG submission 187437) | Marine microbial communities from western Arctic Ocean - ArcticOcean_MG_CB8_126 (SPAdes) (version 2) | ecosystem: Environmental > Aquatic > Marine > Oceanic | place: Arctic Ocean... | reverse complement strand
CTCATGCTTATATGAGTGCTGCCCCTTAGTAATAGGTGTATGGTTGTATATGTTGATGAGGTCGCCGTGGCTATGGCGATTTCTAAGATTCTAAATATGGAAGGCAAGGTTACTGCCCGTGCCATTATGAATGCTGCTAAGTTTACTGGCAAAGGAGATACTATCAAACAGAAGATTACAGAGATGCTTAAGGGCTGGGAGGATATGAAAGTCTTGACCAGTAGCCCTTACAAGGGTGGACACCCAGCATATGAAGTTACGGAAACAGGGTGGGCCGAATTACAAAAGATTAGAACCCAGAAGGCTCCGTGGTTGGCAGAAGCAGAAGAACTTGTTGAAACTTATGGGCAGATTCTTGACATCAACTGGGACAATCTGCTGGAGAAGGCGGCTTCTAAACAACAACATCGTGCATGGTTTCAAAAAGTATATTTACCATGGTTACGCAACGATAACTATTACTTATTAGAGCCAGAAGGAGAAGAAGGCGAAGAACAATTAAGCGTAAATCGTCTGGGAAACCGTCAGAAAATGATTCCGTCATGTGGATTCTTCTATGAGCGTTAGAACATAGTGGACCCTTAGTGGACCCCATAGTGGACCCCGTTTTACGCTTATTTGAAAGTTAGTGGACCCTTAGTGGACCCCTTATTTACGCTTATTCCAGACCACTTGTGCGTAAATGAAGGTATAGTGGACCCCTACCGTCTGCATTCTGAAATAGTTGCCCCCGACTTTTTACCTGTCTTTACCGACTGCTTCATACTGTTTCATACTATTTCCTATTGTTTCATACTATTTCATACAGGACAAACTCGGACCAGAGCATACAAAATTAGACCGAAAAGTGTCCTACCCTCTGGTGGGTCTTGAAGTCTTTTCTGTTTTTATATTATTAATGAGTCATGAACAGGGTCTTGAAGTCAAAAAGTTTTAGGAGGAATGTGGCATATTCCTGCGGAAACAACTGCAACTCAGTTTGTAGTGATACCCAAAAGTTTATTTAGTTGGCGTGCATCACTATAATCATGGATGTTAAAGAACTATTGAACTGGGTTAGTCGCCAATCAGATAATGCCTACCTCATAGAAGTTTATGCAGTTAAGTCATTAGACAGTGGTATGCAATTTCCATTAGGTAAGTTACCACCTAATAAGATTCTGGCGGTAAAGGAACTATTGAAGGAATACGGGTTGAATCTCGCACAAGATAAGATAGTTGCAGATTCCATTTCATACACGCCTGATTGGATACCCGAATCTGATGATTTGGATGCTTACTGGTGGTTCAGGAAAGAAGATTCACATTGGAACTTGGGTGTTAGGTATGTGTTTGAGGGAGAAAAGTTTGACTTTAATAGTGTGGCGAAAATTGTGAATGTGGACTTCACTGTTTCTTTAGAAGAATTAGAAGCGAAACTTTATAATGGTGGAACAGACTAATATGGATGGTGATTGAATGGTAACTGATACAACACATATTGAGGCCCATTATACTTCAATCATTCAATTTGATTTATCAGATTATGATTTGAAAAGTGAAGATATTGAGGCTTATTGGATTAAGTTTGGAACACTGACAGTGGTGCTGAAGGATGGTTCAGAACAAAGTTTTGAGCCACCCAATGAACCTGAAACAGATTATAAATGGCCAACTCATATTCAAGAATGGGCAGAGGATGATGATGAAGAATGGAAAGAAAGTTTGAAGCCAATTGAGGTGGAGGAGAGAATCATTATTGAAGAAGAAGAAGTGGAAGAGGAAGAGGATTAAAATGAATGAAAAAGAAATTATTGAAGTATTAGAAATTACATTGAGTGAAACTGCTCAACAAATGAAAGAAAGTATGGCCGAAGTCAATGCTGTTGTTGAAATTGCCCAAGATTTTCGCAAAGATTATGATAAGTTGATGGATGCAGTCCATTATCTATCTGTGATGTATGGGACTTCACACGAGGCTGATGCCATGAGCAGGCTTCAAACCATATACACACGACTCCAAAACACTTGGGGCGGATGAATCATAAACTTTAAGTATCAAGCAACCGTAGTTTAATCTATGGAGTTTGGCGAAGTCTTAATCCAGTTGAGGGATGATTGTCCTAAGACTACTGGGTATGATGAAAATATCATTCTCTTGAAGGAAATAGAAATATCATTGGTTGATGGCTGCAAACAAGATTTGCAGTTAGAGGTTGTGCCTGAAGTTGATGAACAGTATATCCGGGACTCGGAGGACGAAGTAAACATTTTGATATGTATTCATGATTCAACACCTCCAAGGGGGTTTAATTGGACCATGAATGAGTTAGATGTATGCAAGTTATTCAATGACCCAAAAATTACCATAGGTGTTATGGTCGCATCCCCTCGCCATAGTGATATTTTCTTCAATCATTTCAGCGAGACTTATGGAATAGGCGAGTGGGAAGGTTATGCCCCAGAAAAATTAGATGAGTTTTTTGAGAATTGGGTTATGTATTTAGTATTAGGTGTAAAGACTGGATTCTTTTGTATGAATTGGACTCATAATCAACTACAACAAATCTTAAAGAAGGTGGTTTGATGGTAAACTTTAATTATGCTGCCAAGTATGGAACTGCATTTGAGGATTTTGGAAGTTGGGTGGATGTAAGTTATGAAGAGTTCCTATATGATATGACTCAGCAACCAGAAGTATTTCATATTAATAGTCATGTGCCCTTCATAGGATTTAGTAAACGGAAATTAACTAATACGGGCAGGGTAGCCAAAAACGAAAGTGTGTGGATACCTATTAAAGAATGTGTAGCGATAACTTCACCATCTTCTAATGAGGTCTTACTACTCGTGCCTAATCTGAATGATAAAGTTTTACCACGACTCACTCATTGGGCACCGGGGGTCACCTCTGATAGACCTCAGTTTGGGGCGCAAAAATACTCTGGATATACTAAAAGATTTATTGATGCTTTTGTGGAGACTGGGAATATGAATTGGGACAGACCTATTATACCCTTGATGGGAGATGAAGGAAATAGAACTCGGTTCAAAAATAAACTACATCAACTATTGATAGGTCTAAACCTTTCGTGGCACAATCCAGACTACTACTCAATGGGCTATGGTCGTGAATTAGATGTAGGCAGACGAAACAAACACTATGAAACTCAGACCGAAATTGAAGAGGAGGCCAGAGAAAAGTTTTTGAGTGCTGTGTTTCAGAATGCCAATGCCATGAATGAGAATTATGAAGAGGCACTGCCAACTGAACCACCATATTATCTTCAGTATGTCGTTGATAAACAAACTTTTTTGGACAACTTACAAGCAGCCAAAAATCAATATGATTATGTGGAAACTGATTTGGGTGGTGTATTGTGGCACGCATCTGGATTCCTAAACATAAAAGTTTTAACAGAGATAAGAGGACTATCACCACAAGGGAAAGACATCAAACTTTTGAATTGGACTACCTCAAAGAATCTTCTGGATTACTTAGATATTGCACCAAATCCTTTGCGACCATTTTTATGGGAATTAGAACTTGTCAATGATAAGCATGGTAATTTAGTTCCTTATGGGACCAGTTATACAGGACGATGGGGAATAAGCCCAAAGTATCGGGGCATACATGGATTATTACCTTTGGGTAAATGGCGTTCTGTTTCACCCCGAAAAGAATGGCAAAACTATTCATTAGATATTGAATCAGACTGGGATAGGAGAAGCCATTGGGGACAAGTATTAGAAGCAGAAACTTTTGAGGCGGGCAGTAAGTATCCACCTAAGTATTTGGATTTATCTCAAACAGGAACTTGCTTTGTCGCTACACCTCACTTTCAAGAACAATGGAATGATAACAATCGGTATGGACCGAGTGAAACTAAAAGTTTACCAGACCTTTTAGGAAGTTGGAGAGATGGTAAGCCATGGTTTTGGGAACAACTATTGACTGCACCAATTGAGGGAAACTTTTATCATATTAGAGTGAGGACTGAGGGTGTGGTTGTAGCCTATATCAAATACACCAGAAGATTTAATCGTAGCCGAGGGCGACAAGAAATAGAATTAGTGACTGTAACCCCACCGAGTATCCCCAGCCGTGGGTTGGAAGGATTCACTATTACAGGGAGGGCGCATTCTGATACCACTGAATGGCCGAAACATTCACTATCATTTAATGCAGAAACCTTTAATAGTATGGATGTCTTACCACAAGTGATGGCAGCACATAACAACTCAAAAGGATATTGCCCTATATGTAGTGGACCCATTCCTAATGCAGAAGATAAAGGTAAATATCCGGGTGCTATGAGTAGGTATGATAATGAAACTGAAATATGTTCTTTATGTGGTTCGGCTGAAGCCCTTGCCCCTATGATGGATGATGATGCGGGGGTGACTATGAAGGTTGGATACCAAAACAGAGATTGGGAATTATGGCGACAAGGAGTGAAAATTGGAAGAAGTGCTGTCAAAGTAATGATGGTAGCCTCTGCACAGGCCGCAAAGAGAATCAAAGAAGGGAAAGTCCAAATTGAAGATATTACAGATAAATATATGGAGGGAAATGAATGAAACAAATTATTGATGCAGCAACAAAATTAGTTATGGCTTGGGATGAACGCAAGTTTCTTAGCGAGCATATAGAAGTATTGAGAGAAGCCATCTTACAAAGAAAGGAATAACTTTATAATGGTGATACAACCTATTAGATGTATGCCATGGGTTAGTAGTATTTGGATTTATGAAACAAAGGTGGATGCACTTGAGGGTGCAGAAGTTTGGCTCAAAGCCAATGACCTTGATGATATGGTTACGCCGGGGAGATTAGTGCAAACTTTGATTCCTAATACAATTCACACAGCAGATATTGGCGACAGGTGTTTTGTCGTTATCACATTAGGGTCATTAACAATTGCTGCCTTGCGAGAGCAACAAGCAGTCGTGCGAGAAGGCATAACGGGGCAATTACAGGTTTTGGAAAACAAGAAACAAGCATTGTTAGCCAAAAACAGATGGGCTGGTGAGTTAGTTGATGAAAAGTGAAAAAGAGAGCAGTCCAGTGGTATATAGAGTAAAAATGCTCAAGCGGGCTGATGGAACTCGGAAAATTATTGAAGTCATTAAAGAAGGTGGAGCCGATGAGTCGGGGAATTGATTTAGACAAATGGTTAGACACCATTAGTGGAGATATTGATAAATGGGAGGCCAAACATGGCAGAACATTTATGGATGATATGTGGAAGAATGAGAGGGGTGCATGGGAAGGGTGGTTTGACCGCCATAAGAGAGTAATGGAGTTTGTAAGAACCCTTACTTCGGGATTGGCCGCCCTCGCTTCAACAATCGTTCTTTGGAAGGTTTGGTGATGTTTTGAATGTATTGGGTTTGTTTGATGGAAAGTCGTGTGGGCAGATAGCCCTAAATAGAGCCAAAATCCCTTATGATAATTACTATGCCAGCGAGATTGATAAGTTTGCGATTCAAATAGCGCAAAAGAATTATCCAGACACCATTCAGGTCGGAGATATATGCAGTCTAACGAGTAAGGACTTGCCTACAATAGATTTAATGATAGGCGGTAGTCCTTGTCAGGGTTTTAGTTTAGCAGGTAAACAACTTAATTTTAGTGATGCACGCAGTAAACTTTTCTTTGAGTTCGTCAGGTTAAAAGATGAATTAAAACCTAAGTATTGGATGCTTGAAAATGTCAGAATGAGAAAAGATATTCAAGATGAGATTTCACGATTGTTGGGTGTGGAACCTATTATGATTAACTCGGCTCTGGTATCTGGGCAAAACCGAAAGAGGCTATATTGGACAAACATTCCGAATGTTACTCAACCAGCAGACCTTGGTATTTCAGCAAAAAGTTTATTGGAAGATAGTTCATATGAAGTGGCCACTACAAGAAAAGGTAAGGATGGAAATCCTCGTCAAATAGTTAGAACACCTACCGATAAGTTTGGTTGTATTACTGCCAGTTATGTTAGTGGACCTCTTGGAGATGGGCGACCTGCTAAGACAAAGTTTTTCGGAGATTATGCTCCGGGGAGAGTGCAGAAACTCAGCACACTGGAGGCAGAACGATTACAAACTTTACCAGAAAATTATACTGAAGGAGTTAGTAATACCCAAAGATATAAAATGATTGGAAACGGATGGACTGTGGATGTTATAGCCCATATTTTTAGTGGAATTAAAATATAGAGTGATGGACATGGGACTTATTAGAAGAATCTATGAGTGGTGGTATGGCGATACCATTAGAATTGCTGGAACTGCGGGAATGACTCTAAAAGAATATAGAGCCTATCAGAAGAAATCAAAGAAAACTATTTGTAATCAATGTAAGGACCCTCATTCACTGCGGATGACTGATACCAAAACTTTAACTTGTATAGGGTGTGGAAATAAACAATCCAGTTGGGATGGTGAAAAATAATGGGAAGAAAATGTGGAGCCTGTGGCGAAGAAGGCCATACAGCAAGAAACTGTAAAAGCACTGAAGAAGAAAGACGGTTGGCTAAACTTCCTCCGCCGACTAAGATTCATATTTCAATAGGTGAGGGTAGGCTCTGCGAATCAGAAAAAGAAATGGAGTGGCCTCCTAAATGGTTGGAGGACGATATGGCCAGAACTTTACCAGTGTGTGATGATTGTCAGACCATCTATAAAGAAAGATTCAATCGGGAATTAGAATTACCTTCAGTTGATTAAGATTAAGCCAGTTCAATAGGACAGGTTTAACAACAGGGCACTTACACACATCTGCCCCTCCTGTCCCACCATATTTTTGGAGGCTAACTAATTCTGCTGTGGATAAAGTTTCACCAGACATCAAGAGTTTCATTAAATCATTTAACACCCGAAGGTCGGACCCACCGCAGTCAGGACATACAGAATCACTATTCATAACTTATACATCCATTTGGGTCCTTGCATTTCCAACATCCATTTGAGTCCTTGTTTCCAATTTAATATGTGAGAGCGTCTGTGGGTGTCAACATGGAATACTTCAAATCTCATTAGTTCAAACTGCCTATCAGATAATCTCTGAATACCGTTCTCCAACCATTGTGCAAAAGCCCCTCGTTCATTATGGCGTGGTTCATGAGTGTGTGGTCGTTTAGTATTCTGAATTGTTGTTAGACCCTCTAAGAAAGCCCCATCATCACCCCCATGTTTAATCGCAGGATAATCATAATGTTCTATTCCGTTATGGCCATAGGCAGGTCCAGCAGGATTGTCCACAGATGTTGAAAAAGTATAGAACGGTGTTCGGTGGTCTTGATAAAATCCATCACCCATAGTTGGTTGACGGGCAAAAAAGGTTCGGATAGTATTATCGTTCCAATTTATTTCAACAAATACGCTGGCGGGCAAACCGTTTTGTTTACTCAACAAGTCAGCATTCATTTGCTTATCCTCATATTGAATCTCAAAAGTTTTGATTCCAGATTTTTGTGGATACCCTCCTATCAAGACCTGCCAAAATCCTCCCAAGGATACCCCTGCTTTCGCAAAAGAATTATTACGAGCCTTCCCTGACTTAACTAAATCTATGGGAAGCATAAATAATAGTTAGTGTTTCTGCTACTTAATCTTTATGTAGGTGCTACACCCTATGAAAACTATGGCGTGGTTAGACGACCCAGCAGTTCGTGGGGCTATTTCAGATTTCGCTCGGCAGCGTGAAGTTAAACTTACGGTGCATCCTTCAACCGACAAAGCAGATGATTTCGGTTTTCGCCAACAAAGATTTCAGATGTCAGATTCAGTCAGAGATTGTTTGAAAACTTTGGATTGGCCTGCACGAGATGTGAGTATATTTGTTAGCACTAATTTATTGAATTGGAATATGACACAACTACCACCACCATTAAGAAAAAAAGGAGTTAAAGGTTTTAACAAAGAAGAGATAACAATCTTCCGAGAAAGATGGAAGAAAACTTTAATGAGAGATGAGTGTAAAAAATTACACATTGACTTTGACACCATATGGGTCGGAAAAGATTTGGTCTGGGATGTTGATTTACCAAACCATCCCGGTGCGGCATTTGGAGTTGCCAATGATATAGCAAAGTTTTTGGAAACCCGTCACGGACTCCATCCGCAGATTGTGTTTTCAGGGTCCAAAGGTTTTCATGTCTGGATACAGAGCGAAGAAGCAAAACTTTTAGCAAATAAGGTAAGCCCTTATTACGACCCTACTTATGGAAAACAAAATGATGCGCTTAGATATGTATCAAGGATATACAGAACTATTGTGGAATCTATGTTTGATGAGGCAACAACTGGAACAAGTATCAATTATTTAGACCTATCTCCGATTCAAAGACAAGGTGTTATCAGATGTCCATATAGTATTCATCCAAAAACAGGTCAAATAGTTTGGCCGTTAGATGCAGATGAACGAAAAGCATTAGAAAGTTTAACGGAAGATAACTATGATGTCAGTCTTTGGGAAATTATTACAACTATTCACCCATGGACTCAAACCAATGAAATCCGGCGAACCGATTTCCCCGAAATGGGTATTCATCCCTTTAATGAGGTTTGGCAACGAGGGTTTCCTATGTGGAATCTTTAAGTAGTTAAACATATTAGGTAATAGTATGACGAGTGCAGAAGATATATTGGCGGCTATGAAGAAAGAGCAGCATACCCTTTTAGCAGTTGCGGTTGCACCGGCTTCACCGATTACTCCTGAAGATATAATTAACGATATGAAGGAACAAGCAAATCCGGGACGAGGGTGCCAAAAACTTTCATCCAATTCCCGAATGGGCGCACCCAAACCCTCCGTAGCAGCCAGTAATGTCACAGAAAAAGATGTAAAAAACTTCTTTGATATTCCGGGTCTGAAGAAGATGCTAAAAAGCGATAGGCGATAACTATGGAATACAACCTAACAGCCATCAGAACTTTTCTTAATTCGTTGGAGGGTCTCAATGAAGAAGAACGGCGTGAAAAAATCGGGCTTTATTTCGGAGAATCTAATTTCAAGCCAATTGATGAAATAGAAGATTCGGATGATGATGGCTTGGCATATCCTTCTTTGAGTAGTAGCACTGCTTTTAGCACCTCTGGAGCCCAAGATAAGTGCATTGACTTTTTAATTAAATTAAATGATTTTGGAGTGGGTGTAAATACGCAGTCAGTAATAATTAGTGATTTGGACACCCCAAATCTTCGTATGTTATTGGCTGTGCCTAAAGTTCCGGATTACTACTTGGTTCTCACAGACCTTAAATTATTCCTCAACATAGCGAACACAGGTGATTTTTCAAAGTTACCTGAATTGCACAATAGCATTAAGTGGATTTCTGCGAAGAAAGGTGGAATTATTGATACGGATGTTGGAGATATGGAGGATTATGAAGCATTCACTGACATAACACAATGGGTGGATACTTCAGTTCCGGGTGTGTGGTTTGATACAGATGATGATTGGGGCTATACACCTGTGTCAAAAATGTTTGACAGGATGGGGTTTGGGTTGGTCAAGACGGATGACGCTGGTGACATAGACCTAACCAATAACTATATAATAGAAGTTTCTATTACTGAATTGAGGCAACTCCTAAATTGGAATATCAACTCTCTGACAAATATCTTAACCCATTTAATTAGGTGAAGCACACTAAAGTTTAAGTGAGTGTTCAAACAATAACTATATGAGGATTATCTATGGGTCTAAAAGAATACACTGACCGAATGGCGATTTGTAAGACTTGTCCCCAGATGCAGAAAAAGATAACAGGAAGTTATTGCGTGCTATGCGGGTGTATTCTAAAGTTTAAGGCTTCAAAAGTAAATGAAAGTTGTCCTCTGGGTAAGTGGTAATATGAAACAAATTGAAAAGGGCGAAGCCATTACAGGTTTCACTACTTATGAAACTACTCCTGAAGAGGAGGGTTATTTTCATAGTTGGGGCCGTGGTGGGAAAAGTTTTATCCCGGTCACTGTGTTCTGTCCACAATGTAGTAAGATTAGAGAGCATAATCCAAAAACAGGAAAGGTTGAAACCAAAAGAAATCATAACCAAGAAGATTTTTGTTGGGATATTGTTTACGATAAAGACGAAGAAACTTTTGGGAGATGTGGAAACTGTGGTCATGATATGAGGACAGTGGAAGAAATTACCGAAACTTTTAGAGGAGTTGGCGATGACCATGCCACAGAACAAGAGTGGGTCGGAGAAGGAGTTTATGAATCTGGATACTTTTGGTTAAGCCAAGAAGATTACAAATCAGTGTTTCAAGTAGTTATTAAGGCTCACAAACAGAAACTTAATTTGGCTCCTGCTGTGCTGGTTGGAGGGAGTGGCTATATCCTCAATAACCAAAGTTTCCTTAATGTAGTTAAACAAAAACAATACAAAGAACAAGATAATCGCATGGGAATCCCCAGACAATGCTGGCAAAGTCTTTAAGTATCAGTTCGGCATAGTATATTATATGATTAGTAAGGAAGAGGAAGAACTTATTGCCGCACGAGAGAAGTGGGCTGATTTTCCTATCATCAACTTTTGGCATAATACTAACGATGCACCCGATGAGTTTTTTGAAGAATTATTAGCGACTGCACGGGAAGAAGAAATCAGCAGTAAACTTTCTCGGACAACTACACGAACCAAAACTGGAGGATTCGGAACTGCAAAATCAACATATCCCGGAACTATGACTGGAGGCAGTGCATTAAAGTATCCTATTACTGCTAAGAAATGGGGAAAGTTTTGGAGAATTATAGACCACCAAAAAAAGAAGAAATATGGTAAAAATGCAGGCCAAGTCCCAATTGAACCAGATAGAAAAACTGGCAAAGGAGGAACAGAGTGTTTGGATATGGTAGTAACTAAGGGATTAGACTTAACAGTTGGTCCAAAGAAACTCGGAACTAACGCTTTTGAAAAAGGACCATTTAATACAACTATCAAATATGAAATGTTAGACCGTCAATGTAATCATTGTAGTAATAAGTGGACAACTGATACTGAATACAAAAACACTAAACAAGGCACGACTTGTCCAAAGTGTAAGAAACAAAATGATTTCAAAGATATTAAAGGTCCATATATCAACGCAGTAAATACTTTGTTGTTTCCAGCAGGGCTGGTTGGAGATGGTCAAACGATAGCATTTGTTCAACTACAAGGAAAGGAAGCAAAAACTTTTGCCAAACTAAAGCCGGGTGACAAGTTCTGTTTCAGAGGTTGGCTAAAGGGTCAATACTATGATATTACAGTTCCAAACGGAGGTGGGTTCAAAAGAATGCACCCAACTGGATGGGGATTCAAAGACCCTCGCTCAAAAGCAATATGGGCTAAAGGTGGTTTCGGGGCAGTTCCTTTACTAACATTAGGTGCCCGCAGCCATGATGGATTCATTAAGTCATGAATGCTCACATTTATATGGCTGAAAAGTCCTATTAAGTATATGGAGTCTAAATGG
>Ga0209402_10005366_pt1 | contig 11455 bp, 11 predicted proteins | sample ArcticOcean_MG_C_3_FD_187437 | JGI IMG/M metagenome (GOLD analysis project Ga0209402, IMG submission 187437) | Marine microbial communities from western Arctic Ocean - ArcticOcean_MG_CB8_126 (SPAdes) (version 2) | ecosystem: Environmental > Aquatic > Marine > Oceanic | place: Arctic Ocean... | reverse complement strand
TACCAATACGGTCCTCAGTTGCAAAATCACCAAAATCCTCGAAATGAGTAATGCCTAAATTAATATAAGTTGACTTTAATATGGGAACAATAACACCAATATTTAATCCTTTTCCATCAAATTCCGTCAGAAAATTAATTCCCCCATTTTTTTTCAGGAAGGGAGTCGTGAAATTAAAGCCTAAAAATACCCCAATATTTTGTTTTGGGTTGGAAACATAGAGGTGTGAATCTTCATTAATTTTACCTGATCCGAAACCCAAATGAGTGGCAATGGCGTAATCCTCAAAATGTTTTGCACTACTAAGAACTGCAAAAAGCGACACTCCTTTTGTGTCCAATCCGTCAGCATCTTCTATATCACTACCCTGCCTTAAAATTACATCTTGAATTCCCACATCTAATTTAACATCACCGTATTCTACCATGTTTTTTTGGAGATGGAAGCCAAGCTCAGCTGAATTTGCGGGATTTACAGGCTTCACAAAAGATATACCATACAGATAACCAGACTTTGCCAAAGTATTTACAGAAAATGCAGAACTGCTTTGGGATGATGAGAGATATTCAGAAGACACATTCACAGCAAGAAGGTTTTTGTACATATCACTATCCACGCTGGGAACCCGCATCATATTCCCGGGCCTAGAAAACGCAACCCGTGAGTTTGCCTCAATTACTCCAGCCAATAAAATGATTATAAGTGGAATTAAATTTTTTGCTTTGGACATCCTTTAATGTTTAACTAAAATCCGAGATTTGATTTTGGCTGAATTGAAATAGTCGCTATCTGGATAATAGGCGATTAGTTTTTGGTAATTATCTTTTGCGTTTTTATTGTTTCCTAATGATTCATAAATCATTGCAAGCAGGAGATAGAGCTTATCACTTTCATTTTGTTTGAGTAAGGAAATTACCTGAGTCTGAGCTTTTGTATAATTGCCGTTTTGATAGTAGGCATCTGCAAGTAGATAGATTAAATCTTTACGAACCTTTTCTGACAGCAAACTCAAATCTCTATAGTGTAGCATTGCAATAACATTGGGATAATTTTTCATCAAGTAAGATTTTTCTGCAGCTAATTTTAGCTGATAAATGCTAATTTCAGCCGGTTTATTTGCTACTTGATCAGATTTTTCTGCTGACAATATATTTCTAACGGGAGGAATAAATGGATCTGTAATAACAGCATTTATTTTAACATGAGAATTATTTTCTCTTGATGAAAATTTAAGGGGATTTTCTTTATTGGCATCTTTTATTACAGTCGGTTTGATTACAACACCAAAATCCCAAAGAACCTCATCTTCAGAAAATCCCATTGAACAGAATATTCCAATGCTAAGGGTCAAAATAAAACTATTAACCATCATACTGGCTCCAGTCGATATCGTAACTATATCCTATGAATGAACCAAAAGATTTGGGAATAACCATCTGGAAATTGCCAACGGCATGTGGCAAAATACTATTGTCTGAAGAAATACCAGTTTCGAAGGTATTGGTTATCCCATTAATAAAAGCGGTCAATGATTTTGTTTCTCCCTGCCAGTTGGTTCTAAATGTGAAAATAATTTTTGAGAAGTCCGCACGTTTATTGCCCACATTTTTTATTTCCCCAGATAATACAGTGTTACCAGAGCCATCTTTTTCCTCCGTAATATCCCCTACCAATACTAGGTGAGCCGACATATTGTTTACCCGTTTTTGGATGAGACTTGCCCCGGAAGCATCAGTGAAGCTATCTGATTGATTGGTTGAAGTTTCGTTTTCAAATTTGCCATAAGCGCTTATTTGATTTACTACCCTAATGATGGTATTGCGATCTATAATAAGCTGACCAATAAGCGTTTCTATTTTCATTACATCCTGATCCTGATACACAATTTTTCCAAAAATAGAACTGCCATTGTTCAATACAATTTCTTTATTATAAATAGCAAAAGGATTTGCCCATATCTGGGTTTGGGCTTCCAGTTTACTCAGATTTTCATGCTGATAGTCTAACTCGGCCTGCAACTTTTTAATATCCATGCGCAGGTCTTCAATAATTTCAGGCATATTTTTTTCCACTGCGGATTCCCGCGAGAGATCATAATTATTTTCATTTTCGACATTGTTTACATCAGGAGAAGTTTCAATTTCAGCATTTTTACCCCCACAGGAAAACATAAATAGAGTGCAAAAAATAATTTTTAAATAGAGTTTAATATTATTCATAATTGAAAAGAGTATTTTTTTGTAATATTTTGGAGTTTTTTTTTTTGAGGAATCCCTGTGTCACCAAGAATTAAATCAATACAACATATTGTTATCTTGAAGTAAAAATATACCGTATAATGTGGATATCAGCAAAATGATTTATTGCCAATTTAGATATTATTTTGGTAAAAACAGTACCTTGATTTCGCAATTAATTTGTAAAATAAAAAGTCATTCATTTTTTTGTGAAATTATAGGAATAATTGTAAATTTACAGCATCAGATTAGAGGAAAATAGCTTGTTTATAGAAATGCTTAAAGGAAAAATACACCGTGCAACCGTGACGGAGGCTGATCTAAATTATGTTGGATCGCTTACTCTGGATGAAGATTTAATGGATGCTGCCGGACTTATAGAATACGAAAAAATTGGAGTATTAGATATTACCAATGGCAACCGTATCGAAACCTATATTATTCGAGGAGAAAGAGGGTCTGGTCAAGTATGCATTAATGGAGCTGCCGCCCATTTAATCAATAAAGGTGATTTGGTTATAATTGTGGCATACTGTCAGCTTAACGAAACTGAAGCCCAGATTCACAAACCCAACATTGTTCATGTAAATTCTGAAAATCAAGTAACATTTTTGGCCAGCGAAGAGCCTGTTTTGGTTTAATAATTAGTGAAAAAAATAACCATCAGGGATATCCAGAAGCTAAAAGGGTCTGAGACTCCTTTTGCAACCATCACTGCCTATGATTATGTTTCTGCTCAAAATGCAGATGCAGTAGATATTCCATTATTCTTAGTTGGGGATAGCGCGGCTATGGTGGTTTACGGAATGGAGAACACCATCCCCATTTCCATGGATGAATTAATATTTCTGGTGAGGGCAGTATGCCGTGGCACCAAAAAGGCGTTGGTGGTTGCTGATATGCCTTTCATGTCTTACCAACCTTCTGTTGAAGATGCGGTACGAAATGCTGGCAGATTTGTTAAAGAAGGCGGAGCCGCTGCTGTAAAACTTGAGGGTGGTACTCCATACACATCCCAAATCGGAGCAATAATTGATGCGGGAATTCCAGTAATGGGACATGTAGGATTGCTGCCTCAATCGTATAATTTAAGTTCTGGATATCGAATCCAGGGAAAGTCTAAACTTGAAGCTGAGAAAATTATCGAAGATGCAGAGGCGGTGCAGGAAAGTGGAGCATTCGCTGTGGTTTTAGAGGGGATCCCTGCAGATTTAGCTGAGAAAATTACCAAATTATTAGACATCCCCACCATTGGAATTGGTGCCGGACCTTATTGTGATGGTCAAATTCAAGTGTACCACGATTTATTAGGTTTATATGGTGATTTTTCTCCGAAGCATGCAAAACGGTATGGCAACTTTGGAGTTGAAATTCAAAAGAAATTGGCAGAATATAAAAATGAAGTAGAAAGTAAGACTTTTCCCACTGAAGAACACTTCATTATCAGTAAAACCCAACTCGAAAAACCCCACTAATTTTTGAAGAAATTTTCCACCATTGAGGAATACCGAAAATGGCGGATGAATATTTCAGGTTCCATTGGATTTGTCCCTACGATGGGCGCATTGCATGAGGGACATCTATCCTTGGTTTCAAAATCAAATAAAAACTGTGAACATACAATTGTGAGTATTTATATAAATCCAACTCAATTTGGTCAGGGTGAGGATTTAGAAAGGTACCCTCAAATGGTACAAACTGATTTAGATAAGTTGTCTAAATATGAAGTGGACTGTATATTCTTGCCCGGCAACACTGAAATGTATCCTCAAGGATTTAATACAGGAAATTATGACAGTAATTTATTTGATATTTTAGAGGGGAAAAGCCGCCCCGGATTTTTCAAAGGTGTAACCACTATAGTTGCAAAATTGTTTGATATTATTGAGCCAACCCATGCATTTTTTGGGGAGAAAGATTTTCAACAGCTCTGTATCATAAATAAAATGGTTAAAGAATTAAACTATCCCATTCAGGTGGTACCCTGCCCTATAATTCGAGAGAAAAATGGATTGGCAATGAGTTCCCGAAATAAATATTTAACGGAGAGTGAATATTCAATTGCGGCTGTCATTTTTAAGGCACTAGAAAGTGGGAAAGAGTTGCTGAAAGAGGGCGAACACAAAAGTGAAAAAATAAAGAGTGAGATCACCCGAATTATCAAAAGTGAATTAGCATTTAAGATTGACTACTTGTCAATTGCAAATAGAGACACATTGGAAGAAATTGAGGGAAAATTAGAGGGAGATATTTTAGTAAGTATTGCAGTGTTATTAGGGAAAACACGTCTCATCGATAATTTCAGCTATTCTTTGCCTAAATTACATAATTGAAGTTTTGAATAGAAATCCATATTGCCCAGATTAAGCACGCAACAATTTAGTCCAACATGCTTTCCAGCTTGTTGAGGGTTGACATGGGTACAATCATTATAATAATATTCTCAGCTAAATGCTCAACAACTTAGAAAAGTCGTTGTGTGGTTCAAATAACAATTATTCTTTATCTTCTAATAGATAATGGGTGCCAATACTTTCTCTGGCTTCCAGGGTTGCGGCAATAATTGCAATGGCAGTCTGAACCCCATTTCTTAATCCAACAATACTAGGAGTCAATTTAGCTTTCTGATAAAAACTCTCAATTTCCGTTTGGAGGTTCCGCATAATAGTACGAGCACGGTGAAGACGTTGACGGGTACGAATTAACCCTACATAATTCCACATGGTATTTTTAATGGTAAGCCAATCCTGTGCAATAAGAGTCGGATCAATTTCTTCAAGTTCATCCACCCAGGGTACAATTTCAGGGAAATGATCATCCCCATCTCTAAAAATGGCTGCATCCTTTCCGGCATGGTAGCCCCACACCAAAGCCTCCAAAAGAGAGGTGCTGGCTAAACGGTTAGCGCCATGAACGCCGGTGCAGGCAACTTCACCCACTGCATACAAACGCTTTACAGAAGTCCTGCCTTGCAGATTTACCCCAATACCACCGCAAATATAATGTGCAGCTGGTACCACGGGGATAGGCTCCTTGGTCATGTCAATCCCAGCCTCCATACAGCCGTTATAAATAGAGGGAAATCGGCTTTTAATCCAGGCACTATCCTTAAATGAAATATCCAAATACATGCAGGGAAGAGCCGTATCTAGCATTTTCTGATGGATGCCTCGGGCAACTATATCCCGTGGAGCTAAACTACCTTTTTCATGAATAGTCTGCATAAATTCATTTCCATTTCCATCTATTAAAATTCCTCCCTCTCCTCTCACAGCTTCGGAAATTAAAAATCGCCCGGACCCACTGAATAATGTTGTCGGATGAAATTGGATATACTGGAGATTAAAGCATCTTGCCCCCGTTCGCCATGCCATAGCAATACCATCCCCGATGGATTCATCCGGATTGGTGGAGTGGAGAAAAATTTGTCCCAATCCACCCGTTGCCAAAATAGTTCTTTGGGCATAAATTGAAGAAACGCCTCCTGTTTTATTATCCAACACCATTGCACCAAAACAAGCTGGTTTTTTGTAGATATCCGTAGAAATTGTAGAATGGTGCGATAATGTTAACAGGTCAATAGCAGTATAATTGGTTATGATAGAAATATTGGGATGTTTTTCCAATTCACTCAAAATAGCCTTTTGAATGGAATCACCAGTTTTGTCTTTGCTATAAATAATACGAGATTCTGAATGGGCAGCTTCTTTAGTACGACAGAGACCATCCCCATTTTCATTAGACTTTTCACTATCAAACGCCACTTTAAAGCGGTCAATGAGTATTTCCTTAACCAATTGGGGACCTTCTTTACAGATTAAATCCACAGCTTCAAGTGAGGAATGATTATCACCCGCTTTAAGGATATCATTTTTCAACTTCTCCGGTGAATCGGTGCTGCTTTTATAAACAATTCCGCCTTGTGCTTTGGGAGTATTCCCACTTTTTAGCTGGGGAGATTTGGTAATAATGGTTACATTTTTCCCCTCATCAGCAGCGGTAATTGCTGCCGTGGCACCTGCTAATCCGCTACCGATAACCAGAACATCGGTATTAATTGAGGGACTCATGAAATAAAGTCCAACCGAATATTTTTGCTCACAGCCTGATGAGTCAAGGCTCCAATGGAAATGGCATTGATTCCAGTATCCAAATAAGGGTTGATATTTTCTAAAGTGATTCCACCGGAGGCTTCTATAAATATATCCTCACCATTTTGGGAAGCCCTTATTAATGAAACGGCAGCTCTGATTTTTTCAGGCTTCATATTATCCAATAAAAATCCGTCCACTCCTGTTTTTAATGCTTCATTGATTTGATCAAAACTATCTACTTCAAGCTCCAAGGGTAAATGGATGCCTTTTTCTCTGGCAGAAACTATGGCATTGGTTACGGAGCCTGCGGTAACTATATGATTGTCTTTGATTAGAATTCCATCAGATAAATTGAGCCGATGATTGAAAGCTCCACCAATTGCCACGGCATATTTTTCAAATAAGCGTAAACCGGGGGTTGTTTTGCGGGTGTCTAAAATTTTAACATTATAGGGCTTTGCAATTTCTGCATATTCACGAGAGAGGGTGGCTATACCACATAAGCGCTGGATTAAATTCAGCATGACTCGTTCACGAGAAAGTATTTCTCTGGCTGAACCAGTTACCACTCCTATCACATCGTCATTTGAAAGCATAGTGCCATTTATATGATTAATAGTCACCTGGCATTTTTCTCCAAAGCAATGAGGAATAATTTCAGTTCCGGCAAAAACCAGGCTTTCTACTACGTGGATTTCAGCAGTTATTTCAGAATTATCAGATGTGATACTTTCCGTGGTAATATCACCATTTGGAATATCTTCTGCTAAAAATTCAGCGATCTTTCCGATGATATATTCATCCGAAAGATGTTTGTATTGAGGATATTCTATCAACTGAGTGCCAACATTTTTTCTAAAGGAGCCAGTGCCTGAAGTCGAAGTTCTTCCGCTAAAATAATTTCGGGAGTCATGGTTTCAAGTGCAGTGACCATTTTTTCAATGGTGTTTAGGCGCATGTGGGGACATTCATTGCAGGCACAGCCATCATTTGTAGGAAGAGGAATAAACGTTTTTTTTGGGCTTTCTTTTTCCATTTGATGTATGACCCCCGGTTCTGTAGCAATTATAAATTTCTCATAATTTGATTGATTAGCAAACTTAATTATAGAAGTTGTGGAACCAATATGGTCTGCATGTCGCAAGATATTTTCATCACATTCCGGATGTGCCAGTACAAGAGCATCTGGATTTCGGGTTTTCAAGCGGATTAGTTCTCTTTCAGAAAAAATTTCATGGACCTGGCAGGAGCCATCCCATAATAATAAATCCCGACCGGTTTTTTTCTGGAGGTATGCCCCTAAATATTTATCCGGTGCAAAAATAATTTTCTCATCTTCAGGCAGACTGTTAATTATTTTTTCAGCGTTGGAGGAAGTGCAGATAATATCCGATAATGCCTTTACTCCTGCGGAGCAATTAATATAGGTAATTACCGTATGATCCGGATGAAAATCTACCCAAGCTTTAAACTTCTGAGGAGGGGCTGAATCTGCCAGAGAACAGCCAGCATCCATATCTGGTAAAATGACCCTTTTGTCCGGATTTAATATTTTTGCTGTTTCACACATGAAATGCACACCGCAGAATAATATGACATCAGCATCTGTTTTTATGGCATATTGTGCCAGGGCAAGGCTGTCCCCCATAAAATCGGCCACATCCTGAATATCCGGATCTTGATAATAATGTGCCAAAATCACAGCATTACGCTCTTTTTTTAATTGTTCTAATTTTGATAATGAATCTGAAATCATATTTTAATATGGAATTTACTCCCCTATAATTTAGCCAAATAAAATGTTGTCGGTTTTAATTTAGATACGGATCATCCATAATAATGCCGTCCACTCCCCAAAGCCTGGCTTTATTTAATTGGGTTTGTGTAACAATTGTGAAAGTCATGATAGACATTTTTTTTCTACGAATCCAATTTATCAAATTATTATCTAAATAATCAATATCCCCGTGAAATCCATCTGGTTGGCAGATCCAAACCCAAAGGGGGGTATTGATAATAAACTGAGGTTTTTTTTTGCTCCATAATAATGCGGTTAAAATTGGGGGATTAATTTTCTTAACTCGCCTGAGAATAAAAGGATTAAAACTGGAGAGGATGCAATTATTTTCGAACCCATAGGCTTTGATTAATTTCAGAACATTATTTTCAATATTGGTATTTAATAAATAAACAGATTTTATTTCAATATTGATGATAATTTTTTTATTGAGGATATCCAAAACTTCGGTAAATAGGGGAATTTTATTTTGTTCATTACCATTTAAGGAAATATTTTGAATTTCGGAATAGGTCAAATTTTCAATCAATTTTATCTCCCCTGAATCACACTCAATATCCCAATTATGATATACTACCAATTTTTTATCAGCAGAAAATTGAACATCTAATTCTATTCCATCCATTCCCGCATCAATGGCTTTCTTGAAGGAGTCCAGAGTATTTTCATGAGCGAGAGATGGTACGCCGCGATGTCCAATTTTTACTAGTTTTCCGGTTGAGTAAAAAGGTGGATATATGGGCACCCATTTTTTTTTATAAATGGTAACGGTGATTAATAAAATTACTATTATAAGTATTTCTGCCCCAATCATTCACCTATAAATTACAAATGGTTTAAAATGAAATTCGGTATGTTTTCAACTTGTTTTAAGTGGACTTAATGCCCGAATTTTAGGGGTGAATTTTATAATATTGTTACCAGCATGAATAATCCAGCCGAACAATCAGCCGGTGAAATTAGAATGACTAAAGACGATCTTTGGGGGAGTTGCCTTTTATATATTAAGGATCGAATACAAGAACAAGCATTTCAAACCTGGTTCGATGGAATAATTGCCACCAATTTAAATGAAGAGGGCATTACCCTGCAAGTTCCTAACCAATTTCATTATGAGTGGTTAGAATCAAAATATCGTCATCTTATAGATAATGCGATAAAGGAAAATGCAAGTCATCCACTCATTGTCAATTATAGTGTTGTAATCAGTGATAAAAGTATTGATGAAATTCCAACATTAACTGCTAAGGAAAAACCAGTTCCCCAGGGATATCAAAGAAAATCTCAACTAAACTCACGCTATATTTTTGAGAATTTCATTGAAGGAAAAAGCAACCAATTCGCCAAGGCTGCCTCATTATCTGTTGCAGATACACCTGGTCAAACTCCTTACAATCCACTGCTTATTTACAGCAGTCCTGGATTGGGGAAAACTCATTTATTACAGGCAATAGGAAATAAGCTCATCAGACAGAATGGGAATATGCGAGTAGTGTATCTTACCAGTGAGAAGTTCATGTTGGATTTCATAAGTTCTATTCAAAAAAATCGCTCGACAGATTTTATCAGCGCTTATAGAAATGTGGATATACTATTATTGGATGATGTACAATTTTTTCAATCCAAAGAACAAACCCAGGAACAATTTTTTCACTTATTTAATGATTTATTCCAAAAAGGGAAACAAATCGTATTAACAACCGATCGTCATCCAAGCGAATTAAAAGGATTAAAAGAACGATTGATTTCCCGGTTTCAGTCCGGGCTTGTCGTGGATATACAACCACCTGATTTAGAGACAAGAATTGCCATACTAATGAAAAAGGCTGAAGATGATGGATTGGAAATACCCTATGATGTAACCGAATTTATAGCTGAAGCTATAGTAGGAGATATTCGTGCTATGGAAGGTGCATTGGTAAAATTATTAGCACTTTCATCTCTCCGTCGAGAAGATATTACAATGAACTTGGCGCAAAAGGTATTAAAAAATTTATTAGGGGAAAACTCGTTTACTGATTTATCCATCGATAAAATTGTTAAATATGTTTGCAGAGAAATGAAAGTTAGCGAAAGGCAAATATTGGGAAAAGGCCGGACAATGGAAGTTGCTCTTGCACGACAACTGGCAATGTTTTTATCCAAAGAGTTAACCGGTGCATCTCTGGCAAATATTGGAATACATATTGGTGGAAGAGATCATTCAACAGTCATTCACGCCTGTAAAAATATTGACAAAAAAGCAATTGCTGACAGTGAATTTCAGCGGAAAATTGATAGCATGAAAAATGAAATATCGGGGCAGAAATTGCCTAAACAGTGAAAGGAAACACCTAATGGAAAAAATACTAATAATTGATGATGATGTACAATTAACAGAATTACTCATTGAGTTTTTGGGTTCGTATAAATATGAAATTGTTGCAAAACATACCCCAGAGGAAGGATTAGATTATCTCGAGAAAAAAGAAGCGAATGTGATAATTCTGGATATTATGCTCCCCGGAATGGACGGCTTTCAAGTATTGAGAAAAATAAGGGAAAATTTATCTATTCCAGTGATAATGCTCACTGCAAGAGGAGAAGTGACCGACCGCATTGTTGGCTTAGAATTAGGTGCGGATGATTATTTACCAAAACCTTTTGAACCCAGGGAGCTTCTTGCCAGAATTCAGTCCATTATAAGACGAACACACTCATCGGCAGCAATAGTAGATAATGTACACTTTAATGGATTAAGCATAGATAAAAATAAGCAGGAAGTGTTGTTAGATAAAAAAGTAATATCTCTTTCAACAACTGAATATGAAGCCCTCTTATTATTTATTGAAAACTCCAGCGAAACATTGGACAGGGAATTTTTAGTTGAAAATCTGAGGGGAATTTCCTGGCAGAGTTATGATCGTTCAGTTGATGTTTTGGTGAGCCGCTTGCGTGGAAAATTAGGTGAAACTCCCAATAAAACCAGGTTTATTAAAACTATCCACGGGGTGGGCTATAAATTTATCGGAGTGCCAAAGGATTAAGCCTAAAGTTCGATTTCGAAAAAGTCTATTTACCAGATTAGGCTTATTGGTTATTGTGTTTACAATATCCTTAACAGCAGTTTTATATTACCAGTTTACATATTCCTTCACCACTCAGGATAGCATCCTGGATGCCCACGAAAACTATTATTATTCACAAATGGTTATGGGATGGGAAAACCCTCCTGATACTAATCTTGTAAAAAAAGAAATCAACAATTTGCATATGTGGTGTGGGATATTTGAACGGGAGAAAAACGAGGACGGTGTAGCCCGCCCGGGTGAGGTTTATTGGTCAAA
>Ga0209402_10005362_pt1 | contig 11459 bp, 8 predicted proteins | sample ArcticOcean_MG_C_3_FD_187437 | JGI IMG/M metagenome (GOLD analysis project Ga0209402, IMG submission 187437) | Marine microbial communities from western Arctic Ocean - ArcticOcean_MG_CB8_126 (SPAdes) (version 2) | ecosystem: Environmental > Aquatic > Marine > Oceanic | place: Arctic Ocean... | reverse complement strand
TTTTTGTCGGGGCGCCTTATTCTTAGATGTGGCTTTCAACATCCCTGCGTTGGTGAAGAATACGCACGATTTCAATCGCGCCGGCAGTCTCCCGTGAAAACGAAATATGAGCGGCTTACCTACTTCTGATAACCGGGACGGATTTGGCCTACATCACCACCTTGCCGCGTCCCAATCGCCACGCCGCGGCTAACATCGCGCGGCGCCCCTGGCGCCTAGGCCGACGCGGCCGCCGCGATGGCCTCCTCGATGGCGGTCAGCGCGCCATCGGCCCCATTGCCGTCCGGCCCGCCAGCCTGGGCCATGTCCGGGCGGCCACCACCGCCCTTCCCGCCCATCAATGCCGCGCCAATACGGACCAGATCAACGGCGCTGAAACGGTCCGTCAGATCCTCCGTAACGCCAATGGTCAGGGCGGCCTTGCCCTCGTTGACGGCGATAAAGGCAACCACGCCCGATCCTAATTTTTTCTTCGCGGCATCTACCATGGCGCGCAGCTCCTTGGCCGGCACGCCGTCCAGCCGGCGGCCCGAGAAGGTAATGCCGGCCACCTCCCTGGTCCCGTGATCGCCACCCCCTTTGGTATAGCTGCCGCCAAGGGCAAGCGCTTGGCGCGCCTGGCTCAGGTCACGCTCCAGATTTTTGCGCTCGTCCAGAAGCGTACTGATACGTTCAGGCAGATCGGCCGGAGTGGTCTTCAAGATCCCCGCCGCCGCGCGGAGCTGGTTATACTGGGTGTGGAAATATTCCAGGGCGGCGGCCCCGGTCAGCGCGTCGACCCGGCGCACACCAGCTGCCACCGCGCTTTCACCGATTATCGTAAAGGCGCCGATATCGCCGGTCTGGCGCACATGGGTACCGCCGCAAAGCTCCGTCGAATAGGGCTGCCCCGCCGAACCGGCGCCCATGGAAACGACGCGCACCTCGTCGCCATATTTTTCGCCAAACAGCGCCAAAGCCCCCTGCGCCACCGCCTCGTCCGGGGTCATTTGCCCCGTGCTTATAGCCACGTTGGCGCGGATTTGTTGATTTACATCCTGTTCGATCTGGGCCAGTTCGGCGTTGTCCAGGGCCTTGGGATGGCTGACGTCAAAGCGCAAACGGTCGGGCGCCACCAGGGAGCCTTTCTGGGTCACATGATCGCCCAGCAGATTACGCATAGCGGCGTGCAGCAGATGGGTGGCGGAATGGTTGGCCCGCAACTGGTTGCGTCGGTCACTATCGACGGCCAATTCCACCACATCGCCACGTTTTAGAGTACCGCCCTGCACGGTTCCGCGATGGACGTGCAGATCGCCCACACGCTTTTGCGTATCGACGATATGGACGCTCACCCCATCGGCCCCGCGCATCTGCCCAGCATCACCCTGCTGGCCACCGGATTCGCCATAGAACGGCGTCTGATTGACCAGAATCGAGACCTCCGTCCCGACCTTCACGCTATCAACCTTGGCGCCGTCGACGACCAGGGTTAAAACTTCCCCTTCGGCCCGATCCTTGTCGTGGCCCAGGAATTCCGTGGCGCCGCACTCCTCGCGCAGCTCGAACCAGATACGATCGGTGCCCACATCACCGGAGCCGGCCCAACTGGCCCTGGCCTCGGCGCGCTGGCGCTCCATGGCCACATCGAAGCCGTCGGCATCCACCCCACGGTTTTGCCCGCGCAAAACATCCTGGGTCAGATCCAAGGGAAAACCATAGGTGTCGTAGAGGCGGAAGGCGATGTCGCCGGGCAGCGCCTGACCGTCGCTCAGTTTGTCCACCTCGCCCATCAACAGGTGCAAGCCACGGTCCAGGGTCTGCTTAAATCGGCTTTCCTCGCCCCGCAGGGTTTCCGTGATCAGGGCCTCGGCCCGGACTAGTTCCGGGAACGCCTGGCCCATCTTGCTCACCAGGGTGGGCACCAGGCGCCACATCAAGGGCTCGTCCGCCCCCATCATATGGGCGTGGCGCATGGCCCGGCGCATGATGCGGCGCAGGACATAACCCCGCCCTTCATTGGACGGCAAAACCCCATCGGCAATCAGAAACGAGGCGGCCCGTAGATGATCGGCGATGACCTTGTGGCCGGACTTGTGCGGCCCTTCGATGGGAATATTGGTGAACCCAGCCGAGGCGTCCATGATCGTGCGCAACAGATCTATGTCATAATTATCGTTAGTGCCCTGCAACAGGGCCGTCAGGCGCTCCAGCCCCATGCCTGTGTCGATGGACGGTTTCGGCAGTTCGACACGCTGTTCCGGGCTCGTCTGCTCAAACTGCATGAACACCAGGTTCCAGATCTCGATAAAGCGGTCACCATCTTCATCCGGGCTGCCAGGCGGGCCTCCGGGGATAGAGGGACCGTGGTCGAAGAAAATTTCGGAACAGGGACCACAAGGACCGGTATCGCCCATGGCCCAGAAATTATCCGACGTCGCGATGCGGATAATCCGGTCTTCAGGCAGACCGGCAATCTTACGCCACAGATCGAATGCCTGATCATCATCGTGATAGACCGTGACCAACAGACGGCCCTTGTCTAGGCCAAATTCCTTGGTAATCAGGTTCCAGGCCAGCTCTATCGCCAGGTCCTTGAAATAGTCACCGAAAGAGAAATTGCCCAGCATCTCGAAAAATGTGTGGTGGCGGGCGGTATAGCCCACGTTATCCAGGTCGTTATGCTTGCCCCCCGCGCGGACGCATTTTTGCGATGCCGCCGCGCGGTTATAGGGCCGCGTCTCGGCACCGGTGAAGACGTTCTTGAACTGCACCATGCCGGCGTTGGTGAACATCAAGGTGGGGTCGTTATGAGGCACCAAGGGCGAGGATGCGACGACCTGGTGACCCGCAGCCGCGAAATAATCTAGGAACGCCTTGCGGATATCGTTCGCGCTTTGCATCTCGTCCTATCCACCCACTGTCATAGCCTGCATACTGATATTCGAATTTTAGTTCGTCGGATTTTCGGCGCTTCTCCAAAGCGTAAGGCGGGCGGAAAATAGCCCCCCGGCCTCATACTGTCCAGCAGGGCCGTTACCCAGTGCCGCCGCTACTTATTTTTCTGAAATCAGCCAGCAGTCGCCGAAATGCTGGAATGTCTGGGGCGGCTCACTGGCCATATGGACAGAGTGGCTGGCCAGGAACGCGCCGTCATCGCGAGAATACTGGCCGTGTACCGAGGTGGCATTCAAATCACCGCCCGCCGTAAAGCCCAGAAAATGGCGCACATTCGAGAGCGCAATCATTTCCAGATGCGCCGCGCCTTGCTGGCTGACCGCCTTGGCGTTGCCCCGGGCGGTGTTGATGGCTTCAATTGTGAAGGAAAATCCCTTTTGCGGACGAGTCTGATAGCTTCCCCCTTCCCAGCTGGTTTCTATCGCGCTTTGAAATATACAACGTAGAGACTTAGCGGCCGCCAGGGCCGCAGCGGCGCCCTGTTCCGCCGCCGCCAAGCTGACCGGGCCAGGCAATAGGATGAACAGAGAAATAGCCAGCGTGCGCATGCGGGAATTTGTCATGTGTTCGATCTTTCATCGTTAAAAATAGCGTCATGTTGTAGCGGGCTATCTTGGAATTGCCAACGGAGATACCTAGTTTAGAGTCCGGAAAGCATGATATTGCAAACGTCCTGTCTGCCTTTAAGGGAATTTTTATGGCCTACGACTTTGACCTGTTTGTAATCGGTGCCGGTTCGGGCGGCGTACGGGCCTCGCGCATCGCCGCCGGCCATGGCGCCCGCGTGGCCGTGGCCGAGGAATACCGCTATGGCGGCACCTGCGTCATCCGGGGCTGCGTGCCGAAAAAGTTGTTTGTCTATGCCTCGCATTTTTCCGAGGATTTCGAGGATGCAGAATCGTTTGGCTGGACGGTCGGCAAGGTCAGCTTTGACTGGGCCAAGCTGGTCGCCAACAAGGACCGGGAAATAGATCGTCTGAACGGCATCTATATCAGCCTGTTGGATAACGCCGGCGTGCGCCGCTATGACGGCCGGGCCCGTCTGCTGGATGCCCATACCATTGACGTCGCGGGGGAAACCGTGACGACCAAGCATATCTTGCTGGCCACGGGCGGCACCCCCACCATGCCAGAGGTGCCCGGCATCGAACATGCCATCAGTTCGAACGAGGCTTTTCACCTCAAATCCCTACCCGAACATATTGCCATCGTGGGGGGCGGCTATATCGCGGTGGAATTCGCCGGCATTTTCAACGGCCTGGGACGCTCGGTCACGCAGTTGTACCGCAGCGAACAGATCCTGCGCGGCTTCGATAGGGACGTGCGCAACCATCTGGCCGGCGAAATCCGCAAAAAGGGCATCGACCTGCGCACGGACACCAACGTCACCGCCATCGAGAAGACTAAAAATGGTTACCGCCTGAGCCTGACCAGCGGCAAAACCCTGGATACCGGCCTGATCATGTACGCCACGGGCCGCCACCCCAACAGCGCCGATATGGGACTTGAAGCGGTGGGCGTTGAACTGGCCAAGGGCGGCGCGGTGAAGGTAGATGACTGGTCACAGACCAACATCCCCAATATTCATGCGGTCGGCGATCTGACCGACCGCATCGCCCTGACGCCGGTGGCGTTGATGGAGGGGCATGCTTACGCCGATACGGTGTTTGGCAACCTGCCCCGCCAGCCCAACCACCGCGATGTCCCGGCCGCCGTGTTTAGCCAGCCCAGCGTCGGCACCGTGGGACTAACGGAGGAGCAGGCCCGGGTCGAGATCGGCGGTGTGGAGATCTATAAATCCACCTTCACGCCCATGAAGCACACCCTGACCCCAAGCAAGGAAAAGACCCTGATGAAGCTGATTGTGGACGCCAAAACCGACCGGGTGCTGGGCTGTCACGTGGTCGGCCCGGATGCGGCCGAAATGGTCCAAGGCATCGGTATCGCGCTGAGATGTAATGCCACCAAGGCGCAGTTCGACGCCACGGTGGGCATTCACCCCTCGGCGGCCGAGGAACTGGTCACCATGCGGACCAAATGGACCCCACCCGAGAGCCTCGCGGCCGAATAGTTCGCCGCCAAGAGCCCGGGTGCTCAGGCCGGAAATAAACGGGCGGTCCAATCAGCCGTGGCGAGCAGCCTAGCCGTAAGTTTGTATAGGCCCCCCGCGACAAATGGCGCTACCGCGCCAAGAATCTAAAACAATGCGATAAAGGCCGTCACGCAGGTGGCAGCAAGCGCGGGATACAAATAGCGCAGCAAGGTATCCTTCGTGATGTCTTCGCCTTTCGCGGTTCGCGCAATTTCCAGCGCAGACAGGGCGGCTTTGAATACGGGCTGAAGATAGGCCAGTGCCAGGCCAACAAGCCCGCCAAGGATGTGAACCAGCGACGGGAACAAGGTGGAAAACAGCATCAAATAGATCCAGTAAAATACCAGATCAGCCGGGGCACCCCTTACGGCCTGCAGCAACGGCACGACAGGCAATTTTGCGTTCCCACCACCCAGAACTGCGGACCAGTTGGCAAGACTGATCGCGGCCGCCGTAATCGCCGCTAAGGGGAACATCAAGGCAGCGGCGACGCGGTATCAATTAGGGAAATGAACGCTATACGCGAAATTCCACCAACCGCCAGGCCTAGGCGCAACAAGCCACGCGTCAGGCCCAACGACAGCTAGTCCAACGGTGCATTGGCCAACGACAGCAGCGCAAAATACACCATCAACAACAGTGGCGCCATGGGTGCATCATTGCCCAGGTAGCGCGCTACATAAAAAATACTGACAAGCGCCGCGCCGGTAAAGGTCAGCCAATGCAAGGCAAGAAAAAGTGAATTGCTACGGGCATCGGAAATGCGATTTTCCAAATAAGCGACAGCGAAAGCAAGGAAGACTATCGAACGCCAACCCGGGGTACACAGAGACTGGGCGGAAAATGCTGGTCGGAAAACTGGGTCGCACGCAACCCGTCATTAGGTTCCGGGGCCAGGAAATCTTCCAAACCGGGTCAAACTTACAAGCTCTTCTGAAATTCTCAGGGCACGACCGCGACACCTTCGTCTGCTCAAGGCCCAAATTCTACCGTCCGTAGATTAGCATCGATTGACCGGGTAGTACGAATCGGCTCTGAAAGCTTGGAAAGCGCCACGGCTTACCGTATATAGGGCGCTCTGTTTTTGTTAGGATTGAAGACATGGCCAAGCAATGGAAACCTAACGGCTGGCGGCAACGTCCGGCCCTGCAGATGCCGGACTACGCCGATAGCACCCTTTTGAACGGTGTGCTGGGCAAGCTACGCAGCTTTCCACCGCTGGTCTTCGCGGGCGAGGTGAACGCCCTGCGCCGCCGTCTGGCCCAGGTCTCTGAAGGTAATGGATTTTTGCTGCAAGGCGGCGATTGCGCCGAAAGCTTTGCTGAGTTTCACCCCAATAACATCCGCGATACCTTCCGTGTCTTGATGCAAATGGCCGTTGTTTTGACGTACGGCGGCGCGGTCCCCGTGGTCAAGGTAGGCCGCATGGCCGGGCAATTCGCCAAGCCGCGCTCCAGCCCCACGGAAGTGATCGATGGTGTCGAATTACCCATCTACAGGGGTGACATCGTGAACGGCATCGAATTCGAGGATGCCGTACGCCAACCGGATCCGAACCGTTTGCTCACCGCCTATTCACAGGCGGCGGCGACCTTGAATTTGTTGCGCGCCTTCGCGCAGGGCGGCTATGCCGATCTACACGAAATCCACAGTTGGAACCTTGGCTTTGTCGAAGGTACCGAGGCGGCGGCCCGGTACCGGGAATTGTGTGACCGTATCACGGAAGCTCTAGATTTCATGGCGGCCTGCGGCATCAACGGCGACAGCGTGCCGGAAATGCGCCAGACGGATTTCTACACCTCGCATGAAGCCTTGTTGTTGAACTATGAAGAGGCGATGACGCGCGAGGATACCATCACCCGCGTTGGTGGCTGGTACGATACCTCGGCCCATATGGTCTGGATCGGTGACCGTACCCGTCAGGCGGACGGCGCCCATATTGAATATTGCCGGGGTATTCACAATCCGCTGGGCCTAAAAGCCGGCCCGACCATGGAGAGTGACGATCTGCTGCGGCTGATCGATACCTTGAACCCAGCCAACGAGGCCGGACGGCTAACCTTGATCTGCCGGATGGGAGATGACCAGGTCGCGGAAAAACTACCGCCTCTGATCCGCGCGGTCGAGCGCGAGGGCCGCACGGTTGTCTGGTCCTGCGATCCCATGCACGGTAACACCATCAAATCATCGACCGGCTATAAAACCCGGCCGTTCGACCGCATCCTGGCCGAGGTGCGCGGCTTCTTCGCCGTGCATCAGGGCGAGGGCACCCACCCCGGCGGCGTGCATGTGGAGATGACGGGGCAGGATGTGACGGAATGCCTGGGCGGCGCGCAGTTGATTAATGAAGAGCAATTGGCCTCGCGTTATCATACCCATTGCGATCCGCGCCTGAATGCCTCCCAGAGCCTGGAATTATCATTCCTGATAGCGGAAATGCTGAAACTGCAGCGCCCGGCGCGGCAATTGGCGCAAGCGGTAGAAGCCGCGCAATAGGTAGCAATCTAAATCCAGGCGGCATAAACCAAGCCAGATGGATCCGGGAGATTGGGCATGACGGGCAAAAGCCCAAATGGAGTTGACGGTCTGGAAGGCGACGTCGACCGCTGGACCGATCAGTATTTCAAGAAAACCCGCACCATCGTACTGCGCAACGGCGATGCACAGGTTACCTATGCCGTCTTCATGCGCCGCCCGGTCAGTTTTGCGCCCAGATTAATGATCGACTGGCTGCAGCGGATCGCCGCGGACCGGGGGGTCACCTTCAAGATCGAGATTTGTTTCGAGGAAGGTGACTGGGTCGGAGCCGGTGAGCCGCTTTTGTATCTAAGCGGCCCGCTGTCTCAATTAGTGGATTTGGAAACCCTGTATTTGCAAAAGCTGGGGGCCTGTTGCGTAGCCGCCTACAACGCTTATTTGATGTGCGCAGCCCTACCCGATACGCAATTTCTAGCCATGGATGCCCGCCATTGTGCCGGCCATGAAATGGCCGAGATGATGGCCTATGCCGCCTCTGTCGGCAGCGAAGCGGCGCGGCAGGACCGGGATGCGGTCGGCTTCATTGGCAACGCGACGGACGCAACTGCACACTTTTTTGGCAACGAAAAAGGACTGGGCACCATGCCCCATGCCCTGATCGGCTATGCGGGCAGTACCCTGCGGGCTGCCGAATTATATGTCGAGACTTTTCCCGGCGAGCCCTTGACCGTGCTGGTCGATTATTTCGGACAGGAGATTACGGATGCTCTGGCTGTCTGCCGCCGGTTTCCCGAGTTAGCGGAGCAGGGCGCCGTTGCCCTGCGCCTGGATACCCACGGCGGCCGCTTTGCCGAGGGGTTGGATACCCAGACCTCGTATGCGGTGTTGGAACGTCATGTGCCCCGCGCGGTGCGGCAGTACCGCAACACAGAGGAATTACGCTGGCTGGTCGGGACCGGCGTCTCCGCCGCCGCGATCTTTCATATGCGCGATGCCCTGGACAAAGCGGGCTTTCCCAATGCACCGATCGTGGCATCCTCCGGCTTTAACTTCTTCAAATGCCAGGTTATGGGTAGCGTCAAGGCGCCTATCGATGTGGTCGGCACTGGCTCGTACCTGCCGGACGAATGGAGCGAGACCTACGCGACGGCCGATATCGTCGCCTATGACGGCAAGCCAAGGGTCAAGGTCGGGCGCGAGTTTCTGCTGCAAAAGCGTTGATGGCGTTGATGGCGCCGCCGTTATGACGCCGCGTTGAGCCACCAGCGGCACCAAATCATGTTCAGAAATTTATCGGACAGCGCCAAGGGTGCCTGGTGCATGATCGTCAGTACCTTGGTGTTGACCATCCAGGACGCCATCGCCAAGTGGCTGACGGCAGATTTCCATGCCGGCGAGATCCTGTTCTATCGTGGAATTTTTACCTTTATACCCATTGTCATCCTTGTGGCGTGGGCAGGGAACTGGCGGGTTCTGATCTCGCGCGATCTAAAGGGTACCTTGATCCGCGCCGGCCTAGGCGCCGCCACCTCGATCTTCGTAGTTTTGTCGTTTGTCTATCTGCCCCTGGCTACCGCATTGGCCATTATATTCCTGAACCCGATTATCCTGACCGCCCTGTCCGTACCCATGTTGGGTGAACGGGTCGGTTGGCAGCGCTGGGTCGCAGTTCTTATCGGCTTCGCGGGCGTTCTAATTATGGTGCGTCCCAGCGGCGGCGGGGTGCCGTACTTTTATATTTTTCCCTTGGTCACCGCCCTGCTGGCATCCCTGCGTGACGTGGCAACGCGCCGTCTGCGCGGCACCGATAATTCCCTATCGATACTGTTTTATTCCATGCTGGTTGCTATTTTGGCTGGTGGCGCCTCACTGCCCGTGCTGGGCAGCCATTGGCCCGGCTTGTTCGACTGGGGCTTGCTGGCAGCCGCCGGAATATTGGCCGCCGTCGCCCACCTGTTGATCATTCAGGCCTTGCTGTTGGCGCCGGCGGGCACGGTAGCCCCATTCAGGTATCTCTCCCTCGTTTGGGCCGTCGTCATCGGCTATGGGGTCTGGGGTGATGTGCCCGACCAATGGAAACTGGCCGGCGCGGCCCTGGTGGTGGGCGCCGGGCTTTTCATCCTGCACCGCGAGCTTAAACGGCCGTGAGCCATAACATTGACGCCTGAGCCTATTCGGCCGCGATCCGAACTATTTTTTTGCCGAAATTTTTACCCTTCAGCATGCCGATGAAGGCGCTGGGCGCGTTCTCGATGCCCTGGGTGATGTCTTCACGGTATTTTACCTTACCCGTCGCCAGCCAGCCGGACATCTCGGCCATGAATTCGGCCTTCAAATCCATATGATCCGAGACAATGAAGCCCTGCATCTTCACTTTGTTGCCAACGATCGTGCCCAGGTTTTTTACACCTTCAGGCTTTTCCAAGTTGTACTGGCTGATCATGCCACAGGCGACGATGCGGGCGTAGGGATTAACCTTCAGCAAGACCGCATCCAACATGGCGCCGCCGACATTTTCGAAATAAACATCGATGCCCTTGGGGCAGGCCTGGGCTAGGGCATCGCCCAGGGAGGCTACCGTCTGGTAGTTGAAGGCGGTATCAAAGCCAAGTTCGTCCCTTATATAAGCTACTTTGGCATCGGAACCGGCACTTCCCGCTACATGACAGCCTTGCATTTTAGCAATCTGTCCGGCGACCTGACCGACCGCGCCGGACGCAGCGGAGACGTAAACCGTCTCGCCGGGCTTTGGCTGGCCAATATTGCGCAGGCCGACCCAGGCCGTCATGCTGGGCATGCCCAGGACGCCAAGATAATGGGACAGCGACCCAACATTGCCGTCAACCTTGTTGACGTTGGTGGCCTTCGCCACGGAATAGGTTTCCCAGCCCAGGCGGCCCTCCACCAGGTCACCAACCGCCAGTGATGCGTCGTTGGATACAATCACCTCGCCGACCGCGCCGGCCTGCAATACCTGGCCCAATTCGAACCCGGGGGTGTAGGATTTCTGCTCACGCATGCGGCCGCGCATATAGGGATCAAGCGACATGAAAATATTTCGTATAAGCACCTCGTTAGACGCCGGTTCGGCTACCGGGCCCTTCGCGATCTCGAAATGTGATGCGTCAACCCAGCCCGTGGGGCGAGATTTGAACAGAATTCGGGTATTTTCAGCCATTTTTTTATCCGCCTTGGATTGTTTTCAAAATGCATGACGGTGTCAACCGGGGCCCGTTGTATCGCACCGACCAGGCAGTGGAGCAATAGCAAGGACCGCCATCGACGCCGCCCAGTTAACGACAAATTCACCAAATTAAAAAATTAAAGGCATACAATTTTCGTTTTGAGTTGGAAAGTAATCTCCGAAGTAGCCAAACAAGCGGACGCGCCAGAGGCGACCAAGGAAGAAATCGAGGTCGCACAGCGGTCAGCCGCTCAATCCCGGGCCATTAATCAGGCCTCGGATGAAGGTGACCGCGACCCATGACAAATCCTCCCCATGGCATTGGGAGTTAGGGCCGTGGTCATGCTGCCTACACCAAAGTAAATTTCGGTAATGTAATGTCTTCGGTCACCGGGTCGAAAGCAACCCGCACCGCCCCATCCACGGCGATACGGCCGAGATCGTCGGTGATGATATTGCTCATCATTTTAGGCCCTTCCGCCAACTCGATGATGGCAACAGCATAGGGCGCATCATCCTTGAAAGCGGGTCCGGCGCCACGATGCGCGATGGTATAGCTATGGATTACGCCGTCGCCCGAGGCGGCAACCCAGGTCCAGTTTTCCGACCGGCAATAGGGACAAAGGGCGCGAGGGAAAAAATGATACTGGCCGCAATCCAGGCACTTGGGCAGCAGCAGCTTACCTGCCTTGGCGCCATCCCAGAAAGGTTGGGTTTCAAGATCCGGCATCGGTAAGGGCTTATCATATTTGGGTTTGTCATACATAA
>Ga0209402_10005359_pt1 | contig 11463 bp, 12 predicted proteins | sample ArcticOcean_MG_C_3_FD_187437 | JGI IMG/M metagenome (GOLD analysis project Ga0209402, IMG submission 187437) | Marine microbial communities from western Arctic Ocean - ArcticOcean_MG_CB8_126 (SPAdes) (version 2) | ecosystem: Environmental > Aquatic > Marine > Oceanic | place: Arctic Ocean... | reverse complement strand
GCGACCGCCAACGCCGCCAGCATCAACAACTCCCCTGCCAGCGCAACACGGGGACGGAGCAGTACGGAGCAAAGAATGTCTTCTGCCTGCCTCGATACCCAAGAGCGATCATAACGCCCGCGACCTGCAGATTGGTGATCGGAGATTACAACCGTGCCATCCGGTTCACCTTCAGTGGCCAGCGCCCATGCAACGTCCATTGTCGACGTTGTTGTTTCGAGGTGAGAAACCCTACTCCCGATGACCGAAAGTGAATTAGAAAAATTTTCGAAGTTCTCGTTCATTCTGAGTTGTATCACCCCACGAGGAAATCGAGGTGGAATCTTATTGGTGGCAGGTTGCAATTGAGTGTGCACACACACGCCTACTCGTTGTTAGCAACATGTATAGCTACTGGGCGCAAGGCTACGGCAATAAGCGTCAGGTGTGAATAACGAAATGAGCATGTAAAGCTCTTCAACATGATGCCGACAGGCCAGGGCATCACGGACGTGCCATCAGGGTTATATAAAAGATAAATGAGGAGAATCATGGCCCTGCGATCTAAAAAAGGCTCTTTGCTCGCAAGCTTAAGCTCGCTACCTACCAACAATGCGTCGGCTGGGGCAGCGTGGCGAGAGGCTCTTTGCTTTAGAGACCTCGGATCAAATCCACGGGCGCTTCGCAAAAGCGTCTAGCGCAAGCTCATGTAACTAGAGACCAAGCAGAATCTGAAGCTATCACAGCGACAAAAGATTACTGTGCAAATACTCGGGTCGAAGCCGACGAACGACTTCAATAGGCAGACTTAAGCCTGACTAAAGCGGAGGAAATCCGAGCAGATGTGCTTGAATGGGCAGCGTCGATGGAGGAAGAAATTCAGTTCTGGCTTTCAGATGCTGAACTCAAGCGAGAGAACGCTCGGACATATGCAGCGAAACTCGAAGCAACAGCTCGTGGCGCTTCGGATGCTTTGATGGATCAGCCCAGATCAGGTGCCGAGGAATTGGAAATTAGGATGCGAACGGATTCAGCCGAAGATATTCGTAAGATTCTTGCCGACATCGAAGTAGCTCGCGCTTCTGCTGAAGATGAACTCGAAGCACAGCGATCGCTTACCGAGACCGCACGAATTCGTGCATTCTCATCGAGCTTTAACGCTGAACTCCCTCAGGAAAAGCCTTTTGAGTTCACCGCTGCACCGGCGAAGAAACGTGCTTCAGCCAAGAAGCGGACTTCTCGATCGACATCAGGTCGTAAATCTTCGTAGTCTCTAACTAATAAATAGAACTTTTAGACTCGAGGAATTTCCCTCGGGGGGTTTTGAGTCACGAATATTGAGCGTGTTTCACTGGTTGCAGCGAGCGTTGCCGCAGCTACACTGCCGTTCAGCGAATTTTCCAAAAGCGAACACGGTGATAACTCGATGCTGAAAGCTACAACCGAAACTCTATACTACGAACACTCTGCCAGCAATCCAGTCACCATGACGGTGAAGCCTAACGAGTGGTTCGAAGTCGAAACTCAGATGAACCGCGGGCCAGACGCAGATCGAGTTCCCGACGATATTCGCGAGCTATACAACCAATATAGATCCGACAGCCAACCGAACGATCGTGGAAACCCTGCCTCAGGGTCCATCTATGTCGAAGGTGCAAAGCCCGGCGACCTATTGACCGTCGAGATCGGTGAAATCAAGGTTCATCCCGTCGGCTGGACTCGATACCGAGGGTCGACGGGAGCCATGCCCGGCTACCTTGGACCTTCAAACATCGGTGAACAATTCCGCATCTGTCGAATCGAAAACGACGAGGTTATCTGGAGCGACAAGTTGCGCTTCCCGGTTGAGCCGATGATGGGCGTTATTGGTGTGGCTCCTGAACGAGAGGCACGTCACAACGGTTGGGCAGGCGAATGGGGCGGCAACTTCGATATTCAGGAAGTGACCAACGGCGCGAAGCTCAGTATTCCTGTTAACCACGAAGGCGCCTTGCTCCACGTTGGAGACATGCATGCACGCCAAGGCGATGGTGAAATTTGCGGCGGCGGTGGTATTGAAACCGGTGGCAACGTAACGCTCCGGGTATCGCTCAGCGAGAAGCCAGCGGAAATGACTTGGCCTCGGATCGAGAATGATGAATACATCATGACCACCGCTTGCGAAAAGCCAGCTGAGGACGCTTTCCGAATCGCTCTATCCGAAATGATTCTTTGGCTCGAAGCAAGCTATGGCATGAGTCAGGGCGAGGCGTACATATTCCTTTCACAGTGTTTAGAAGCTCGGGTTACCCAATTCGTAAACCCCAGCTACACCTACATTGCGAAGGTCGCTAAGAAGTACCTGATTTAGATTGCCTCAACAGATCAAAGCTGTTTTGTTCGATGTCGGAGGTCCCCTCGACACTGAAACAATCATGGATCGAGAGATCGATGAACAGATCATGGCGTCGTTCAAGGCGAACGGCGTCACTATATCTTACGACGAATACGAGGCTGTAAATCGATGGGCGGTCGACGTTTTCGCCGCCAAGACTTATCACTCGATCATGTGGAAGATCGCTCAAGATGATATGGCGCTGATTGAACGAGTCGAGTCGGAGCTCATGAATACGGTTCCTCAACGTAACGTGTCGCGGGGCGATTTCGAGCTTCGTGAAGGAATGCCAGAACTGCTTGCCGAACTTTCGGCAGAGGGGTTATTGCTTGGTCTGGCAGCGAATCAGCCGGCAGATACGGTCACGAAAATGGAGCGTTTCGGAATCGCACAGTACTTCACTTACAAGGAAGTCTCAGGTTCGATCAATTTGCGAAAGCCCGATCCACGGCTGCTGCTACATTCATGCGAAGGTCTCGGGGTCGAACCGCAAGAGGCGATCATGGTTGGCGATAGGATCGACAACGACATCGTTCCTGCCCGAATGCTTGGCATGGCGGCAATACGCTTCGTAAGCGGTCGACACTCAGAACAGCAGCCTCGTTCGTGGAACGAATTGCCTCATGCCGATGTTTACAGTGTTAACGAGCTAGGAGTCGCTATCCGAAGCTTCGTTGCCAAACCGCCAAACGTTTCTGGAGACGATGGCCCCGAATAGACCGATTATGGCAGTCGGTACCGGACACAATAATCGCCAAAAGGAGGTCTAATCTGAATCGAAATCAAGCGGGAATAGGCAGACCAAGTGCTTCGGGTTATATATGAGGGTCCTGGCATCAACGAAGAAGAAGTAGAATACGTATTCTCACCTTACTTTCGTGGAAAGCTCGCTGAAACATCTTCTGTACAACGGTCGGGGCTTGGGTTTTCGATCGCACGTTATCTCAGCGAACTTCACGAAGGCACCCTAGCAGTCGACACGGATACTGAAGACAGCGGAAGCACGTTTGTACTTAGGCTTCCTGCCTCAAGCTTAGACATGCTCGACGACGACACTACGAATGGTCGTACCGATGCAGAAGGCTTCGACGACGAAGATCTTTGGCCACAGGCGATCCGAACGCCTTCGGATACTCCCTTTAACCGATAAATATTCGACGGGTTCACCAGATCACTGACTGCAAATTCACTGGTGCATTGGCTCGCAGGCTTTTAGCTGCGGAGATACAATTTTCTCACTCGGTTCGAGTAAGGCAATTTTCAAAGGTGAAATTTCGATGAATCACGAACGTTCTACACGTCTTTTCGAAAAGGCGAAAGAACTAGTCGCTGGTGGCGTATCTAGTCAGATAAGGGTTAATGAACCGGCAGACACACCACTGTTCTTTACCCACGCCAAGGGGTCAAAAATGTGGGATGTCGATGGCAATGAGTACATCGACTACATTCAGGGAATGGGACCAAACCTATTTGGGCACTCCCCCGACTTCATTAACGAGCAAGTCAAAAAAGATATGGAGAAGGGCTACGTCTTCTCCGCTCAGTTCGAGCAAGAGCTGGAAGTCGCCGAAATGGTTCTGGATATGATCCCGATGCCTGACGCGACAGTTCGCTTTGCGTCGTCGGGAACTGAGATCGATCAGTTGCTGTTCCGCACCATGCGCGGGTTCACTGGGCGCCCAAAGATTCTCAAGTTCGAAGGCCACTACCACGGCTGGATGGACTCCGTTAACTGGAGTGTCCACCCGCCGCTAGAGCAAGCCGGACCGGAAGATGCACCAGTAGCGGTTGGTGAATCTGAGGGAATGGATCAGGCAACAGCCGACAGTCTGGTGATATCTCAGTGGAACGATCTCGAAAAACTCGAGATTATCTTCAAGAAGCACGGGCATGAAATCGCTGGCGTCATCATGGAGCCGATCCTTGCCAACACCAACTGCATTGTGCCTAACACTGAATTTTTGGAAGGTCTTCAGAGACTTTGCAAGGAAAATGGTTCTCTGCTGGCGTTCGACGAAGTCATTACTGGCTTCCGCGTCGCCCGGGGCGGAGCCCAAGAGTACTTAGGCGTTATTCCAGATTTGGCAACCTACGCGAAGTCGATGGCTGGCGGATTTCCCGTAGCCATGATCGCGGGTCGGCGGGACATTATGGCCCTAATTGGAGACGGCACCGTTTACCACGGCGGTAGTTTCAACTCAAACGTAATGTCGATCTCAGCGACGTACGCTTCATTGAAATACATCAACGATCAGGGTGACGCGTTCTACGACGATTTAAATGGCAAAGGTCTACGCTTAATGAAAGAACTTAGCGATCTCGCAAAATCGCTAGAGTCCGACTTACATGTACAAGGCGTTGGCTCAGTATTCGCTATATCGTTTACCACGAAACAAGAAATAACGAATTGGCGAGACCACGCAAGAAACTGCGACGACGCTAAGTATTCTCGGTTCGCCAAGGAGATGCTAAAGCAAGGCATTCGATTATCTTCAAATGGTCGGATTCACCTTTCTTCAGCTCATACAGACGAAGACATAGACAAGACTGTCGCTGCGGCTGCCGCCGTACTGCCGACCCTGTAGAGATATCCAAACTCTGCGTCGGCGACACAAGCGGTTTCGACGCAGAGTGACTGGATACTTTCCGGTAGGGCGAGTGTCTCTAACCGGGATAGGAGTAGCAAAACTTGCAGTGGAGTTCTGCCGTATCAGACTCGCCTTCTTTCACGGAGGCGGTCACACAGGCATCTGAGCAAATTCTCGCTAATTTGGATGGACAACATCCCGATTTAGCCGTGGTATTCATATCATCCCACCACATGCCCTCGTATGTCGTGGCCCCCGAACTACTCGCCGAAACGCTTGGCGCCAAAGTTCTTATCGGGTGTTCCGCCGCAGGCGTTATAGGCGGTGGTCAGGAAGTTGAACGAAGACCTGGCATCGCGATTTCAGCAGCCATTCTTCCCGGCGTTGAACTTTCGCCATTCCACCTAAATCAAGACGAACTTCCCAGCCCCGACGCCGGCCCCGAAGAGTGGCAAGCGCTGTTGGGAATCCGAGCCGAAGATTGCCCAGCGATTATGTTGCTGCCCGACCCATTCACGCTCCGAAGCGAACACTTGCTTGCAGGTTTAGATTTCGCATTTCCGTCGACAATCAAAATCGGTGGACTCGCCAGTGGCGGCGGTCAGCCCGGAGCGAACGCACTATTTATCAATGACCGATCAGTTCGATCAGGCGCCGTTGGCGTTGCGTTTACAGGTGATCTTGCTGTCGAGACGGTCGTGGCACAGGGATGCCGACCTATCGGCGAACCATTTATCGTAACCCAATCTGAAATTAACGTTATTTCAAAACTCGGCGATCAGACTCCATTGGAAGTGCTACGAGATTTATTTGAGGCTGCCGAGACTCGTGAAAAGCGCCTAATTCGTCGTTCACTCCAAATCGGTATCATCATGGATCGATTAGCACAGAACAGCAGTGAAGGCGAGTTCCTCATCAGGAACGTGCTTGGCGCAGATGAAGAAGACGGTACACTGGCGGTTGGTGAGCTTGTTCAAGAAGGGCAGGTTGTACAGTTCTTTGTTCGTGACGCTCAGGCGGCTGACGAAGACCTTCGTATGATGCTCGAAGAGTACATCGACAATCTTGACGAAGGTGATATTCCGGCTTCGGCGTTATTGTTCAGCTGTATCGGACGCGGGCAGTATTTGTACGGCTCACCAGACCACGACACTTCGATGTTTACCGATATGGTGGCTGATATTCCGGTTACCGGGTTCTTCTCGAACGGTGAGATTGGCCCTCTTGGCGATCAAACTTTCTTGCATGGCTATTCAGCAAGTTTTGCGCTGTTCAAGCAGGCGTCAAAGGGCAGACCTTAGTCGGTTACAGTCTATGTGCGGGGCTATGGCAGGATTTCCCGTATCTCAGCAGGATCGGTCAGTGTTAACGCCTTGATGACTGAGTGCGTCGATTCTCCAGATGATTCGATCAAATCACCGGCCGCCGACGTTTCGTAGCAACTGTTGGCGTAATTGGCGAAAGTCGCAACTTGTGCCCGACGGTAGTCTCGCCAGCATTCGTCAAACGAGTAGTTATGGCCGCCGTTGGATTTTAACTGCTCAAAGTAGTGCAACACGAGTGCGGTTTCTTGATTAGCGAGAATTTCAAACGGAACCGCCGTCATCATGAATTTCGCTAGATCATTCGTAGCACCAGCGAACGCAGGCATCTGCCAGTCGATGATCACCGGTTGCACGCCGGCGGGTATCTGACGCAAAAGAACGTTACCCTGATGAAAATCATTATGGGTGAGAGTTTTCGTGCGAGTCCCCAACGCTGTTTGAAGATTGCTCAATCGCTCCCCGAGATATTCTCCAGCGATCACCAATCCACCCGATTTCTCAAATCGGTCGTCTGCCAGAATAACTTTCCAACCGAGCGCTGAATCCAATGGATCTTGATTGAACAATAACGACCAATCAGCACTATGAATCCAATCGACGGATCCGAGCGATTCGTCTTCCCAGAATCGACCGTGAAACGCGGCCATTAGATCGAGAGTTGCCTTAGCGACTTCAAAATCGATCTTGGCATACTTCTGCCCTGATGGCAGCAGGCCAAGATCTTCGAAAACGAAGCATGCAGTATTCTCACTTGGGTCTTCATCAGCACCGTACATCCGAGCGATCGAGTCACCTTGGAATTCCTGTAACAACCTATAACTGCCCAGTTCGCCAGCGTACGGACCATATGCAGCCTCGCGTAGGCGAACTACATCGTCGACCGGCGGAATCTTGACGATTACAACTTCGGGATGCGCAGCTTCCCTCTTCGAGTAATCGATACGCACTCGGAAAAGCTGAGAAAGATCGGGGTTATGCCCTGTCATCTCTTCAAAGTCTAGAGCGGCAATGTGGCAATCACCGACACTCGATAACATTGAGATCAGCCATTCGGGCGTTATCTGCTCACGGCGGATTGGGATTGTAGACATCCCAGCAGTTTCACACCGTATGCGATTCACGTCCATAGCGGACGAATTCCATACACTACGTTCCGGTACTATTTTGCCCATCACGTTGTTTCGCAACTATCACACAACGACAAAGAGGAAACATGAGCAGATTTGAAGGTCAGGTAGCAATCGTCACCGGTGGGGCGTTGGGAATCGGTGGAGCAACGGCACGCAAGCTCGCCTCCGAGGGCGCCAAAGTATTCATCGCCGATTTCAACGATGCTGCGGCAACTGAGAACGTCGAGCGCATAAAGCAGGCTGGTGGTTCTGCAGCTGCAAGCCACGTCGATGTCTCGATCAGCGAAGACATCGCCCGAATGGTCAACGAAGCGGTAGATCTATACGGCCGACTCGACATTCTGGTGCAGAACGCATTCGGAGTAATGGCCGGTGAATCTAAGATTCACGGCACTGCCTTGACCGTCGAAGAAGATAATTGGAACTACGGAATCGATGTACTACTCAAAGCCCTCTATCTTGGGCCAAAGAACGCTATTCCTCACATGCGAGTCAACGGCGGCGGCAACATCATCAACCTCGCATCAGTCCACAGCTTACTCCAAGAGCCAGGGATGCTAGTGTACGAGGCCGCAAAGGCCGGTGTTGTAGGTATGACCCGTCAAATGGCAACCGACTTCGGGCCCGATGGTATTCGGGTGAACGCTATCGCCCCTGGCCACATCGTCGGAGAAGGTTTATCCAAGATGTGGGAAGAGAATCCGACTGGTCACGCATTCTTTGCCGATCAGTACCCTCTTAGACGTACCGGCCTGCCTGACGATATCGCCAACGGCATCGCGTTCCTGTGCTCCGAAGATGCAGCGTTTATCACAGGTCACACGCTGACTATCGACGGCGGTCTATCAATTCAACTTCAGGAGCGGTTCGGAACTCGACAGGCGGAATACATACGGGCAAACCCCGACACTCGCCTTCCGTAGTTCTCATGGCTAGCCCGAGTACGTGCCTTTGAATGCGATTTCGCTAACGTCTTTGCGATCATTAGCGTGGTTTTCCTTGACCATTCGTTCATCGATATCGTCGTCTGTACCGCGGTATCCGACAGCGATAGCGCAGATCGTCTCGAAGTTGTCACGCGACAATCCAGCTACGTCGTAGGCTGCATCGAGATCGATCCCGCCCATTGCCCTTGTGTTGAGACCCATTCGATTCGCCTGTAGTGCCAGTGACATCCAAGCCGCACCTGTGTCGAATTGTGCAGTTCGGATCTTTTTACCTTCATCATCAACGATTCGGGCGAAAACCAAAACCAGCATTCCTGCATTTGGAGCGTACCGAGCATTACCTTCATTGAGTAGAGTGTTGAACTTTTCACGATCAGGACCATCGGTTGCGTATGCGAACAACCAAGGCTGACGATTACTGGCTGAAGGAGCCCAGTGAGCGGCTTCGAACAACGAGGAAATTTGGTCGTCGGAAAGAACTTTATCGCTAAAGGCTTTCGACGACCATCGTTCGATGAACATCGGCTCGACCGATGAGTAGGCAATTCGTGAGTTCTTTGAATCGGTAACGGTCATATGTAAATTGAATCCCATGTGTGAGACAGTCAGCCGTGCTGCTGCTAAAGGTGATTATTTAGAATCGCTAATGGCAGTTGTATGCGCATCGCTTGTAAATCGATACTACGGGTAATTATTGCCGGGTTTACCTGGTTTGATTACGAATTTCCGTCGAAGAAAGATCAGACCTGAACTGCTCTTCTGTTAGTTCCGTGAACATGTTTCGAAATCGAGCCGGAACCTCGAACTCGACGTCATGCAACCCACGGAACTGGTTTTGGTCATCGACTCTACCCGCCACAACGAATCCACACCCATTTTCGTAGATTAGATCAAGTGAGTTCTCAACCGGAGAGTGCTCTCCAGCGACATGATCGGGATAGTAGTGCTTGTCCATCAACCGAATATATGTATCGAACCCTATGATGAACTTTGCGCCCGGTAGAACCGATGATTTCTCGGTGAACCGTGGAGCATTCGTCACGATTATTGAGTTCCCTTTGGAAGTCACTCTTGCTGCACGGCGTTCGAGTTCTTCCTGCGGTAGAACCGGTTTATCGACATTCGAAATTGATATCTCGTAGTATGTGGGTCGATTGACAATCACAGAGGCGGCTTCGAGCATTCGTCGATGACCTTCGTGCAGCGGGTTGAAAGATCCAGCGAGTACAAGCGGATAATCCGGCAGTGATTCGTTTACTTCACCGTTTGGTGAAATAACCAGAGCGCCGATATTTCCAGAGTAGAGCCGTTCAATCGAATTCATTTAGTCGCTCCGTTTCAAGAACGTATAAATCCAGCCGCTCATCGATTTCCAATGCCATGGCAATCGAGTTCAGCAATAAAGCTGAAACGACAGCATCTTCATCAGCGCGTGTTCGAGCCTGCTTGTCGAACCATATCGACGCTCCACCTGAGTGAGTTCCATTCGTCCAAGCAATGTGCGCTCTATCTTCACCTCTACGAACTCTGTCTGTTGCGACTGCGGCAGTGCACCCAATCCCGAACAGCGGCTCGTCGCCTTCATCACCCTGCGCTAGGTATTGCGCTCGTTTTAGCGCGGCGTTAGCCATTAGCTTGGCCTCTTCTCCCGAAACGTGTTGATCGGTCAGTGCCCCCACGAACTCTTCAAGCGCGAGTCGTGAGTACGGCACCTGCGCATCGAGAATCGTTCGAGAAGCACCCGGCTCTGAGAATAGATCACTGATTGCCTGTATTCCTGATCCAGTGACAGCGATACAGCCGCGACCCGCCACACTGTGTAGTTTTTTCGCCATTTCTTGCGAGTTCACTATTTACTCTCCCAAGCATCGTAATTTACAGGTCGTCCGAAATGTCTGAAAAACGTTTCGGGCACGTGGGTATTGCGGTACTTACCGTTAACGGCACCCCTAACAGACGTCATTTGTACCGGCGTTATCGTCATGTCCTGCACGTAGCCACTCCGATGTTCAAGTTCTAATGGAAATTAGGGTGAATCGTACATCAGATATGACATGAACAAGATTCAATGACGAGTCAAAAATATCGACCTCCAATATCACATCTCGTTTACGCACCAAAGTTTGTGGCGTATCGTGTGCGACACGCCGATGAGCACGTATGCCCACATGTACTTCAATCACTTGAGTCGCACTAACTGAGGAAACTCTCAACCTATGCTCGAACATTTCCATGTTGCTGACGAAGACGAAGTTCGTATCATGCCGGACGCTCTTCGCAAGACCGTCAACGAACTGTTTCTCAAGATCGGTTTCTCCAAGCAAGACGCATGGCAAGCGACCGACGTATTGCTGCTGTCCGATACTAGAGGGGTCGATACACACGGCGTTTCGAACATGATGCGTCGCTATATCGCTGGCGTGGCTGAAGAATTCATAAACCCGACTCCGAACTGGACGATCACCCGAGAAACGCCAACTACGGCGAACGTTGATTGCGATCGAGGACTCGGCATTGCCGTTATTCCGCAGGTCATGAAGCTAGCAATCGAAAAGGCCCGCGACACCGGCATTGGTGCGATCACCATGAGCAACGGTCGGCACGCTGGGATGATCGCTTACCACGCAATGATGGCGCTTCCGCACGACATGATTGGCTATGCGATCACGGCGGGCGGGCAGAGCATGCCGCCTACATTTGGGTCAGAACCTCGGCTAGCTCCCAACCCGCACGCTTGGGCAGCCCCCGGCGATAAGGAGCCACCATTTGTTCTTGATATTTCTTCTTCATCGGTAGCTGCGAACAAGATCGAACTTCTACGCCGAATGAACTCGATGACGATCCCCGGAATCATGGCTGACGCTGACGGAAATCCGATCATGGACGAACGAGAGATTCCGCCCGACAATATAGTGTTACCAAATGGCGCAACCCGTGAACTTGGTTCGCACAAGGGCTACGGTCTAAGCGCTGTTGCGCAGATTTTCGGCGGAATTCTTTCCGATGGAGCGTTCGGTCCCTACGAAGGCGGCCATATGTCGCACTTCGTCGCCGCCTACTCGATCGAAGCGTTCACTAATGTTCAGCGATTCAAGGAGTCGATGGACGACTTCATGAAGT
>Ga0209402_10005354_pt1 | contig 11471 bp, 12 predicted proteins | sample ArcticOcean_MG_C_3_FD_187437 | JGI IMG/M metagenome (GOLD analysis project Ga0209402, IMG submission 187437) | Marine microbial communities from western Arctic Ocean - ArcticOcean_MG_CB8_126 (SPAdes) (version 2) | ecosystem: Environmental > Aquatic > Marine > Oceanic | place: Arctic Ocean... | reverse complement strand
CCCGGCGGATGCTGCCGTAAGCGCTTCAAGTGCATTCAATCGGGCAGTGGCATCGTCGAAATCAGCGTTTTCTGGAAGGTTCTCCGCCGCCACAGGGAGAAGCGCATCGATGGCCAGTTCTTCCGGGGCACGACCAGATGAACCTGGGTTACGTGAGAGGACAGATTCTGCTTGCGTCAACAGGAGCGATGAAAGACTGGGTGGGAGATTCTTCCAAGCCTCAGCCTTCAGCTCAGCCAAACGATCCCGGCTGTATCCGAGGCCATCCAGGACGATCAGTAGTACGCGTCGTTCAGGCAATCGTGGCTCCCTAGATTACTCGAAATTCCTTGTCACATCGGTAAGCGGAATCGCGTGAATGGCCCATCTAACGCACACCAGAAGTCGTTCTCAGATGTGGCGTGATACGACAATATGGGTTTCTAATGCACGCGATGACATACTCGGACTCGCTTGAACACTCATAATAGCGGTCCACCGGTCGATTCCGGCGAAGACAGATGCGGCTACCCGTTTCTATGAGGAGACAAGATGCCTCGACGCGACCCAAGCGCGTTTACCAGCACGGCGGTTCGACCTGCGGATTTCGACACCTTCTGGTCGAATACTTTGGCGGATCTAGCCGCCGTTCGCCCCAATGCCACGTTCACTAGAGACGAGTTGCGGTCTGACAACACGGTCGACGTTTTTGACGTCAGATACGACAGCTACGGTGGACTCCGTATATCCGGATGGTTTGCGAAACCGGCGGGCCGGACTGAGGATCTTCCGGGCCTTCTTATTGTTCCGGGGTATGTAAGCGAGCCAAAAGTGCCAAAAGACTGGGCACGGTTTGGGTACGCCGCGTTCAGTGTTGCGCCACGAGGAAAACTTCGATCGAACTCCGAGTTCAATCCAGGTTACCCGGGTCTCTTGACCCACAACATTACGGATAGAGACAACTACGCGTACCGTGGCTTCTACATGGATGCGCTACGCGCCTTCGACGTCCTCGCCGCATTGCCGGAGATCGACAAACGCCGTGTGGGTGTTGCCGGGTCCAGCCAGGGCGGAGCGCTGACGCTTCTCATAGCAGCCTTACGAGCAAACACTGTGACAGCGGCGTCGGCCGGCGCTCCTTATCTGTGCTCCTACATGGATGCCGCGTCTCTCACGCATTCGTACCCGTACGAAGAGATCAACGAGTACCTGAGGGTCAATCCGGAACATGAGGCCCAGGTTCGGGGCGTGCTCAACTACTACGACATCCACCACTTCGCTTCCCAGATCATGGCGCCCGTCATCGTGAACATCGGCCTACAGGACGATGTGTGCCCTCCGGAGACCGGGTTCGCCGTGTTCGGGGCGATCGGCAGCGCCGATAAGAAGCTGTATCCGTACGACAAGTGCGGTCACGATGCCGGATCGTTTGCGGGGCATGAACGGATTATCCAGGACTTCCTTGCCTTACACCTGAAGCCTGTACAGGTGGAAGAGGACCCTGAAGAGGTCTCACCGACTGTCCCAAATGTTAGCGATCAGAAGTTTGGCGAGTTCTGGGACGCAGTTGACGACGAGGTGAAAGGGTTGTCGTTAGGAGACACGACCCTGGAGCCGCTGCCCATGCGGTCTACGGAGGGCTCGACTGCATACACGGTCCGTCTGCCGTCGATCGGTGAAGGGGACATTTTTGGTTATTTCTCCGTACCAAAAGGCGATGGTCCCTTTCCCGGATTGCTGGAAGCGCCGGGCTACTCGAGCGTCGTGCAGAACTCGTCATATGGCCGGCGTCAGAGATTTGCCGTACTCACACTCGTTCACCGGGGCCAGCGACTGGCCGACGAAGAGTACGCTGCGGCATTCCCCGGATTGCTGACCGATGGCGTTGAGGACGAGGCAAATTACCGATATCGCGGCATCATCGCCGACGTGCTGGTCGGGCTTGACTGGCTTATCGGTCTCCCGGAGGTTGATGCGGCAAGCCTCGCTGTGGCAGGAAGTGAAGCGGGATTGATTGCGGCGTCCATGCGGTCTGACGCCGTGAAGGCGGTGTTGGTCTCCGGGCCGTTGATGCTCAGGGTGGGCTCAGGCCGAAGCTCGTGGCCGGATTACTACCCGCTTGAGGAGTTGAACGACTACGTTCGATCACATCCGGACTCTATCGAAAAGGTGTCAAACACGTTGTCCTTTTTCGACCCGATCAAGTTCGCCCCCAATTACGGCGGAGATGCGCTTGTGGCCGCTCCAGAATGGGACAAGGACGTTGCGACCCGACTGGTAACAAGGCTGGGCGAATCAGGAGAGCTGTACCTGAACACCGGACGTGGACACACAGATCATGTGCACACAGAGAAATGGCTGAGAGAACGCCTGACAGTTTGATATCCCACCGGGTTCGGGGCCGCGGATTATTGTGTCAGGTGTAGATCCGCTGGCAGATCGTTCAGAACGAATCCCATCGCCAGCAACCAGTCGGCGGGCAACTCAAGGGCCTGTGCGTATCCAGAATCCGACTCATACGCCAACGATTCCTCCAGGCAACGATCTCGCCACGCGCTCTCTGATTCCCCATCTTCGAGCGGGCAGGGGAGCATGGATGCACTGCCCGCAACGGCACCATTCCTGTCGAAATAGATGATGTCCAGCGGGACGTAAGTGTTGAACATCCAGAACCCGCCGGTGGTTCTGCCTCCAAACTCGAATAGCATCCCCGTACCGATGGGTACTTCTGACCGGCACATCAAGCCGCGTGACCGCTCGCCTTCGTCGTTGGCAACTTCCACCGTTATTGACGTGGCAACCCCGCCGGTTACCAGGCTGATCCTCTTTGTGGGCAGTGGTTCCTCATCTAATCGTTCGGCGATGGCCTGACAACGTGATGAATTCACGAAGCCGTCAATCCCGCCACCCGAGCAAGAGGTTATGACCAGTAGTGCTACAAATATCAGCCGTCTCATGAGGGCGCGCCGGTGCTACATTTATCCGCCACAAGCTGAATGGTGTTGGCCCGGTGAGTCGTAATACGACGAAGGCCATCGCAAGCAAGCACCTGATTTATTGGGCGAATACAAAAGGGAGACGGCATGGCCGAACTTCGAAAGGTCCTCGTTACCGGTGGAGCCGGTCTAATCGGAGAGGTCATCGAGGAACATCTCTCTGATCGCTACAGCTTATCGTCGCTGGACTTGAAAGAAGCGAAAAACGTTCCGTCATTTGTGGCGGACCTCTCAGACCTTGACGCCATCATGCCTGCGTTCGAGGGACAGCACACGGTTGTACACCTCGCCGCAGATCGAAGGGCATACAGCGACTGGCGCTCAACGCTCGACAACAATCTGGTCGCGACCTACAACGTGTTCGAGGCCGCAAAACTAGCCGGCGTTAAGCGTGTGGTGTTTGCAAGCTCCAATCACTCGCAGGGCGGCTTTTACCTGGACGATCCGTGGAAGCAGGTCGCCGAGGGTCGCTTCGACGAGCTAGAGCCAGGATATCGGCTGGTCAATGAGGACGATCGTATTCGACCGGACGGCTACTACGGCGTCTCGAAGGCATTCGGCGAGGCGATGGGTAGCTACTACGACGACTATCACGGGGTTAGCTCGATCCACTTGAGGATAGGATGGGTGCTGTCAGACGACGACCCGACGTTTTCGCCGTTCGCGCTGTCACTCTGGTTGAGCCATCGGGACACGGCGCAGGCCGTATCAAAGGCAATCGAGGCTCCTGAATCACTGGGATATGCGGTGACTTACGTCACCTCAGACAACCAGTGGAAGATCTTCAGCATCGACAAAGCTAGGGAGATCCTGGGCTATGCGCCAGAAGACGCAGGAGGCGGGGAGTGGGAAGACCGGGATCCGCCAGTTCGAGACCAGTAGGGGCGGGTCAAATTAGAGGGAAGTCCGGCCTGACTGCTCTGACCATCGTCTTATCTTTGCCTCGTCGAATTCCAGACCTAGGCCCGGCCCGGTTGGCACGGTTATATGGCCGTCTACAACCTCAAGCGGTGTCTTGAGGATTGGTCGGTCGTCGCGGATCGATACCGGTGGGCGTAGGGTACATCGCTGCGGGTCGCTATCCAGTGAAGGTGCGCCGCGGTGGAGATGATGGACTGGGTGTTGTGGACCGTCATCGGCACACCAAAGGTGTTGGCGACGTGTCCGACCTTGATCAGTTCGGAGATACCGCCGATCTTGACCACGTCCGGTTGGAGAATGTCCGGTCACCCGTTCACTATCAGGTCCCGGAACATCCAACGGTTGTAGGCGTTCTCCCTGATGCAATCGGGATAGTCAGTGCATCGGCCACCTTTGCCAGTCCTGAGAGATCGTGAAGGGCAACGGGTTCCTCAAAGTGGAACACGTCGTGGTCCTCAAGGCGCTTACCGATCTCGATGGCGTGATGCACGTAGTAAGCGCTGTTTACGTCCACGAGGATGTCGAAATTGTCGCCCGTCGCTGACCGCATCTCACGAACAGATTCCACGGTCTGGTCGGCGGGATGATCTATCGCTCCCGGCACCGCTGAATGCATTTTGTATCCAGTGAACCTCTGTTCTTGAAAATCAGCCGCACGTTTGGCGTCATCTACCGGAGATAGATCACGAACCAGGGAACTGGCGTAGACCCGTACCTTTTCTCGGCCCGGCTTTATTCCACCAAGCAGCTCGTAAATCGGGACGACAAGAGCTTTGCCCTTGATGTCCCAGAGTGCGATGTCTATCCCGGATGCCGCAGTGAGTAATGCTCCGGTAGGTCCGCTGACAGAGCCTACCTTGAGCATTGCGTCGAATATGGCTTCGGTCTGGAAGGTATCTTTGCCGGTTACGATCGGCCGGAACATCGTGCCTATTGCCGCCTTAGATACCTCAGGCGAGCGACGAAATCACTCTCCATATCCGGTATTTCCCTCGTCGGTACTGACGATCACGAATGGATAATCCCCGTCCAGGACAAGGCATTCAACGTCGGAGATCTTCAATCGAATTTCCTGTTACAGGTAAAAATCGACGAATCGGGCTAATCGACGTCTTCGTCGGTCGTGTTGGTAGCCCAGGAACTTGATCGGCGAGGAGGTATTGCGTCGCGCATCTCCGGGGGCAGGGTGAACTCGATATCTTCGCTCGCGAGTCCTAGATGCTTCACGCTCGTCGGATCAAGCGCATCGCACACAGCCTGCACCAGTGATTCGGGAGTGGATGCGCCGCTGCTTACGCCGACCCTTGTTATGCCATCAAACCATTTGGAGTCCAACTCGTCAGGCCCATTGATGAGGTGTGACGGAACGCCGGAGCGCTCCGCGACCTCCCTGAGCCGACGGCAGTTGGAGCTGGTCTGCGAGCCAACCACCAGCACGATCTCCACCATCTCAGCGAGCTCTTTCACGGCGGACTGGCGATTGGTGGTGGCGTAGCAGATGTCGTTGCGGACGGTGACGTCACCAAAAGTGGATTTGATGCGGTCTACCATCGACGCCGTGTCGTCTACCGAAAGGGTCGTCTGGGTCAGGACCGCTACTTCAGTGTCTTTATCCCACTCGGGCGGCTGCGGGTCCTCCTGATCGTCCATTAGTGCCATCTCACCCTGTCCGGTGGTCCCCTTGACCTCCTGGTGGCCGCGATGCCCCACGAGGATGATCTTTTTGCCTTCCCTGAGGTACTTCTTAGCCTCGTTGTGAACCCGCGTCACAAGAGGGCAGGTAGCATCGATCACATTTAATGAGCGTTTTTTTGCGGCCTCGAAATCAGAAGGAGGCGAGCCGTGCGCTGAGAACACGACGGTCGCACCCTCGGGGATCTGCTCGACCGTCTCCACGGTGATAGCGCCCTGTGCCTCCAGGTCGGAGACCACGTGAGGGTTATGGACGATCTCGTGCTTGACGTAGACGGGTGCCCCGAAACGCTCAAGGGCGATCTCGACGATGTCTACGGCGCGAACGACTCCCGCACAGAAGCCACGTGGTGCAGCCAGAAATATTTGCAAAAACTTGGTCCTGCCTGAATTGGCCGAAACTCCGGTCAATCGACCGGCTCATCAATTATACGTAGCCGTAGCAATGTCCCGTTTACCGGGATATTAGTCTTTCCGATCTGACCCGTGACAATTCCATAGCTGCGTGTCTCAACGGATATATGGAAAGAATCAGCAGCGTCACGATACCGATTATCAGGGCGTCGTATCCCAGGTTCTCGGACTGCCGGTTGAGTGCGTCAATTCCAAACCCGGCAACCCGCGCCAGCCCGGTGCCGCCGAGAGTAGAAAGAGCGCTTAGCCCCAGCGAACGACCTGCGTTCTCACGGAGTACAAGTTCCGTGATGAGCGGCCAGCCTTTGCTCAGGAACATGGCTACACCGATTCCGATAAATAGCCCGATGATCACGACCGGAACGATCGTATTAACCAGAAGCAACATCCCGGATGCGATAGCTATGACAGTAGAAGCGCCGTACAAAACGCGCATCCGTCCGAATCGGTCCGAGATCGCGCCCGCCGGGTAGACAGCGCTCACAGCGCCAAGGCCGATCGTCACAGTGAGCGCCGCAGTACCTGCCACCGGATTGTCGAGCCCGACCTTGTCTCGGATGAAGAACAGGGCGAATATCTGCATCGACGTAAGCGCCCCCCACGGTCATCGCCATCGCAACGAGAAACCAATAATAGCCACGCATGTTGTGCGCGGTGGAGGTCGGTTTAGAGACGACTTCTGCAGTGACCGAATGGTGCGAATTGGGAAAATCTATATCGCCGCGGCGCGGACGGAGGGATCCAATGGTCCACAACATCGTCATGGCGGGAATGGTTATCACTAGCCTGATCGAAACCCAGTACCAGACGGACGGCCCATCGCCGTCACCTGACCTGATCATCAGTAGCATCGCTACTACAGCGATGAATCCACCGCCTACGATCCGGGACAGGTTCAATGCTCCCGCACCGGCACCCCGGCGATGTGCAGGGATGTGGTCGATCAACAGGGCGTTTGCCGGACCTTGCGAGACATGGATGAATAGTTGGATCAGGGCTATAACGATCAGGAGGGAAATGAACGAACTGGCTATCCTCAGGAATGGAGTCACGGCGATCAGGCCCAGATTGACGATGGCTATGTAGGGGATGCGTTTACCCCAGCGTTACGATGTTCGATCACTTATTCCACCCATCAAAGGCTGTGATAGCGCCGCTACTATCAGTCCAACAAGCGCAATCTCACCAAGCATCCCGTTCTTCTGGCCTTCGTCCGCAATATCCAGGACGCGAAACTGGAGCAGAACCGTGTTGACGGGAATCCAGAGCGCGGACAGTCCAAATGCGTAGACACTCAGGTTGGTGAAGCTGTCAGGGCCGCGGCGGTATACATCCCGGGCCGATTCCGGGAACCGTCTGACATGGCCGAAGACCCTTGGGGTCTCGGCTATTAGATTCAGCGGTGTACCCACGCTGTGCGAAGCTAGTCGAATCTACGAGGGACGGCCACTTGAGACGGCCAGCAAGCCCGCCGAGGGTATTCAGGTGGTTCTATGGAACCGGGTTGCAACAGCTTGAGACCGATTAGGCAACTGAAAGGACAAATCGATGGTCGTGAAAGTGCGCTTTTACCAGTGGACACGCTGAAGTACCTGTAAAAAAGCGGGGGCGTCGCTCTCGCAGGCGGGTGTTGAACTGGAAGACCGCGACTTCTTCAAAGACCCCTTTTCCCGGGAAGAACTTGAAGAAATTGCGTCTGTTGTCACGATGGAAGAGCTTTTTTCGTGGCGCAGTCCCAGCGCAAAGAAATACAGACATCAAAAAGGAGATCTGAACGACTCTGACTTGATCGGTTTGATGATGGAAGAACCGCGCCTCATTCGACGGCCAATTGTTATCCGAACCGATGACACCAGTCGGCACGTTCTGGGCGGTAATAAGGCGGGTCTTGAGGCAATAGCGCAGGAATAGCTACTCGGATCGATCTGGCCGGGGTCGCCTGTGTTCCCCTGTATGCCAACACCCAGATCGATTTCGTGTCTGCCGGGTATCAAACCTGCAATCTGGCTCCGAACATCGCGCATAACGCCCGTCTGGCGGTGCGCGTTAGTAAAGAGCAGCAAACAGATGTTGTTATTCAAGGCCTGTCCCAAATGCAAAGACGACGTAGAACTGTCATCCGGAATGGATGGCGAGTTTGTCAAATGCCTGATGTGCGGGTTTTCCCGGGACATGTCGGAGGCTTACCGGCCCAAAGATTTGGTCGATGAAATCGACGAAATGAAACTGGCGAGTTAACTACAAGACCGGAGTCATGGTCGATGCACCGAGGCCGGTCTCTGAATGCATAGCGACCAAACTCGCACGCGACTTGCGGATTCGCCCACTGAAACTTAGACGCCCGGTGCTACAATCCAGCTAGTCGCCAAGGGGCGGCGGCACACTCGTGTCTGGCCACTGACCGGTTGTTCCTGCATCGTTCCGGCTCCCGTTGTGGTGTCCTGAACATTGAGCTGCACGGCTACCGGGCCGGCATCATTGCCGGATCGGAGTTCAGCCCTATCACACCGTGTCCGACTGATCTCGCATACAGCACCGCACCGGGACAGATCGCAACTTGAACTCCAATTATCTTCTTGGCGACATGGCCGTATTTTCGGTCGGAGCGCACCCGGAACTCTCCGCTGCGATCTGTGAATACCTCCACATCTCTGTTGGGCAGATGGAGGTCGACAAGTTCAACAACGAAAACACCTTCGTCCGGATACTTGAGAACGTTCGGTCCAGGGACGTGTTTTTCATCCAGCCGACTTCGGCGCCTGTTAACGACAACATCATGGAGTTACTGATCTCCGTAGATGCTGCGAAACGGGCCTCAGCCGGGCGCATCACGGTCGTCATTCCGTACTACGGCTACGGGCGTACCGACAAAAAGGATCAGCCACGAGTCCCGATCACGGCCCGTCTCGTCGCCGACTTGTTGACGACTGCCGGTGCTGATCGGGTCATCACGGTGGACCTGCACGCAGGGCAGATCCAGGGGTTCTTTAACATTCCCGTAGATGAACTAACCGTAGTTCCGATACTTGTCGATTACTTTCTGAAGATGAAGATCCCGGACCTGGTGGTCGCTGCGACAGATGTCGGCATTTCTAAGGCGGCCAGAAACGTGGCGCAGCGCCTCAACGCTCCGCTTGCCATCGTCGAGAAACGGCGCCTTGGAAATGACGACACGACGGAAGTGCTCTCATTGATTGGTGACGTGAAGGGACGTCCGGTTCTCACGTTCGATGATGAAATCGACACGGGTGGATCGCTCGTATCGGCTTTTGGGGCACTTAAAGAAGCCGGAGCAACTGACCTCTACGCCACAGCGAGCCACGGAATATTTTCCAACGACGCCACCAAAAAAATATGCGGTGTAGAAGACCTGGTTGAACTTGTGGTCACAGATACGGTGCCCATCAGTGAAGAGAAATACCACCCAAAATTGACCATTCTTCAATCGAGCGATCTTCTGGGCGAAGCTATATACAGGATTCACAACGGCCACTCGGTCGGTGAAATGTTCACCTACTAGACTCGGATACTAGCGTCGGGGATCACATGCCCTTTTTAAAGAAAATAACTTCCTTCCTTGGCGATTCCAACGACAAAGCACTCAAGGAATACGACGAGCCTCTCGAAGAGGTCAACGACCTGGAGGCGGAAGTATCCGCGCTCTCTGACGATGAACTCCGGGGGATGACGGACGAATTCCGAAGCCGTCTGGCTGACGGTGAGGATGCTGACGACATTCTTCCCGAGGCGTTTGCTGTGGTCCGTGAAGCCGCTAAACGCGTCCTTTCGATGCGCCATTTTGATGTACAGATCATCGGCGGAATGGTCCTCTACCAGGGCAAAGTTGTCGAGATGGGAACGGGTGAGGGCAAGACCCTTGTCGCAACCCTGCCGTCGTATCTAAATGCCTTAATCGGCCCGGTACATGTCATTACCGTCAACGACTATCTTGCAAAACGTGATGCCGGATGGATGGGACAGGTCCACCACTTCCTGGGATTGACTGTCGGTTGCCTCCAAAACCAGTTCTCGTGGCGTTATGAGCCGGATCGCGATGGCTGGGAACCCGGCGACGACCCGTTTATCTCAGCGACCAAACGGGACGCCTATGCGGCCGACATCGTGTACGGCACCAACAACGAGTTCGGGTTCGACTATCTCCGTGACAACATGGTCGACCAGGAAGCGGCGCTTGTTCAGCGGCCGTTGATGTTCGCCATCGTCGACGAGGTCGACAACATCCTGATTGACGAGGCCCGGACTCCTCTCATCATCAGCGGCCCTGCGCGAGACACGGCGCAGGAGTATCAGCGATTTTCACAACTGGCCAGTCGGCTGACGCCGGGAGAGCATTTCGAAATAGACGATCGTTCTCAATCGATCAGCCTCAGCGAAGAGGGAATCGAGCTGGTTGAGCGTCAACTCAACGTCGATAACTTGTACGACCCAGCTAACTACGAATTAACCCATTACGTAGAAAACTCGATCCGTGCCGAGTTCGTTTACCTGCGGGACAAGCAGTACGTCGTACAGAACGGCGAGGTTCTGATCGTTGACGAAAACACCGGACGGCTGATGGTAGGCCGACGTTACTCGGACGGCCTTCACCAGGCTATCGAGGCCAAAGAGGGTGTTCGAGTCCAGCGGGAGAGCATCACTTACGCCACTGTCACGCTCCAAAACTACTTCCGCATGTACGAGAAGCTGTCCGGCATGACCGGTACCGCAGCGACCGAGGCGGAGGAACTGAACAAAATCTATGACCTGGACGTGGTCGCTATTCCTACGAACAAGCCGTCACTGCGCCTTGACCAGTCTGACTACGTGTACAAAACCGAGGACGGCAAGATGCGTGCCGTTGTGGACGAGATCGAAGTCGAATCAAAGGGTGGACGACCCATTCTGGTGGGTACGACCAGTGTCGAGCGCTCTGAAACACTAACGGACATGCTCATACGACGCGGCGTGCATCCAGAGGTGCTGAACGCCAAGAACCATGCCCGGGAAGCATCAATTATTGCCCAGGCCGGCCGGCCGGGGGCCGTCACCGTGTCCACCAACATGGCGGGTCGTGGTACGGACATCATTCTTGGAGGGAACCAGGAAGCGCTGAACATCGATGACGACGAGTGGCGGGAAAACCACGAGAAGGTTATCGAGCTAGGCGGTCTCTATGTGATCGGGACTTCCCGGCACGAATCCCGACGTATCGACAACCAGTTGCGTGGTCGTTCCGGACGGCAGGGAGATCCGGGAGAGACCCGGTTTTTCACGTCCACGGAAGACGACATGGTCAAACGCTTCGGCGGAGACCGCATCAAGGGGATCATGAATCTTGTCGGCCTGGACGACGATGTGCCTATAGAGAATCGGATGATCACCAAGGCCATGAGCGGAGCCCAGAGCAAAGTAGAGGGCTACCACTTTGAGATCCGAAAGAACCTTGTCGATTACGACGACGTGGTCAAC
>Ga0209402_10005351_pt1 | contig 11472 bp, 19 predicted proteins | sample ArcticOcean_MG_C_3_FD_187437 | JGI IMG/M metagenome (GOLD analysis project Ga0209402, IMG submission 187437) | Marine microbial communities from western Arctic Ocean - ArcticOcean_MG_CB8_126 (SPAdes) (version 2) | ecosystem: Environmental > Aquatic > Marine > Oceanic | place: Arctic Ocean... | reverse complement strand
CTAGCTTTATGGATTTAGATGATGGAATTTCTTTAGCAGAAACTGTTGATGATGAGACAGGCATATCGTCAAAATCAGTCTTAGATTGGAGAGCTCAATCAAAAAATACTGAATTAAAACCAAGGATCACTCTTAGAGATGAAAAAGGAAATGTAGTTAAGAAAGCTGACGACAATGAAGCTCGATATTATTTAGTTCCTGGTTCTGTTTTATCAATTAAAGATGGCCAAAAAGTTTCAGCTGGAGATGTTTTAGCTAGACTTCCGAAAGAAACATCTAAAACAAAAGATATAACAGGAGGTCTGCCTAGAGTAGCTGAATTGTTTGAGGCCCGTAGACCTAAGGATAGCGCAATCATCGCAGAAAATGATGGATCTATTGAATTTGGTAAAGAGCTAAGAGGAAAGCTTAAAGTTTCAATTGTTACACCAGAAGGAACGTCTTCAAATTATTTAATACCAAAGGGAAAACATATTAATTTTAATCCAGGTGAAAAAATTAAGAAAGGTGAATATCTTTTAGACGGCAGCCCAGCTCCTCATGATATACTGAGAATATTAGGTGTTGCAGCTTTAACAGATTATTTTACTACCGAAGTTCAGGAAGTTTATAGATTACAGGGTGTTATTATTAACGATAAACATATTGAAACTATATTAAGGCAAATGTTAAAGAAAATTGAGATAAAAATTTCAGGCGATTCAAATTATTTACTAGGTGAAATAGTAGATAAAATTCAACTTGATAATATTAATGAAGATTTAAAAAGAGAGAATAAAAAACCAGCTTTGGGCGAAAGAGTTTTGTTAGGTATAACAAAAGCTTCTTTGCAAACAAATTCATTTATTTCAGCAGCTTCATTTCAAGAGACTACAAGAGTCCTTACTGATGCGGCTATAAAAGGAAAGGTAGATACTCTTCAGGGTCTAAAAGAAAACGTTATAGTGGGTCGTCTTATACCCGCTGGTACTGGTGCTACTAAAATCAGATGGGAAAATGAAGCTAAGGCACGCGATGAAGCTTTAGCAAAAGAAGAGCCACCCGAAACCAAAGATAAACAGCTTCCAGCCTCATAAAAAAACTTAAATATAAAGTATATTTTAATCAGATCAGTGTTGACTTTTAACACCTCAGTGAGTAATTTAGCGCAATTTTGATGGTTAGAAGTGAGGTACTATTTACCTTAAACACTAGCTAAAAAGTTATAATTACTTCCGCTTAGTAATACTTTTCACCATTAAATAATTATATAATATTATGCCAACTATTAACCAGTTGATTAAAAGATCTAGAGCAAAACCTAAACTTAGGAGTAAAGTTCCTGCGCTAGAACATTCGCCTCAAAAAAGGGGAGTTTGTACAAAAGTTTATACAACAACACCTAAAAAACCAAACTCCGCTCTTAGAAAAGTTGCTAGAGTTAGATTGTCAAATGGTCATGAAGTTACTTGCTACATACCAGGCGAAGGTCATAATTTACAAGAACACTCTGTAGTTTTAATTAGAGGAGGTCGTGTAAAAGATTTACCAGGAGTTCGTTATCATATTTTAAGGGGAAATTTAGATACACAAGGAGTTAGTGCTAGAAAGCAGCAAAGATCAAAATACGGCGCAAAAAAACCAAAGTAATTTATGTCTAGAAAAAATCAAGCACCTAAAAGAATTTTTTATCCTGATCCGAAGTATGGTTCTAAAGTTTTAGCAAAATTTATTAATTTTGTAATGAATGATGGAAAAAAGTCTACAGCTGAAAAAATAATATACACAGCGTTTGACATGATAAAAGATAAAACTAAAGATGATCCAATAAAAATTTTTAATGATGCAATTAACAATATAAGACCTAACCTTGAAGTTCGTTCTAGAAGAGTAGGAGGAGCAACATACCAAGTTCCTGTTGAAGTTAAAACTAATAGATCGCAAACTTTAGCACTAAGATGGTTATTAGAGGCTTCTAGAAAAAGAAAAAACAGAACAATGTCTGATAAACTTTTCAATGAATTAATGGACGCTTCACAAAAAAAAGGTTCAGCGATTAAAAAACGAGAAGATACTCATAGAATGGCTGAGTCAAACAAAGCGTTTGCTCATTTTAGATGGTAAAATTATGTCCAGAACACACACATTAGATAAATACAGAAATATTGGTATCATGGCTCACATTGATGCTGGAAAAACAACTACTACAGAAAGAATTTTGTACTACACAGGAAAAAGTCATAAAATTGGTGAAGTTCATGATGGTGCTGCGACTATGGACTGGATGGAGCAAGAACAAGAAAGAGGAATTACAATTACTTCAGCTGCCACTACATGTTTTTGGAGAGAAAATAGAATAAATATTATTGATACCCCGGGTCACGTTGATTTTACAATAGAAGTTGAAAGATCTTTAAAAGTTCTTGATGGAGCTGTTTGCGTATTTGACGGAGTTGCTGGCGTTGAACCGCAATCAGAAACTGTTTGGAGACAAGCAGACAAATATCAAGTTCCAAGAATTTGTTTTGTAAATAAATTAGATAGAACTGGAGCAGATTTTTTTAATTGTGTTCAAATGATTAAAGATAGACTCGGAGCAAAACCTTTAGTTATGCAAATACCCGTTGGTATAGAGGCGGGCTTAAAAGGTGTTGTTGATCTTGTTAAAATGAAAGCCGTTTTGTGGAAAGATGAAAAACTGGGAGCTGAGTTTGAATATACAGAAATACCTTCAGATTTAAAAGATGAATCAGATAAGTATAGAAAAGAATTGATAGAAACAGCAGTAGAACAAGATGAAAAATTGATGGAAGCCTATTTAAATGGAAAAGAAATATCAGAAAAAGATTTAATTTCATGTATTAGAAAAGGATGTATAAATTTTGACTTTGTGCCTGTTCTTACGGGGTCAGCATTTAAAAATAAAGGTGTACAACCTTTATTAGATGCAGTTGTAGATTATTTGCCTAGTCCTATTGATATTGGGTCAATTAAAGGAACTAAACCAAATTCAAAAGATGAAGTAGAAAGAAAGTTTGATGATAAAGCTCCTTTCTCAGCTCTTGCATTCAAAGTTGCAACCGATCCATTTGTTGGAACTTTAACTTTTATAAGAGTTTATTCTGGCACTCTAAAAGCAGCTACCGGAATATATAATACTTCTAAAGATAAAGAAGAAAGAGTTGGTAGAATGTTATTAATGCATGCAAATAGTAGAGAAGATGTTAAAGAAGCCAATACTGGTGATATTGTTGCTTTAGCCGGGTTAAAACATACCATTACTGGTCACACATTATCAGATGAAAGTGATCCTATCCTTTTAGAACCTATGGAATTTCCTGACCCAGTTATAGAAATTGCTGTTGAACCAAAAACAAAAGCTGACCAAGAAAAAATGGGAGAAGCATTAGGAAGATTAGCTAGAGAAGATCCATCATTTAGAGTTACTTCCGATGAAGAGTCAGGACAAACTATTATTAAAGGTATGGGAGAGCTTCATTTAGATATCATTGTTGATCGAATGAAAAGAGAATTTAAAGTTGAAGCTAACATTGGTGCTCCTCAAGTAGCTTATAGAGAAACTATATTAAGACCTGCAACTGTTACTTACATACACAAAAAACAAAGTGGTGGCGCAGGTCAGTTTGCTAAAGTTGAATTAAGCGTAGAACCTTTGGCACCTGGCGGTGGAAGAGAAATTGAAAATAAAATTAAAGGAGGAGCTATTCCAAAAGAATTTATTCCAGGAGTTGAAAAAGGTGTAGAAAGTGTTGCCGACAATGGAATCTTGGCAGGCTTTCCATTGATCGATTACAAGGTTACTATTTTAGACGGATTGCATCACGATGTAGATTCAAGTGTTTTAGCTTTTGAAATTGCATCTAGATATTGCTTCAAAGAAGCTTGTGCTAAAGGAACTTTAAAGCTTTTAGAACCAGTTATGAGAGTAGAAGTTATTACCCCCGATGATTATATGGGCGATGTAATAGGAGATTTGAATAGTAGAAGAGGTCAAGTTTCAGAAACAAGCAAAAGAGGAAATGCGACTGTCATAAGTGCCATGGTTCCTTTAGCAAATATGTTTGGTTATATTAATAATTTAAGATCAATGTCTCAAGGCAGAGCTCAATACTCAATGTTTTTTGATCATTATGAAAAAGTTCCTCAAAATGTACAAGACGAAGTAACAAAGAAACTGGCATAAATTATGGATAAACAAAATATTAGAATACATTTAAGAGCTTATGATAATAAAATTCTTGATCTTTCCACAATAGAAATTGTGAATACAGCAAAAAGAACAGGAGCTCAAGTTAGAGGTCCAATTCCTTTACCAACAAAAAAAGAAATCTTTACGGTATTAAGATCACCACACATTGATAAAAAAAGTCGAGAACAGTTTGAAACAAGAACCCACAAGAGATTAATAGATATTATAGAACCGACTCCACAGACAGTAGAGGCCTTAATGAAATTAGATTTAGCTTCTGGTGTAGATATAGAAATTAAACTTTAGAGAAATTATGACTATTGGATTAATTGGAAAAAAAATTGGAATGACAAGGGAGTTTTTTGATTCAGGAATATCAATGCCTGTAACAGTGGTGTCAGTAGAAAAAGGCAGAATTATTGATATTATCACTAAAGAAAAAAGAGGTTACGACGCTATAAAAGTTGGTTTTGGAAAAGTTAAAAACTCAAAATTAACTAATCAAATGAAGGGTGTATTTACAAAAAAATCTACAGAACCTAAAAAAATACTAAAAGAATTTAGAGTAGATAATATTTCTGAATTTAAAGAAGGAAACGAAATAGGGTTGGAATTATTTAAAGATCAAAAGTTTGTTGATGTGACTGCAAAAACAATAGGTAAAGGTTTCGCTGGTGTCATGAAAAGGCATAATTTTGGTGGAATGAAAGCGTCCCATGGTGTTTCTGTATCACACAGAGCTCACGGATCCACTGGCCAAAACCAGGATCCTGGTAAAGTGTTTAAAGGAAAGAAAATGGCTGGGCATATGGGGGATAAAATGAGAACTATTCAAAACTTGGAAATAGTTAAATCTGATATAGAAAATAATTTAATATTTATAAAAGGGTCAATACCTGGATCAAAAAATTCTTTTGTTTTAATACAAAAAAACGCTAAGAAAATAAATAGAGATTCCTCAGTTGATAAAGCAAGAAAAATTCAAACATCAGGAGATGATGATAATATTAAGCGAAAAAATGATACATCATTAAAAAATGAAAAATCTAAGGATGTAAAAAAAGATGAAAAGGTGAAGAAATGAAAATAGATGTTATTAATATAGAAGGTAAGAAAATTGAAAATGTAGAAATTTTAGATGCTATTTTTTCTTTAAAACCTAATAAAAAGATAATTCAATCAGTTTTAGATTATCAGATGAATCTTTTCAAACCAAGAACTGCAAAAACTAAACAAAGAAATGAAATTAAAGGATCGACTGCTAAAATTTATGCTCAAAAGGGTACTGGCGGCGCAAGACATAGTAGTAGGAAAGCTCCAATCTTTGTTGGTGGTGGTATTGCTCATGGGCCTAAAGGAAATGTCTACAAAATGAAAAAAATTAATAAAAAAGTTAAAAAGTTAGCTTTGTTACATTTGCTGTCACAAAAAAATAAAGTTAAATCTTTGCATGTAGTAGAAGACTTTAAAAGTGAGATTAAAAAAACAAAAATATTTAATGCTTTTCTTGAGAAAAATAATTTTAATAATTCGCTAATAATTTCAGATAAAAATTCAAAAATAAATATCTATAAATCTTCAAAAAATATACCAAATATTAAAGTTACAGATGAAGATGGTGCAAATGTTTATGATTTATTAAAGTATAAGAATGTAATTTTCACTTTTAGTTCAATAAAAAGTGTACAAGAAAGACTTTCAAAATGAAAAAATTTAATCCTTTGGATACTATTATTTCACCAAATGTCACAGAAAAATCTTCTTATTTATTAGAACTTAATAAAGTAGTATTTAAAGTTGACATGGGTGCAAATAAAAATTCTATTAAAAGATCAGTCGAAAAGTTGTTTAAAGTAAATGTAATCAAAGTTAATACAATAAAAGTTATTGGCAAAACAAAGATAATTAAAGGTAAAAAAACTTTTAAATCAAGTTTTAAAAAAGCAATAATTACCTTAAAGAAAGGACAGAGCATAGATTTAGCTACTGGAGTTTAATTTTATGTCATTAAAAACATTTAAATCATATACAAAATCTACTAGAGGAACTGTATTAGTAGATAAAAAAGATTTATGGAAAGGTAAACCGATTAAATCTTTATCATCTGGAAAGATTTCTACTGGAGGACGAAATAATCAAGGAAGAATTACTTCTAGACATAGAGGCTCTGGCCACAAAAACAAATATAGAGAAATAGATTTTTATAGAAAAAAAGATGATATGGAAGGAACTGTTTTAAGACTTGAATATGATCCAAACAGATCAGCTTATTTAGCTTTAATCGAATATAAAGATTCAATAAAAAATTATATTCTTGCTCCAAATAAAATTAAAATAGGAGATAAAATAATCTCTGGTAAGAAAAAAGAAATTAAAATTGGTAATTGCATGCCTTTAAGTGACATCCCTGCTGGTACAGATATTCATAATATAGAGTTAAATCCTAATGGAGGAGGTAAATTAATAAGATCAGCTGGTGCAGCTGCACAAATCTCAGGTAATGATGGGATTTATTGTATTATTAAATTATCTTCTGGGGAAATAAGAAAAGTAATTAATACAGCTAGAGCCACAATTGGTTCTGTATCTAATGCTGATCATCAAAATATTAAAATTGGTAAAGCAGGAAGAAATAGATGGAAAGGTAAAAGACCTCAAACTAGAGGAGTGGCAATGAATCCAGTCGATCATCCCCACGGAGGCGGTGAAGGAAAAACATCTGGAGGAAGAAGCCCAGTTTCGCCATGGGGTCAATCTGCAAAAGGTTTAAAAACAAGAAACAACAAGAGAACAAATAAATATATAATAACAAGAAGAAAAAAAAGGAACTAATTTATGTCACGCTCAGTATGGAAAGGACCATTTGTTGACCCGAGTCTAATTAAAAAAGTTGAAAGACTTAAAGGACAAACAAATGTACCTCCAATAAAAACATGGTCAAGAAAATCTACAATAATTCCTGAATTTATAGGTTTAAGTTTTTTAATACACAATGGGAGAAAATTTATACCAATCAGAATATCAGAAGAAATGGTAGGACATAAACTTGGTGAATTTTCACCAACGAGAACTTTTAATGGTCATACTCCAGCAGATAAAAAAGCTGCCCAGTCTGACGGATCAAGCAAACCTGCTCCAAGCGCAAGCCCTTCTGCTCCTGCAAAACCTAAAATTGAAAGTTCTGATGCCAAAAAATAGAAATTTAGTTAAATCAATTAATCGAAACGTTCGATCAAGCACAAGAAAGGTAAATATAATATTAAAACATATAAGGGGAAAAAAAGCTGATGTTGCTATTAGAGATCTATCTTTTGCAAGACAAAGAATAGCTTTTGATATTAAAAAAACTGTCCAATCAGCCATAGCAAATGCAGAAAATAATTATCAATATGATATTGACAATTTGTATGTCGAAGAAGCTTACGTTGGAAAATCTATTGTTTTAAAAAGATTTCGACCTAGAGCAAAAGGTAGAGCTAGCGCAATTAAAAAACCTTATTGCAATGTTACTATTATATTATCAGAAAAAATAAAAGAGAAAGAGGGAGCTCATGGGTCAAAAAGTTAATCCTATAGGTTTAAGACTTGGAATAAATAGAGGTTGGGATTCAGTATGGTTTGCTAAGAAAAAAAACTATGGAAATCTCTTAATAGAAGATTTTAAAATAAGAAACTATATTAAAAAGAATATCTTAAATTCTGGAGTGGCCAATGTCGTAATTGAAAGAACTACTAAAAAATGCATAGTTTCTATTTTTACATCTAGACCTGGTTTTGTTATTGGAAAGAAAGGTTCAGATGTAGATAAGATTAAAAAGAATTTATCAAAAATCTCAACTAGTGATATCAGTTTAAACATTAAAGAAGTTAAAAAACCAGAGCTCAATGCTTTTTTAGTTGCTGACAATATAGCTCAACAATTAGTAAAAAGAATAGCTTATAGAAGAGCAATGAAAAGAGCTATGCAATCCACACTTCGTTTAGGAGCTAAGGGTATTAGAGTCTGCATAAGCGGTAGATTAGGAGGAAACGAAATAGCAAGATCTGAATGGCAACGTGAAGGCAGCGTCCCTCTACATACATTTAGAGCTGATGTAGATTATGCAGAAGCAGAAGCTTTAACAACATACGGTATAATTGGTGTGAAAGTTTGGATTTATAAAGGAGAAAAATTTAAAGATAAAAATACTTTAAAAGGAAGAGAAGAAAAAAATGCTACAACCAGCAAGAACAAAATATAGAAAAGCCCATAAAGGCAGAATACATGGTAAGGCCACTAGAGGCCATTTGTTAAATTATGGCGCTTATGGATTAAAGGCAATGGAACCTGAAAGAATTATTTCTAAGCAGATTGAGGCAGCTAGAGTAGCTTTAACTAGGTATATGAAAAGAACTGGCAAAGTTTGGTTAAGAATATTTCCTAATATACCAGTATCTAAGAAACCAACAGAAGTAAGAATGGGAAAAGGTAAAGGAGCACCAGAGTTTTGGGCCTGCAGAGTCAAACCTGGTAGGATTATTTTTGAAATTGATGGAGTTGATGAGGCAACTGCAAAAATAGCATTGTACAAAGCTTCTGCTAAATTACCCATTAAAACAAAATTTATAAAAAGATTTAATGTATGAAAAATAAAGAAATAAAAAAATTAAGCATTGACGAACTTAAAAAAAAGGTTGATGTATTAAAAAAAGATCTATTCAACTTCAGATTTCGAAGAGTTAACGGACAAATAGATGATACTGCTAAAATTTCACAAACAAAAAAAGATTTAGCTAAAGTTTTGACAAATTTAAATAACAAAAGTAATTAAAAATGAAAAAAAAAGTATTAAACGGAAAGGTAATAAGTGATTGCAACAATAAAACAATTGTTGTTTTAGTTAAAAGGAAGTATTCACACCCTTTTTTTGGAAAAGTTATGACTTCATCTAAGAAATATCATGCTCATGATGAAAAAAATAAATTTAAAATAGGAGATGACGTCAAAATAATTGAATCTAAACCATTTTCTAAAAAGAAAAAATGGGAGGCATTAGAAAACAAATGATACAAGTCCAAACAGAATTGAACGTAGCAGACAATACAGGTGCTAGAATAGTTGAATGCATCAAAGTTTTAGGTGGATCTAAGCGTAGGTACGCTTCTATAGGTGATAATATTGTAGTAACCGTAAAAGAAGCTATACCTAATGGAAAAGTTAAAAAAGGAACTGTGCATAAAGCTGTTGTTGTTAGAACTAAAAAATCAATACATAGGAACGATGGCAGTAAGGTAAAATTTGATACTAATGCCGCTGTTTTAATTGATGAAAAAGGTGAGCCAGTAGGCACAAGAATATTTGGTCCAGTAACAAGAGAATTACGAGCAAAAGGGCAAACTAAAATTATATCACTAGCACCGGAGGTTTTATAAAAATGATAAAAAAAGGGAACCAAGTAGAGATTATGTGTGGCAAAGACAAAGGTAAAAAAGGTGAAGTGATAGAAATATTTAGAAAAAATAATAAGGCAAAAGTTAAAGGAATTAATATCATAAAAAAACATGAAAAAGCCACTAAAGAGAAAAAGGGTGGAATAATATCAAAAGAAAATTTTATAGATATGTCTAATCTCAAAACTTTGGAAAATGATATTAAAAAAAAAAAGGTTATAAATAAAAAATGACACCTCGACTTAAAGAAAAATATAAAAAAGATATAATTAAAGATTTACAAAATAAATTTTCAATGAAAAATACGCTAATGGTTCCAAAATTAGATAAGATAATTCTTAACATGGGCTTGGGTCTTGATGGAAGTGATAAGAAAAAATTACAAAATTGCATTGAAGACATGTCTTTAATAGCTGGACAAAAACCAATCGTTACAAAATTTAAAAAATCTATATCAAATTTTAAAACTCGTAAAGGATCTACCGCTGGTGTAAAAGTTACCTTAAGAGGCAATAAGATGTATGAATTTATAGACAGACTTGTAAATATAGCTTTACCCCGTATTAAAGACTTCAGAGGATTAAAGCCTGATGGATTTGATGATTTTGGAAATTATAGTTTTGGCATAAAAGAACATATAATATTTCCTGAAATTAATTTCGATAAAGTGGATCGTATTAGAGGCATGGATATTACAATAGTAACTAGTGGAAATGATAAAAATTCAAAGTTTGCTCTACTGGAAGCTATGAATTTTCCTTTTATTAAAAAAAATAAGATGAAAGTAAATTAATATGGCAAAAACAAGCGCAATACAAAGAAATTTAAAAAGAATTAAGCTAACTAAAAAGTTTAAAAAGAAACGTGAGGCTTTAAAGAAAATTATTAGAGACAAAAAACTTCCTCTAGATGAAAGATTTGCTGCTCAATTAAAACTCGCAAAGTTACCTAAAAATTCCTCTAAAGTTAGAATTATGAACAGATGTGAGATAACTGGCAGACCACATGGCGTATATAGAAAATTAAAAATTTCAAGAATTGCACTAAGAGAATTGGCTTCTAGTGGAAAAATTCCTGGTATGACAAAATCAAGTTGGTAAAAAATAGGAGGTAAAAAATGACTTTAATAGACCCAATAGGAGATATGATTACTAGAATTAGAAATGCTCAAATGAGACGTTTGGGCACAGTTAATATACCTAATTCAAAGTTTAGAGAAAAAATTTTAGAAGTTCTTAAACATGAAGGTTTTATTTCTGATTATAAATTAGTTATGAACGAAAAAAAAATAGGTATTTTATCTGTCAATCTTAAATATAGTGACGGCTTGCCCGTTATTAAAGAAATAAAAAGAGTTTCAAAACCTGGTAGAAGAATTTATGCTAGAGCTGACAGCATATCAAAAATTCAAAACGGTTTAGGTTTATCAATCGTATCTACTTCCAAAGGTATAATGACTGACAATGATGCTAGGAATAAAAAGATTGGTGGAGAAATAATTTGTAAGGTGTTTTAATTTATGTCAAAACTTGGAAAAAAACCTATTCAAATACCAAAAGATACAAAGATTACTCTTGAAACTGGTAAACTTAAACTAAATGGTCCAATGGGATCAAAAGAGCTCACTATTAATGAAAAAATATTTTCTACGACAATATCAAAAGAAAATAATTTAATGTTAAATCTTATAAATAAAAAAAATAAAGACAAAGATAGCATGATGTGGGGAACCACAAGAAGTATACTCAATAGTGCTATTATTGGTGTAAGCAAAGGTCATGAAAAAACTTTAGAATTGACCGGCGTTGGTTATAGAGCAAATTTAAAAGGTGATAAATTAAATCTACAACTTG
>Ga0209402_10005343_pt1 | contig 11480 bp, 10 predicted proteins | sample ArcticOcean_MG_C_3_FD_187437 | JGI IMG/M metagenome (GOLD analysis project Ga0209402, IMG submission 187437) | Marine microbial communities from western Arctic Ocean - ArcticOcean_MG_CB8_126 (SPAdes) (version 2) | ecosystem: Environmental > Aquatic > Marine > Oceanic | place: Arctic Ocean... | reverse complement strand
CAGTTTTTTCATCCGGGGAAAGTTCAGAGACATTCGGCAAACATTCGACCATCTGGTAAACTCCTTACCAGACGCTCCTACCGAAATCACCAAATCCAGTCCATACCAATCGCCGGTGAGTAGTAACCAATAGACAAGGAATGGGCAGCGACCAACCTCACACCACGCCGCACCCGTTAAACGGCGACGCCCAGTTTCGTCGCCAGCGTCGTCAGCGCTTCCCAGTTGCCGTCGTCCACGGGAATGCCATTGGCCTGCCGATCGGCTAGTGTACGGCGTTCCGGATCGCCGGGAAGAGTGATCTCCGACACGCCGTCGATCCGCGGCACGCCGCGCACGTATTCTTCGAGTTGCGACACCTGCGTGGCCAAACTGTCGTAGCCGGCCAGCCTCTCGGGTGAAATGACAATGAACACGGCACAGTTGCCAATCGCCGGTGGCGGATCTGGATGGGCACACAGTCCGCCCGACAGACCGCCGCAGAGCATTTCGATCATGAACGACAGTCCGAATCCCTTGTAAGCCTGATCGCCTCCCATCGGCAGAATGGTGCCGGGCGGGTCTCCGTAGAGTTGGTTGGGGTCGGTGGTCGGTTCGCCGTCCGGATCGATGATCCATCCTTCCGGTACCGTCTGTCCCGCAATTTTCTTGAGCCGAACCTTGCCCTCTGCGGTGGCGCTGGTGCCGAAATCGAGAACGAACGGCCCCGCTTCGCCGCCCGGCATGCCGATGCAGATGGGATTGGTTCCCAAACGTGGCCGCTTGCCTCCCACCGGGGCAACGCGTTGCGCTGCACCGTGCGTGTTGGCACAAATGATGGCCGACATGTTTTTACTGGCGGCCACTTCCGCGTATTCTCCCAGCCGCCCAATGTGGGCCGACCGTCGCAACGTGCCACAGGCAACGCCGCTGCTGCCAGCCGTTTCAATCAGCCGGTCCATCAGTTTCAGTGAAGAGACCTGGCCAAACCCCCAGCCACCGTCGCAGACAACCGAGGCTGCCGTTTCGTTTTCAAAGGTCACCTCCGCTCCGGGCTGCAAAATGCCTTCCGCAATACGGCCGACGTAAAACGGTATACGCATCACACCGTGCGAGTCGTGTCCCCGCAGGTTCGCACCAACGAGGCTACGCGCGACAATTGCCGCTTCCTCGTCGCTGGCACCGCCGGCAGACAAAAGTGATTTGGCAAATGTGAGTAATTGTTGTTCGGAAAAAACAGGCAAGTGGAATGCTCCTCAGAAGGATTTCGTCGTTTTAATCTCAAGGCTAAAGCCAACGCGTCGCTGTTTCGCTGCGACCCAACAGGTCGCAGACGCCGCAGTGCATTGCATCGCAGCGACCCAACATGCTGCGTCATCGGCACATATCGCGTGAATCGATTTCACCGAACCGCTCGTCAAAAGGCAACTCAAGCGGTTGCGAAAATATTCACGTTGTGCCGGATTCGACGGTCGAAAGCAACGATCCGATCAGACGGTCGGCAGCGAGTAAGAAAAAGAGGCAAGGAGATATGGTCGATCAAATTCAGGCAAGAGTCCTACGACGCAAATCATCTACTTCATCGAAATGACCCATATGATGAGGATGTAATAAATATGCCTGATACGATCGAAGAGATTCGCTCGTTAAATGATTTGAGAGCCTTTATCCATCAAACACTTTGTGAAAAAGAAAACCTGCTCGAAGACCAATTCCGAATGACAGAAATGCAGCTCTTTCGTCGCGGACGAGACTGCGGACTTCAATTTTCGCTGCACGGCCCCCGCAGCGTTCGCCTCGGCGCAATCTGGGCATCCGACCAGAACATGATTTATCTTTACGACGCGGGCGGCAATCGCTACTTGAAACTGCGGCTACGACACCGCCTGCTGCCCGACATGCCCGAAGCCGCCGCCGCCTGAGTAGCCATTTAGCCGCCCCGCTCGCGGGGCGTGACCTTGGGGGCGACTACCGAATCGCCAGTGACGGTTCGTAGTGACCGCATTCATGCGGTTCGAACGCTTCCACCGCAACCGAAACTCATTAACGACGGCGTTTGGGTGCTACTGGCGTGTCGCCAGTGGCACCCGTCAAACGAGAATTGACAAAACAGCAGGCAATCGGCGCCCAACTACTCCAATCCCCCGGTCGCAGCAGTCCTGCTGCGACCGCCAAGCGAAGCAAGCTTCGCGCGGGCGTCGCTTGAGCCATGCCTGGCCGCCATCTTGTAATGCAGCCGGGCAAGCGACGTCTTCCCTTTGGCCTCGGCCTGTTGCCCCAGCCGAAACGAACGCCCGGCACGTGTCACCGGTGAACTCAAAGCGGCGGACGTCCGCCCGACCCTCGCCGATGCGCTTCGCGTCCCATGACGACCCACCAACGACGAGTACGCGTTTCCCGCCGATCCGCCCAGAGCAGTTCTGTTTCGATCAACCGAACCCCGTTCAGCCTGCCCGAGCAGAAACTCATCCATTGCCCGCATGTCGTGAATGGTAACGTGCGCGCTGGCAGACGAATGTTCGCGAAACAAACCGAACGATGATCCGGAACGCAGCGGACCAAAGCTCCTTCGCGACGACCCAGCCCGCGACACTCCGCCGAGGTACGCACCGCCGCGATCGGGAACCGAGACCGTCGTGCTGACCGAGAAATTGCTGAACACGGGTTGTTGAACCGTCAAGTTCTGAGCCGACGCCGTTCCGGCGGACAACATCAGAGCCAGACCGATCGTAATGAGTGCAGATTTGCGACGCATGTCATTCCCTCAATCAATCCACCGGCCCGGCAGATGTGAGTGGTTACTCCGCCATTGTATACCGCGAAACAAATTCCGGCAACATTTCGTATCCGCTTCAGATCGAAAATCAGCCCGCAGCGCAAACAAGGGTTTACGGCCACGAATTGAGAAACCCGGTTTTTTGAAAAAACCGGGTTTCTGCAACGCGTCCATCAGCACGCTGAGTGAACTCATCAGGGGGCTCACGCCCCCCGCTCGCCTGCGGTCAGTCAATTGCTCGAAATGCGAAGTTTGCGCATGCGTTTGGATTTCAGAAATCGCGCTTGCATCGGTCGTTCCCACGGGGCTTTGCCCGTTTGTTCGCTTTGGTCTCTTATCTCTCGACCCACCATCACCGTGCGGTCCAGCCGCCATCGACTGTGATCAGGCTGCCGATGATGTAACTTGATGCGTCGCTGGCGAGCAGGATTGCTGCGCCCTGAATTTCCTTGAGATCCCCCCAGCGGTTGAGCGCGACGGCACCGACAATGAATTTCTTGGCCTCTTCGGTTTCCGCAATCGGTTCGTTCATCGGCGTCAGAAACGGGCCGGGGCAAATCGCGTTGCAGGTGATGCCGAACGGGGCGAGTTCCAGTCCCAGTGCGCGAGTCATCTGCACCACGGCCCCCTTGCTTGTCGCATATGGCGTACGATTGGCCAGACCGACCACGCCCAGCGTGCTGGCCATGTTGATGATGCGGCCGTAGCTTGCCTGCTTCATATGCGGAAGGACCGCCCGGCTGCAGAGCCAGATGCCATCGACATTGATCCGCATCACCTGTTGGAATTCATCGTGCGTCAGTTCATCGATCGGGCCGCGAATGTTGATGCCGGCGTTGTTGATCAGAATGTCGATCTTGCCGAACTCGCTCAGCGCGCGATCGACCATTCCTTGCACTTCCTCTTCGGCGGCAACATCGGCTTTGATGCCGACCGCTTTGTGGCCGAAGTCGTTTTGAATTTGTTCGGCTGTCGCAACCGCTTCGTCTTCGTGCCGGCTGGTGAGCAGCACGTCGGCACCGGCCGACGCAAGTCCCGCCGCCATCGCCGCTCCCAACCCTTTCGATCCGCCGGTGATAATGGCCGATTTTCCAGTGAGATCGAACTGTTTAATTCCGGGTAGCATGTGTGTTAGTTTCCTAAAAAGATGCGAACGTGTGCCGTTGGCGTAGCGCCAGTGAAGGTTCGTAGTGACCGCATTCATGCGGCTCGGGTGCCACTGGCGTGTCGCCAGCGCAATGCGGTGGGCACTGGCGACACGCCAGTGGCACCCCTCGATTGAAGACCGGCGGAACACCGATCACGAGTGTACCGTCGGCGCGGGGAGAGTTCAGCAGTCGCAGTGAAAAACGGCTAACCGGCCGGCCTGAGGGCGTTGCGTCGTTCGCCGGGCAAACTTTCCAGCACCGCTTGCACGCCGTGCAGGATGTCTGCGTCGGTGATGTAATACGCCGCTTCCTGCGACTGACTGCAGGGGGCCGGCACATCGGGCAGGCAGACACGACCGACGGGTGCCTTGAGAGCGTAAAAGGCTTCGTCGGCAACAGTCGCGGCGATTTCAGCCGCGACGCTGCACGTCTTCCAGGCGCCATCGACGACAACCAATCGGCCCGTCTTTTCGACCGACGTCAACACGCACTCTTTGTCCCACGGTTTGATCGAACGAAGATCGATGATCTCGGCATCGATTCCATCAGCGCTGAACTTCGCCTGCATTTTATCGAGCTTGGCTGCCATTTCGGAGATGCCGACGATGGTCACGTCGCTGCCTTCGCGACGGATTGCCGCCTTGCCGATGGGGACTTCGTACATTTCCTCGGGAACGTTGCCAACATCGTCGTACAGACAACGGTCGTCGATATACATCACCGGGTTGCCGTCGCGCGAGGCGGCGATGAGCAGCCCCTTGGCATCATAAGCCGTGCTGGGAGTGACCACCTTCAGGCCCGGAATGTGCGCGAACATGGCATGCAGCGCCTGCGAATGCTGTGCGCCCTGTTCGCCGCGACGGTTAATGACCGCTCGAATGACAATCGGCACGTTCGTCTGGCCGGCGAACACGTACGACCAGTTGGCCGCTTGATTGACGATGGGATCGACGGCCAACAGCATGAAGTCCATGCGGGGATGAAACACAATGGGCCGCATGCCGGAGATGGCTGCACCGATGGCGGCACCGGTTGTCGCGTTCTCCGATACGGGTGAGTCGATGATGCGATCGCGGCCGAACTCGGTGTCGAGATCCTTCAAACTCTGCCCGGCGTACCAGGGACTCCACAGTCCCTGCCCCAGCACGAACACGCGCGTATCGCTTTCGAGCAACTGGGCGTGAGCTTCTCGAACGGCACCGGCATAATTCAGAACGCGCATTTCAATTCACTCCCTATTGACTCAATCTGAAGTTGTGCCGTGGTGTTAATGACCCGCAAAATTGAATGGTCCGCGAAACCGCAAGCGGTGATTGGCGACGATTAGCCGGCGACGCGGTAGACGTGGTTTGCGAATTCATCGCCTGACGGTGACGGTGACGAGCGGGCGAACTCGAGCGCGTCGGCGATTTCCTGTCGGGTTTGTTCTTCGATCTCGTCCAACACACTGGAGGCGACTCCCCGCCGCTGAAGTTCGTCGGCACAGCGAGCAATGGGATCGCGCGTCAGCCATTCTTTGAGTTCGCCCTTGCGCTTCACTCCGACGTCTTCGTCCCAGGCGGCACCCACATGGCCGCGCCAACGGAAGGTGCGGCATTCAATTAACGTTGGACCGTCGCCAGCTCGTGCCCGTTCGACCGACTCGTTTGCGGTCTTCAGAACTTCGCCGACATCGTTGCCGTCGATGCGTAATCCGGGAATGCCGTGCGCGCTGCCGAAGTCGGGAATGCGGTCGACCGCACGGCGTTCCAACAGACCCATGTGACTGGAGTAGAGATTGTTTTCACAGACGAAGATGACCGGCAGTCGCCTGACGGCGGCGAGATTGACCGATTCGTGGAAGTGTCCTTCTTCGGTTGAGCCATCGCCGAAGAAGGTGACGGAAACGGCATTATCACCTCGTAACGCCGAGGCCATTGCAGCACCGACGGCAATCGGAATTGTGGCGGCGACGATCGGCACCGTTCCCATCACGCCGACCTCGGGAGCGCAAATATGCATCGACCCTCCGCGTCCACCGGAGCAGCCGGTTGAGCGACAGAAGATCTCGGCCATCAAGGCACGCATGTCGCCCCCTTTGGCCAGGTAATGTCCATGCGAGCGATGGGCACCCCAGATCGTGTCTGTCGTTTCCAACGCTTCACAAACGCCGGTGGCGATCGCCTCCTGCCCGATGCAGAGGTGGCAGGGAGTTCCCAGTTCGCGGGCCACGATCAGGTCGGCCACCTGTTCTTCAAACCGACGGATTCTGACCATCGACCGGTACATTTCGGTCAGTCGATCGGAGTCGGGGGCTGTTTCGACGTGGGTCATTTTCCGTTAGTTCTCCGTCGTGAGACGCGAAGCACACGAATCGTTTAGCCGCCGGGCTTGCCCGGTGCGGCCAAGACGATGCGCGCAAACTGCTGCGAAGCGCGAAATCGCGGCGGCGATAACTATTGGAAATCGGGTTTCACGTCAAGATGGGAAACAACGCGGAAGTCGGTACGTACCAAGCCGTTCGGTCGGACACGGCCCGCGATCGGGCCGGCTAAATCAGCGTAACACCGCCACCCCTTTCACAGCCAACTACTGTGAAATGACGGGCAGTAGTTCGTCGTTCTGGTCGGCCGATGTGTTGCCGTCGGTTTGAAGTTCGACGAGTGCTGGGGCGGATAACTGGCTGTGGCTCTCGTCGTGGCCTTTATACACGCCGAAGTCGTAGAACAAGAAGCGTTTGACGAGACGGTACACCCAACTGGCTTCGCGAATTTCGTTGCCGGGATTGTACTGCGAGGTGCGGACCTGCATGGCGTCGAGTTCGGCCGCTGCGGTCCCGCGAACCGTGCCATCCTTCGCGCCGTGATCATCGACCAGTTTGCGCAACAAATCGGGGCGTTCCAGTACGATGCAGCCGCGCGTGGTTTCCTGCGCCAGCTGTCGGAAGTCGCGCATGAACGGCGAGTTGAATTTTTCCAGGAGCGTTTTCTCGCGGTCGTGGATGTCGTCGGTCACAAACTGGATGATGGGGCATGGCTCGATGCCGCCCCACGGATTGATGTGATGGCTGAGACCGGTCGCCGCCGGACAAAGGGCTTTGCCTTCGCCATCGAAATACGCATCGACGATGGCAATCGGCTTCTTCGCCCGCATTTCGGCGACGAATTTGCGGACGTGCAATTGCTGTTCGGGTGAGAGACAGAGATCCGGGTTGGAATCGGGACCCATTGGCCGATAGATGTGAAACCACGTGTACATCACGCCCATGTCAACCAGCCGGTCGAGCCACGCCTCGTTCACCAGATCGTCGATGTTGGTGCGGCAGACGCTGGTGCAGACACCGGTCAGCAGCCGGTTGTTTAAGCAGTTCTGAATGCCTTCCATCGTCTTGTTGAGCACATCGTCCCGGCCGCGGCGCTCGTTGCTGACCGTTTCGTTGCCTTCGACGCTGATCAACGGCGTCACGTTGCCCATTTTGCGAAGCCGTTTGGCTTTTTCATCGGTGATAAATTGGCCGTTGGTGAAAACCTGGAAGTAGCAATCGGGATTCGCTTCGAAGATATCGAGCAACTCCGGATGCATGAACGGTTCGCCGCCCACGATTCCAAAGAAGACGTTGCCCATCTCTTTGGCTTCGCCGATCAGCCGATTCATCGCTTCGAGGTCGATGGTTTGCTGCTTGGCGGAAACATCGACCCAGCAACCCTGACAGCGCAGGTTGCAACTGTTGATGACCGACACATACAGGAACGGAGGGAAGTATTCGCCTTTCTTCAGGCGGCGTTTGTGCTTCTGGACACTCCGCATGCCCTTCCAGCCCATCAGCCGCATGAACTTCCACACCAGCCGCTTGTCGGTTTCAAGCAGCACGCGTTTGGCCATTTTCAAATACATGGATGACCTCGGTCACATTTCGGCAGATTGGGTGCGGAAGGTTCGTTTCGCATGACGTTTTATTCTATCACGCGACCTCGGTGATGACGACCAACTGACACGGCTGCTCAGTTTCGGGTCGTGGTACAGTTTGATATAAATCTTCTTCGGTGGGGGCAATGCGGCTTACCGGCGGTCAGCCCTCAGGTGCAGCCGCTCGTTCGCGAGGGGTGGCTGTCTCTGTGCCTTGTTCAAGAGCAAGAAGACTGTTGACGCGCCCGAGGACCTCATTGATGGACTGCATCTTCATCATGGTCAAGCCGCAAAGGGCCATGAAAATGCCGTATTCCACCGATATCCCGACACGCGCCCTACCGTCAGCGGCATCCTCAAAATCGTATGTGACCGTCCAGCCACTGAATCGGACGCCTGTCAAACTGTCGGTGGCTGTTTCCTCAATGACTATCCGATGGTTCCCGCTATCCTCAACAATCCGTGCCGAGCATTCCCTTCCCGAGAACAGGCTTTTATAGGCGGCGAGGAACTTCGGGTGATTCACCGAACCCTTCACGTACGTGTAACACATTGCCGCCGGGATGCCTATCTCCACTGAAACATATGTTCTCGCCATTGTGTTTGTCCTTTTCTCGCCGCCGCGAACTTTCTTGCCGCCGTGATTCTCACGACGAGTCCCCATCTTCAACCATCCAGTCGCGACTTACAACATCCGGATCGTCAAAGACGTGTCGAGGCTTCCAGCGGACATTTCGATCAGTTTGAAGAAAGCGGCGGGAACGGATGAGTCGCTCACTCCATCACCCGATCGTACAAACACCCCATCGTACAAATCCTCAAACTTCCATAGCGTATCGACAACCCCAGCCATCGTTGGCGGTGTTGGCCGACAACGCCCGCTGTTGCTGTTCGCCTGCAGAGATTATACCTGCGCGCTCGCGATGGGTATGATGAATGAGCGCACATTTCGACCGCAAGCGGTCGGTTTGGGTTTTGTTTCCTGTATCCAGTGGAGATGATTTCATGACTGACAGCCGTTTGCCTCGCCGGGGATTTCTTTCGACTGCGGCCGGTTCACTGGCGGCGTTTTCCGCGTCGGCCTATGCTCTGGAGAATCGTGCGGGAGCAGCAGTTTCGGAGCAACGTGGAGTGACACCAGTGAAAGGCAAATTTCCTTTGAAAGCGATCTCATCGCATAATGGGTTGCAGGCGACCAAACGGGTCTACGAATTGTTGCGGAAGGGCAGCGACACCCTCGACGCGGCCGTTGCCGGCGTGACGTTGGTGGAAGACGACCCCGACGACACAACGGTTGGCTACGGGGGATTGCCGAACGAGGATGGCGTGGTCGAATTGGATGCGGCGGTGATGCATGGGCCGACGCATCGCGCCGGTGCGGTCGCCTCGCTGCAAAACATCAAACATGCCGCACAGGTCGCGCAACTCGTCATGCAACGGAGCGATCATGTGTTACTGGTGGGCGAAGGAGCACACCGTTTCGCGAAGGCGCACGGTTTTCGTGACGAAGAAATGCTGACCGACAAGGCCCGCAAGATTTGGTTGTACTGGAAAGAAACGCTGTCGAAGCGCGACGACTGGTTGGCGCCACCGACCGATGAGCTTGACTCGGACGTCGTCAAGTTCTTCAAGCTCGACGTGCAGGCAACACAGGATGCCGGCCAGCCGTCGATCAAGAAGAAAACGAAGAATCCACCAAAGGGCCGCAAGACATCGTCGAAGTCCGGCACGAAGTTCGAGCGGCCGACGGGTACCATTCATTGCGCGGCAATGGACGCGTCGGGCGACATTTCCTGCACGACAACCACCAGCGGGCTAGCGTTCAAGATTCCCGGGCGCGTCGGTGATTCGCCGATTATCGGTGCGGGGTTATACGTCGATAACGAGATCGGTTCCTGCGGCAGCACCGGTCGCGGGGAAGCGAATCTACAGAACCTGTGCAGTTTTGCGGCCGTCGAGTTGATGAGAAACGGGGCCTCGCCCGAGGAAGCCGGGTTGGAGATTCTGCGCCGCGTGGCGGCACATGCCGAACCACGTCTGCGCGATGCCGATGGACGGCCGAATTTTAACCTGAAATTCTATCTGCTGGCCAAGAACGGATCACACGCGGGCGTTTCGATGTGGGGGCCGGCGGACTTTGCGATTACGGACAAAAAGGGGACGCGATTGGAGAAGTGCGTCAGCCTGTTTGAACGGGCGAAGTGACGGGGTGTTAAGGGGCTGCGAAACCGCAAGCGGTGGTTGTTGGTGATCGGTTGGTTGAAATGTCTGGAGAAGATTGAGATCGATGGAAATCAAAGGGCGACGTTACGACAACGGGGAACCGGTCTCGATTGTGATCGAGGGGGAGCGGATCGCGTCGATTGAACCGGCGTGGCCGACGGGTGACGTGGACGATTGGCCTTATATCGCGCCGGGAATGTTCGACCTGCAGATCAACGGCTATGGCGGAACGTGGTTCAGCAGCGCGAAGTTGACCGCCGACGATGTCATCAAGACGTTGGAGCCGCATTTTTCCTACGGCATCACGCGATTGTGTCCGACGCTGGTGACGAATTCGTTCGACGCGCTGGCTGCCGGTTTTCGCGCGATCGACGAAGCGTGCCGCCGCGAAGCGTGGGTCGAGAAGATGGTGCCGGGATGTCATTTGGAGGGGCCGTACATTTCGAGTGAAGACGGGCCGCGCGGCGCGCATCCGCTCGAACACGTTCGCCCGGCCGATTGGGATGAGTTCACAAAGCTACAGGAGATTGCGGGCAATCGGATTCGATTGGTCACGCTGGCGGCCGAGAGCGAAGGGGCCTGCGAGTTTATCGGCAGAGCGGTTGATTCGGGCGTGGTGGTTGCCATTGGGCACACCGGGGCATCCCCCGATCAAATTACGGCGGCAGTCGATGCCGGTGCGCGATTGAGTACGCATTTGGGTAACGGTGCGCATGGCACAATTCGCCGTCACCCGAATTACATTTGGGAACAATTGGGCGACAGGCGGTTGTGGGCCAGCATTATCACCGACGGGCATCATCTTCCCGGCAGTGTTGTGCGGAGCATAATTGGCACGAAATCGACGTATCGAACCATTATTACCTGCGACGCGGCCGGTTTGGCTGGCTGTCCGCCCGGTGTCTACGACGAAGGGACGATGAAGGTCGAAATTCTGGAAGACGGCCGAATTGTGATTGCGGGGCAACAGCAACTGCTCGCCGGTTCCAGCCTGGAAACCGACAGCTGTGTTTCCAACGCCATTCAAATGGGCGGCGTAAGTTTGTGTGAAGCGATCGATATGGCAGGCAGAAACCCCGCGAGATTGCTGGGTTTTGAGGAAATTCGGCTGCGCCGTGACTCCCGTGCCGATTTGATATTGTTTCATTATGCGGGAGTTGGCAATAAATTGGAATTCGTTGCGACGATGGCGGCCGGTGTGGTTCGTTTTGGCGAAATTCCCAGTCTGTAAGACGTAAAAACAGCCCGACTTGCCGAGTTTCCTTCGAGCTGAAATTCAACCATTTCAATTTCGACAGTTCATTTATTGGTAACTACCCAGTGACGAAGATGTGCGCTGGCAGGTTGGGGGACTGGTGGAAGGCGGATTGGATGCCGTCCAGGATTTTCAGGTCGTTTTTGCGGAGCGTCGAGACGTAACCGCGGATTCGGCTGAAGATTTTCCCGCCGCTTTCACCGCGAAAACAGCC
>Ga0209402_10005318_pt1 | contig 11517 bp, 19 predicted proteins | sample ArcticOcean_MG_C_3_FD_187437 | JGI IMG/M metagenome (GOLD analysis project Ga0209402, IMG submission 187437) | Marine microbial communities from western Arctic Ocean - ArcticOcean_MG_CB8_126 (SPAdes) (version 2) | ecosystem: Environmental > Aquatic > Marine > Oceanic | place: Arctic Ocean... | reverse complement strand
ACAGTCGGCTTTGGTGAGTTTTCCGGCGTTGAATCCAATTAAACCGCACGCTCCTCTCGTTGCAGTGCTCCCCCGCCAATTCCTTTAAGTTTCAGCCTTGCGACCGTACTCCCCAGGCAGTGGACTAAACATCTTCACTACGGCACCGAGAATCCTCTAGAGATCCCCGACACCAAGTCCACAGCGTTTACACCTAGGACTACCCGGGTATCTAATCCGGTTCGTGCCCCTAGGCTTCGTCCCTGACCGTCAGATCCGTTCTAGTGTAGCGCCTTCGCAACAGGTGGTCCCTACGGGATGACAGGATTTTACCCCTACCCCGCAGGTACCCTACACCTCTCCCGGTCTCAAGTTTGGCCGTCCTCGCAGAATTCAAACAGTTAAGCTGTCTGATTTACCCACGAATGTACCAAACCGGCTACGGACGTTTTAGGCCCAATAATAACGACGACCACTTGGGGCTTCGGTATTACCGCGGCGGCTGGCACCGATATTTCCCGCCCCTATTACCCGACCTCTTTAGAGTCGGTTCAGAGCTCAAAATTAATTGATCCAATTGGAGTCCCCTGATCACGATTGCTCGCATTGTCAAGTTTTCGCGCCTGCTGCACCCCGTAGGGTCTGGATTCGTGTCTCAGAATCCATCTCCGGGCAATTGCTCTCACAACCCGTACGCGTCAATGGCTAGGAGGTCCTTTACACCCCCTACAACCTGATACGCCGCAGACCCATCCTGTTCCGCCGTAGCTTTCAACCACCAACCGTTCCAGGCATGGTGGTCCATGGGGTATTGTTCTCACTTTCGCGAGGTTATTCCCCTGAACAGGGCAGGTTATCCACGTGTTACTGAGCGGTACGCCGAGTCCCTAAGACTCTCGACTCGCATGGCTTAATCGGACTCCAGTAGCGGTCGCCTCCGGCAGGATCAACCGGATTTCTAGTCGACCTAAGTCGACGTTCTATCTATTCAATCCCTAGGAGTTACTTGGTCATCGCTGACTGGTTCTTTATATGGAATTTGACAAGGTTCTTTGCACCTATGTCTCACTTGCACACATTTATTGTTATGTGTCGTTATTTTCACCTCTCAGCCACAAGCGAAGCTCGCGGCCGCATTACCTCGGCTCCATCGTATGCGGATGGCAGCCTTCATCGCCCATCTCTGGACTCAGGTACCAACGCCGTGCATTGATGCAGCGTCCCGCCGACCTGCCCCGGGTATATCAACGTGACTAACGGGGTGCCATTGACCCACCTGCCGTACAGGCTCGCAGTACAGCATTTGAAAGGAACTGAAGAGGGGGCTACACGCTCCCTCTCAGCAGCCCGCCTCGCGCCGAGAAGCTCTCCTGTCAAGGAGACAAATAGAGGAGTGAATTGACCGGGATTTCGAGCGGAAAAACGACCAGAAAAAGGCCAATAATTTGGCTGTTTTCGAGCCCAAATTAGGTGCGATAATGACGCTCGTTATGTTAGCGATTGAACACTTTGAGATGCTGACAAAAACCGAGCGATTTGGCTTCGCCAACTCACTATGCGCCGAAGAATTCGCGTAAAATCGGATGCATTTCCATCGCTTGTTCCTTCTGGATCTGCTCATACGTCCTGAGGATGATGCCTACGGCAAGTAGCAATCCAGTTCCCGAGGCGTTACCTGTGGTCCCGAGCAAGTCAGCTCCCGCTGCGAGCAAACCGACGAATGCACCCGAAAACAAGGTGACAGGTGGAATATATCTCTCCAAAATACGCTCCAAAACGACAGGATTCTTCCGGAATCCGGGAATTTGCATGCCGGTTCGTTCAATTTGTTTAGCCACGTCCTTAGCGGACATGTTCGTGGTCTCAATCCAAAACTTCGCGAAAACCATCGAACCTACGGTCATAAAGAAGACATAAGTGAACATATGCAGGATGATTTGCCATAAACTGTGACCGAAACCGTCGCCTGTCTGGTCAAGAATCGGCAGCAACCATGATTGGGCTCCCTGCACCATCGAGGCGTACCAGGCGAAGCCGTCCGAAGCGGTCGTGGAGCCAACCTCATACGCTCCTAACCAAGGCGCAATACTCCACATGCCATTGGCTCCAAGTATCGGAACGGTAGATATGATTGGGTGGCTCCAGAAGAGCAGCGTGAACATGTTCAAATTGGCAAGCAGTGCTGCCATCAAGATGACCGGAATGTTGCTTGCGTAGACAAGCCTAATCGGGTATTTTCCTCGATGTCCGCGGACCTTCCCATGTGTCAATGGCAATTCCAATTTACTCGATTCAGCGAACGCTACGATGAGGAACACCACTATACTCGAAACAAGGGCAATTACAGGATTCGCGTGAAACTGGTCGCCCAGTAATATTGACTCGAAACCGTTCCTCGAGACGAGGTCGGAGTAGGTGGCAGTTCTGAGCCAGTAGAATATCATGGGGAGGGTCCCGGCAGGAGGGTTTTGGAGGCTGTAAGCGCCCCCAGCGGAGGCGAGCGGCGAGAGTGTACCCACGAAGGTTGACTGTGCGACACCCGCTGCGATGAAGAGCGAAATTCCTGAGCCGATTCCCCACTTGCTGACCAGTTCGTCGAGAAGGAAAACGAGGTATGAACCCATGAAAAGTTGGGCTACAATTAGTGAGTTTGCCCAGCCTAATCCGAACATCGCCACCATGTCTTCATGAGGGTCTAGGAAGCCGTACACCTGCGGAATTGACTCGACTGGAATCATCAGCAGAACCAGAATCTTTTGGACTCCTTGGTAGAGCACCTTGTCCTCTGAATCTTGCAAATCCAACTTGATGATTTTTGCACCTGCGAAAAGTTGCATAATAATCGAAGCGGTAACAATTGGGCCGATACCCAAGTGCATGATTGAACCAGATGCGCCAGCCATAATCGCTCTGAATGAGGAGAAGATATCCATCGTGGATTCTGCCAATCCCCAAATCATCACATTGGTCATGCCGAAGTAAATCATCAGAACCAAAGTTGTCGTCCACATCTTCTGGCCAAATCGAACGTGACCATCTGGCTTGGTGATGGTTGGATAGACATCGACTAATCGCTTAAGCGCGAACAATCGGCTGCTCTCTTCACCGCTATAGACTAGACAAGCGAGTGCCAATGCGGTACCACAACCCATCAAGGCGACGCCGACGAAGAGATACCCGACTAGAGATTGGTCCTGCAAACACCAGTAAAAGAAGCCGCCCATAATGGCGATCCATCCGAGGAACTTTGCTGTTGAACCAAAGAATTTGATTGACTTGATGCTTTCAGGCAGGTCTCGCTGAACACACCACATCACATAGGCGACATAACCGACTGCAACTGCAATCAATTGAGCCGCGAAGACCATTGCATCCCGGTCTGTGCCGGTCAGTGCGTCCCACTGCCAATAGAAAAGAGAGCCGAAATAAATGAGAGAAATGGCTGTGATGCCGAATGCTGAGGGCTTTCGTACCATATTCTGCCAGCCCCATCCATCATGCTATTCAGACTTGCTACCGGTAAAGCGGACTCACTCCTCTTCCCACTCGTCTTCGTCACCCTCGGAAAGGGTCACTGAGCCACCGGCAGCCTCGACTTTCGAGACTGCGTTTGCGCTGGCGTGTGCGACTGTTATTGAAAGGGAGGAGTTCAATCGCCCGGAACCGAGCAACTTGTCGATGCCGAACTTTGCGAGGTCAATACTGTCAGCCCCGTCTGCGAGGTCAGTCAATTGGCTGACATTCACAGTGACATGCACATTTCGCAGGGAAGGATGTCGGTTGAAGCCGTGCATCCCCCAATGTCCTGGCATAAACTTGATGCGGGTCATGACTTTGTGCTTGTTGAGCCCAGCGTTTCCTCGGCCGCCACGCTTTCCAGCGCCTCGTCCTGCTTTCTTGCCGCGACCGTGGTAACGGCTTTTTCCGCCTCGGAATTTGTTTGTACGGGATACCATATTTTCTGCCTCCTCAAATCATTCGTGGAACGAGTTCTAGTATCGCATCTCCGCGGAACCCGAGTGCACCGCCGACTGTGAAGTGGCGCTTGATGCCACCCCACCCTTTGGCGCCTCGTGGCGGGTGTAGTCGGAAGACCTTCTTCAGCGAAGCCATGTCCTTGACGGTTGCTTCGCCAGAAGCGAGTGCTGCTGCGAATGTGTCGATGTTCTTGTAGTCGGTTTCTGCCTTGACATCTGCATCGGTAACTGCAGCACCGCCAACGAGTTGGCCACGCTCTCGGATGAGAGTTGCTACAGTCTCTGCGTCAACTTCCCCCCAGGTGACATAATCCTTGGTTTTTTGCAGCATCCCAGCATAGGTGGGGCGGTCTGGAACGATGACTGCGTGGTTGACTCGACTCAAGTTGAGGTAACTCATGGTCTCTCGTATGGAGTGCTCGACTGTTCTGTCAGAGCGAACTCGGATTACTAGCCAACTCATGAGTGAATCCTCCCAGAGGTCATGTAAAGGCGCTTCTTCTGGTCTTCGCTAATCTTCGACCTGTTGAGCATCTCCAAGGCGTTGAAAGTCGCCTTTGCGAAGTTGATGGTGGTGCGAGTCTGTCCGCCAGTTCGTGAGTAGATGTCGGTGATACCGGCTAGACGGAGGACGATTCGGCCCTTTTCGCCAATCACAAGTCCCTTTCCTGCTGGTGCCGGCATGAGGGTCACACGGGTTGAGGCTGCGCGCCCCTGTACCTTGAATGGGATACTGGTCCCTGAACCGCCACCCGACTCCCAAGAGCCGTTACCGCGCATAACTGGAATGACACTCAACTTAGCAGTGTCAATCGCCTTGCGAATTGTCCCTGCGACTTCCTTACCTTTGCAGATAGCAAGACCGACATATCCGTCTTCGTTGCCTACTGCTGCCATCACATTGAATCGAACACGGCGACCACTGTCGGTCATCCGCTGAATCATATTGACATTGACTACCTCGTCCTCAAGGCCGGGTAGAAGAGCGTCGACAATTTCGACCTCTCGAATCGGAAGTCCGCTCTCGAATGCCTGCTCGATGGTCAAAATCTGACCGTTGCGAACCATTCGACCCAAGCGAGTCCGTGGGGTCCACTGTCGTAGAGCAGCCATCGGGTCGTGCTGACCTCGTCGGCGACGGTGTGTGCCTTCTGCAGGCTCTGGAACTGGATTGTGTGCAAGCTGAAGGCCCGGTGCAATCTGCTCAGGGAGTTCGACTTTTTCTTCGGGATTTGCCTCATCACTCATATTTCTCATGCCCCCTCGATTGCCTTGCGAGTCTTGGCGACTGCCTTCTCGACCTTGGCGTCGATGTGAGCGCCGTTGAGTCGGTCCTCATCTGGGAGGACGCTCTCGCCGTGTGGAATATCCAATCCGCCGTCAACCATTCCTTTGAGAGCGGCGAAAACGCGGTTCCCGTTGGATGACGCTGCAAGTCCGATGTCGAGGACTGCACTGTTGTGGCCGGCTGACTTTGCATGCTTTGCAAGAGCGAGGCCGGCAAGATAGCAGGCTGGGATTGACTTTTTGGATGACCCCTTGGGCCACTTGTACTTCGAGACCAGTCCAACCCCGTTTGAGGAGGCGAAGATGACATCTCCATCAGCCTCGTATCCAACGAGTTGACAAGTCACCTGTGTGTTGCTGATTCTAACTACTGCGCGAGGCTCGCCCGAGCGTAGCAATTTGAGCCGGCGACGGTAGTCGGTTTGAGCGTGCTCTCGTCGACGATATCGCATTCTCTGCCTTTTTCCATGTGCCATCTAATCACTCACCACCCAATTTGATTCCATCGACTTCCATATTCGCCTTCATGTGAGCGACACTACGGTAGGAGTTACCCTTCGACTTTCTGTAATAGAAGCGATATTGACTTGGAGTTAGAGTGCCATCAGCGCGCATCTCCTTGATGAGTCGGCGCTGAGCTCGTAGCAATCGCATCCAGCGATTCTTGCGTGGGTCACGAGCATTTGCAGAACCTGAACGCTTTCCGTGCCCTTTTCTGCGGCCCTTCGCCCTCTGTTTAGCGTTCTTGTTGGCGCGCACACGGCTGGTGCCTTGAACCGGCTTCGCCTTGATGTAGCCCATCTCAATCAAGTCGCGGATGTCGTTCTTTTGGACTGCACCACTAACCTGTTCGAGATAGTTATCGTTGATCCAAACTCGATTGAGGCCAACCTCTTGGCCCAACTGTACCGAGAGAATCTCCGCTGCGAGACGCTTCTGGTTACTCAACTGCATCAAATATTCCTCCTTCTGTTAAGGATTCGAATCCCTAATTCGTCAGCCTTCTCGTGAATGGCAATTCGCTTCCTGTTGCCGACTCTCTTGCCGATTCGTGCTGCCTCGGTCTTCGGGTCGATTATCTCAAGGTCGTCTGGTCGGTGGACCATTACTTCGGAAAACCCGGAAGGGTGTAGACCACGGGCCCCTATGACCTTTCCAAACCCTATTCGGACCATTGGAGAGCGGTATTTTCGGTTGAGCCGTTGTGAGGACTGGTAACCCTTGGGCTTGCGCCAGCCTGTCTTGGAGAGCCGCTTGTATCGGTACCACTCTTGGCGGCGGAATGCTGGCTGCTTCTTGTACTGCGCCTTGCGGGCAATGAGTGCAGCCTTTGTTGAATCATCAAGTTCGGGCTTTTGACGAGCGATGTGAATCATCTCTTCGTCGTCCCATTCTTCTTCGTCGTCGAAGTCGTCGTCATCGAAGTCGTCGTCTGACTCTTCGTCAGCATCGGCTTCAGTTTCGTCACCAGAATCGTCTGCGGAATCGTCAGCAACCTTTGCGACTTCTTTCTTTGCGACTTTCTTCTCAACGACCGGCGCATCTGCACCGGCGTCATCGAGTCGAGCAACCAAGTCTGCCTTCTTACCAGATAGTGGCAATCCAGCTTCTCTCAAGAGGTCCTTGAGTTCGGCAACGGTCAAATCGTTGTAATCTCCCATTTTTCATTACCTCCTTAGTTAATCCCTTTTTGGACGATGTAAATTCCATCTTGGAAGACTCTGCGGTCCCTTCGACGAATCCTGCAAGCCCGTTCGATGATTGCTGCTGTCTGGCCGACCTTCTCTCGGTCTGCTCCTGTGACGATGACATCCACCTTGTTCTCGACTCGCACCTGGACATCCTTCGGAGTCCACTTGAGATCGGCCTGTCGTGGCACTTTCTCGCCGAACAGGTTGTTGATTTGGAAGATATCTCCATTGACTGAAAGGGCCATCGGAAAGTGACTGTACACTGCTTTGAGTCGGTACTCAAATCCATCTGTGACACCAGTCACCATGTTGGCAAGATGTGCACGCCATGTGCCAGCGATTGCTTTCTCCTTTCGACGAGGAAGTTCGCACTGAACGATGATGCTGCCATTAGTCAATGAAATGTTGACCTTCTTGTGGCTGAAATCTCGTGTGATTGACTGCTCGGCGCCAGAAACTGTGACGCTTTCGTCGTCTATAGATACGCTGACGCCTTCAGGGAGGGCGATTTCGTGTCTGACTTGATCAAGTTTAACCATTTTATTTCACCTCAAAAGACAAACGCCAGCAATCGCCCACCGATGCGGGCCTCCTTTGCTTGGTAATGATGCATAATACCTTGATTCGTAGTTACGAGAAGCATCCCGAAATCCTGCGCGGGTAGGTAGCGGGACTCCCACTTCTCAAAGTCGGCTCTCTTCACCGAATAGCGGGGTTTGATTACGCCGCACCGGTTGATTGCACCAACCAATTCTACTCGGAAGCCACCACCGCGGCCATCCTCGGTCTTCTCAAACTCGCCGATGTAGCCCATGCTCTGCATGATGGTTAACATGCGACCAAGCAACTTGCTTGCGGGAGCGACACTGACCTCGTAATGGCCAGCCTGTTCTGCGTTGTAGATACTCGTGAAAGCATCGTTCAATGGATCGAATTGCATATCTTCATACCTCCTCAACTATATTTCTTGAACCCTATTTCCGGAGCGATGTCACGGAAGCACTGGCGACAGAGCCTGAGCCCATGCCGGCGTACCATTCCTCGCTTGCGACCGCACCTGCGGCAGCCAGATTCGCGGCCGATTCGTATTCCCTCATCTTTCGCCATCTTCACTCCTCCACAATTGTAAGGCCAAACTTGCCTTGGAACCAAGCCTTCGCTTCGTCTTGAGTCACTCGGTGACCCTTGCCGACCTTCCGATTCTGTCGGCGACGGCGACTGACCCGGTGACCGGGTCGCTCGAGAACGACATTGATGTCCATTCCGAAGATACCGATGTCGGGGTCGTACTTCATCTCGGGGAAGTCTGTATAGTCAGCAATCCCGAAGGAGAGGTTTCCGGAAGCATCGAAGTTGTATGAGGGCAGTGTGTTTTCACGGACCCAAAGTGCATCTTTGAGGAATTTCTCAACAACTGTAGCATTACGCATTGTAACCTTGCAGCCGATTGGAGCACCTTCACGCAACTTCAAGTCGCGGTTGGTTGTCTTCGAGATAGTTCGGATTGGGGTGCCTCCTGAAAGTAACTCAAGCACTCGCTCAGCGAGTTGGAGGCGGGAACCACCTTCGCCAACACCGATGTTGACTGTCACCTTTGTGATTCGAGGTTCAAGCATTACTGAACTCATACACTCACCTCGATTCCTGGTAGTATTGTGTCACCGACTACGAACACATTGCGTTGAACTGTTCCGAAGTCCTCGAATGTGACTTCATTCTGCATGGTGGACTTCTTCTCGATTCTCTCAACGACTGTGGAAATTGTACCGATGTGAGCGCCACCGATTAGGTAGACGGTAGATCCAGACTCAAAGGAGTAGTGACCCTGCACCGATTGGTCAGGGAGGTTGATTTTGAGGCTATCTCCAGTATTGTAGGCGTTTGCATCATCGATCAGAATGTTGCGGCCATCGTGAAGGTTGTATTGAGTCACTCCACCACTTACTGTAGTCTTGCCATCGATTCGGCAAACCTTGGAGGTTGCCTCCTTAGCCTTGATTGAAGGGTAGCGAAGTTTTCCATTTGCATCGATGATGCAGCGGAAATTAGCATCTCCTACTGTCAAGACATCCATCAAGCCGACACCACGAAGGTCGTCGGTTTCGACTCTGCCATCGACGAGAACTTGTCGGGTTCGGAGCATTCTCTTCACCTCTCGGCGATTTCGGGCGAGGCCCAGCACATCTCGGATGATGACCGAGAGTGGCATACAGAGTTCGATTGGGTGACCGCATGGGCTTGGCTTGGTAATCCAGACCGTGGTCTTGCGAGGTAGTGCCCAACTTCGGGGCATTGCTAGTCGCTTCTTGTGGCTTGCACTCATTATTCATCGCCTCCTATTCTGCTTTCCAACTTCTTGACTCTGATTGGGTCGCTGTCGTCAACCTTGATTACAATGAGATTGGATGCGTGTACTGCGATTCCTTCCTCTTTGCCATCTGACTTTGGTTGGCTGACTCCCTCGACGAAAACCTTGCCTTTTTTACTGTCAACTCCGATGACGACCGCTTCTACTCCGGACTTCCCTCGAGCAGCTCCAAGTCGCTTGCCACCCTCATCCTTGTCTGAACCGGGGTTTCCCCAGTCGCCACGGTGGACTTGAACTCGGTCACCGACGCGAATTGTAATATTGCGAATAGTCGGGTAAGCGGGGTCGATACAGCGACCGCGTATGCGCTTGCGCTTGATGTGGAGAGGTGCTTTGGCAACAGCCCTGCGTTGTTTGTTTGGCTTTCTAGTCGACATTCATTTCACCTCACACAATTTGCTTCGCAGTTGCTGCGATTCTTGGCCAGCGTTCTGCTGCCTCTCTTGAAATAGGACCTTTGATGTCGGTTCCGACCAATTCTCCACGATCGTTTGACACGAGCACGCAAGCGTTGTCCTCGAACTGGACCCAAGTCCCATCTGCTCGGCGGAACGGACGCCGCTGTCTGACGACAACCGCTCGGAAAATTTGGCGGCGGCGCTCAGGTGTTCCTCGGCGAACTGTGACATTGATCATGTCGCCGACACCTGCTGAAGGATATCGGCGGGCGGTGCCGCCAATCTTGAGCACTGAAATCAGTTGCACAATCTTTGCGCCGCTGTTGTCGACGCAGTTCATCTTTGACTCGGTTGGTAGACCGCGTGTTACGCGACCTGATAGGCCCTTCATTCGGAATCACCTCTCTCGATTACACAGAAAGTGACTGTCTTGGAAAGCGGCCTGCACTCCATGATTCGTACATTGTCGCCGACGGTTATCTCGCCGATGCAACTCGGTAGGTGAGCGGAATAGCGACGGGTTCGCTTTTCATATCGCTCGAACTTGACCATGTATCGGAGGTGCTTGCGCTCAACAACGATTGTGTTCTGCATCCCAACACGAGAGACAGTCCCCTCGATGATTTGGCCACGCAGTCGGAGTTTTCCGTAGAACGGACAGTTCTCGTCACCATTCCAGTCACCCACGGGGGCATTCACTTCAACGCCAATATCTCGCATGTCAGTTCCTCCTGTACTTTCTTTGGACTCGGTCTTCGGGTCTTTGGCAGACCTGTGTACCGTCGATTGTGTCTCCACCATCGATTGTGAATTGGATTACATTCTTGGCCAACTGATGCTGACCCACTTCGTTTTGGATGGTCAACATGTTGCGACTCTCCTCAACTACAAGGCCGCTCTTACCGACAAGGGTCGGGTCGGGCGAACTCACGACAGTGAGGGTACGAGCGAGCCAGGTCAAATGCATGGTCTCCATTCAGCGCACCTCCACTTGGTAGCCATTTTGTTCGAGGATTTTGGCTGCCCTCTTCTTGTGGTCGCCCTGCAACTCGATGGTTCGGTCCTTGACCGTGCCACCGCTTGCGCAAGCAGACTTGAGAATCTTAGCTAGTTGGCCAATGTCGATGGCGGAGTCGTCGATTCCTTCAACAATAGTTACCATCTTTCCATACCTCCTTCTAACAACTGAAATGACTGCTTTTTGCTGCTCCTTTGCAATTTCTTGACATATGCACAACTCCTCTGGTAGACCACATAGATTACAGATACTCGCCATCCGTGTCTACTCCCTTCGCTCCTCGTTCATCTTGGTGAGCAGACGGGCGATGCTGCGCTTCACCTGCTTGTATGCACCAAGATTCGATGCTGAGCCTCCAAGCGCTTGCTCGGCCCTCAACTGCATCATCTCATCCTGCATCTCCAATAGACGCGCCTTGCGGGCGTCGGTGGACATGTTGTCGATTTCGCGGGCGGATAGGTGGGTCATGATTTGGCCTCCCCTTCGCTCTGCTCATCGCTGGATTCGTCGGTTGATTCCTCGGTTGACTCATCTTCGCTGGATTCTGATTCGGCTTCTGCCGGTGCCTCTTCTGCTGGTGCCTCTTCTGCTGGTGCCTCTTCCAATGCTTCCTCGGCGGCTGGTGCTTCTTCGGCTGCTTCCTCGGCTGGTGCTTCTTCCTCGGCTGCTGGTGCTTCCTCGGCTGCTGGTGCTTCCTCGGCTGCTGGTGCTTCCTCGGCTGGTGCCTCTTCTGCGGCTGCAGGTGCTTCCTCGGCTGGTGCCTCTTCTGCGGCTGCAGGTGCTTCCTCGGCTGCTGGTG
>Ga0209402_10005315_pt1 | contig 11521 bp, 10 predicted proteins | sample ArcticOcean_MG_C_3_FD_187437 | JGI IMG/M metagenome (GOLD analysis project Ga0209402, IMG submission 187437) | Marine microbial communities from western Arctic Ocean - ArcticOcean_MG_CB8_126 (SPAdes) (version 2) | ecosystem: Environmental > Aquatic > Marine > Oceanic | place: Arctic Ocean... | reverse complement strand
GGAGAGACCCCAACCTATTATGCTAAAGTCTACGCCAAGCGGCAAAAAGATTGGTCCGGAAACGACCTCATCTATAAGCAGTATGTTAGAAACGTCCCAGCAACTGTATTACAAAAACAGTTTGCAGACTACATCTCTAAATTTGGAGAACTGGACAAGAACGGAAAGTTTAATTCCGCCTCAATCGTCGACGCATACACGAGCGCCTTTAGTGACAACAATCCCAAACAAGCGCTTAGGCGAGGTGTTAGAATTTTACGAAAAAAATATATCTCTGATAGGATTAGCGTGAACATAAGAGAGACATTGCTAGAACATGGGATGGATGACAACTGGATTGCCAGCAAATATCGAGATATAATTGATAGTTCCCCTCCAAATGCAAAGCTTAATGCGCTTAATCGCGTATCTGAGCTACTAGGGCATACAAGGAAAGAAAAAGAAGAGAAGACCCAAAACATTATTATGATATCAGATGGGGATAAGAAGTTATTGTCAGAAGCAAGACAAAAGTTATCTGACAAAGACATTGGTCGCCTAATGAATGTTGTAAAGAATAAAGGAATACAAGGTGTTATTGACGCGGAAGATACCCAAGGCGACGATTACACTGGAGATTGACGATTCTTACACAGGCATTGTTATGCTTGATGGTAAAGAAACGTTTGTAGAGCCTAATGTGTCTGCCTTGATTCTAAGTATGGTTCAGCAGGTGGATTCTCTTAGTGAAAGATTGGATGTTTATGAAAAATATGTCGTAGGAACAGCAGATGCCTAAATACTTATCAACAAATCAAATGAAGTTCACAGACGGCTCGTCTCGTCTTATGACAACTTTAGAGGGAGGCCGAAAATCAAAGAGGAAAAAACGAATAAAAAAGTGCAAGGGATTAATGAGGAAATCAAAAAAATGATTTCAGACAGGCTTGATTTAGGGCAAGCCAAGTATAATCAAGACGTACCTATACACGACAGCCGGAATTTTACGCAAGAAGCGTTAGAAGAATTGCTAGATGCTTGCGTATATTTGTCCGCTCAAATCCTAAGGATAAAGAACAAGGCGTAACATTGGAACTGTCTTATACAATAGAAGAACGTGAAGATTTAATGAAAAGAATGTACTTAGATATATTCTTTTTTGCCAAATTCATACTAGGCGACCCAGAGCTTCCTATGCATTACCACATCAGAAAAAAGTCTCCAGAGTTTCATAAGGAGATTGTATCTAAGCTGCTGAATCTAAAGGTAGGTTCAAAATTGGCAGTAGTAGCGCCTCGTGGACACGCCAAATCAACCTTAATCAACTTAGTCTACCCATTACACCGTATTCTGTTCGATGAAGAGAAATTTATTCTTTTAATATCAGAATCAGAAAAGCAATCAAAATTTTATTTAGAAACTATTGGGAATGAAATAGAGTTCAATGAAAAATTGCAGTATTTTTTTGGAGATAGAAAGGGTCGGAATTGGGGCAAAGAGGAAAAAGAATTTGTAGCAGGCTTTGACGACAATGGCATACCAAATAGTTATTGTAAAGTGCTTATTCGTGGTACAGGTCAGAAGGTTCGTGGACTAAAATACGGAGCCTACAGACCAACGCTTACGGTGATTGATGATGGAGAGGGCGAAAGAAATACAGCGACGCAAACATTACGCGACCAATTTAGACAATGGCTAAATGGTGCGGTTATTGCCGGTTCTGGTGACTCAAAACTTATATTTATAGGGACAATCGTAGACGAAGAGTCTTATTTAAATAGAATTGCAGGTCATTTAGCTTATGATAAGAACGGTGTACGTAAAATAAAAGGTTGGGATAGTTTATTCTACCAAGCTATCCTACAGGATAACCCGATTGGGAAGTTTACGGCAAGTGGCAAGGAGATTCTAGATAAAAATGATAAACCCAAGGTATTGTGGGAAGACTATAGGCCGTACGACTGGCTTATCGCCGAGCGAGACAGGTTGGTATCTGAGGGTGATGTTGCTTATTTCTACCAAGAATACCAGAATATACCAATGGATGACAGTTTTCGAGTGTTTAAAAAAGAAAACATTAACTATTGGGAGGGACATTTTAAAAATAGCGATGATTTCTCTATTATTATACGCGACGTTGAAGATGAGACTTGGGAAATCCCCGTCAATGTCTTTATAGGAGTCGACCCGGCTTCAAGTGAGAATATAAAAGCTGACTTTTCAGTTATTATGGTTGTAGGAGTAGACTCTGAGAACAATATTTATGTAATTGACTACCATCGAGGTCAAATGGCGCCAATGGATTTAGCTGATAAGTTAACCGAAATGATAGAACATTACAAGCCAAAACTCGTAAACATAGAGGAGACTGGGCATGTTATGCTTTCCGATTATATGATGCGCGAGTCCAAGCGGACTGGGAAGTTTTACAATGTGATGCCTAAGAAAGCAATCAAAAGTAAGTACTATAGGATAAAACAATTACAACCTTATTTCGCAAGTAACGCTATGTGTATAAAGGATGAGCATTGGGAGTTGGAACAGGAACTTTTGAATTTCAAAGAACATGGAAGTTTTAAAAAAGACACTTTAGACGCTTTAAGATGGGCGATTGACGATATCTACGCACCTAGACACGGTTATGATGAGGACGGCGCTCCATATAGAGGGTATTCTCCATTTAAGGGAATAGATTGGGAAACAGGACAAAGTGTATTTGCATAATATAGACAATAATGAGTAATATACGGTAGCATGATAAATTTAAAAAACATCAAACTTGATGAAATATCTGCGTCTGACATTAGTGATGAGTACGTTTACTTCCAATCCTCGGCAGATGAACATAAGTACCAAATGTCAGAAGACGAAGAGTTTTATTTAGGTTTACAATTAACAAGAGCGCAAAAAGAGTATTTAGTAGGCGTTGGTCAACCACCTGAGGCGAATAATAAAATTAGACCAGCCGTCGAGCAAGTGCTGTCCAATGTCGCTGGTTCTAGTCCGGAATGGGATGTAAGACCTACGGGAAAAACAGACTCTGAAGTTGCGTTTGTATACAATAAATTATTAGATAAAATCTGGTACGAATCAGATGGAGATAGGCATTTCCGTTCAATTGTAAAAGACTATACAGTCAAGGGTGTAGGCTACATGTATGTCTACCCAGACTGGCAGTCAGAGCAGGGCAGAGGTGGCATAAAGGTAAAAAGAGTTGCCCCTGAGAATGTGTACGTTGACCCAAATTCAACAGACCCGTTCTTTAGGGATGCATCTTCCATAATACTCTCAGATACTAGCACGAAGACTTCTATGAAGGTAATGTTCCCCGAGCATGCTGCCGAGATAGAAGACGCTCATGAAGATTATAGGGATGACGAATACCCGACCTCTAAATACAATAGAGACGATATAATAAGAAGAAGCGATGTAAATGATGCTAGACAAGGGAAGGTTAGAAGGTTTATACGATGGTCCAAGGTAAGCGAAGAACAGATTCTTTTGACAGACAAACTGACCAGCAGACAGAAAAGCTTTAATAAAAAAGAATACGATGAGTTTAAGGCGACCAAAAGATATAAGGCTTATATTGCCGAAAATCAAGTAGAAGAAGAAAAGATATTCATTACAAGAGTAAGGGAAAGCTTTGTTATCGGCGATGCGATGATATATGATATTGTCTTACCATTAGAAGACTATCCCATTGTTCCTGCTTGCAATGAGCATAATGGGAACCCATATCCCGCTGGCGATGTCAGGCATGCAAAGACTCCGCAAAGAATGTTAAACAGAACCGAGGCATTACTTATATCTCACGCCACTAGTACAGCCAGTTTTAAATTGATTTATGAAGATGGCGCAATTGACCCGGAAGAGCTTGAGAAGTGGTTTGTTCCTAACGCTATTATAAGAGCGAACCCGTCAGCATTAAGGGAAGGTAAGATTAAAGAATTATCCCCGCCTGCTATAAGTTCCCAGCTCTACTTAGAGAAGCAAAGATATGAAACGGATATAGAGACAGTATTTGGTGCTTATAAATTCCAACAAGGAAACCCGGCTGGGGCGGTTGGCACATTTGGAGAAGCAAAGATATTAGACGAATCTTCTTCTAGAAAACAAAACTGGAAGATATTACCTGCATACGATATGCTCACGCATATAGGTAGGCTTATATCTAAGTACATCCCCTATGTATATGACAAAGAAAGAATTTTAAGAGTCATAAATCCTTTAGGTATTGAAAAAGAACTAAAGATTAATGTCCCTGTAATAAACGATTACACAATGGCGATTGAAAGAATGTACGATGTTACAACGGCAGAAGTAGACATAAGAGTTGTAATCGGAAGTACTCGCTCGAAGAGTCCTACCGCGGACTTGGCTAAAGATATACAACTGTTACAAGTTGGTATCTATGACAAGACTCAGGTAATCATGGGCTTGCAGGGTGATGTAGATAAAGCTGCGTTGATTTCCAGATTGAGCGAGATAGAACAATTAAAGGCTCAGAATCAACAGTTGTCACAGCAGTTGAAAGGTGTAAGCGGAGATTTGCAGACGCGAGAAAGGGAGCTGTTCCATTCAAAAATGCGAGCAGAAGTCTCCGAAGCAACAAAGCCCGTACAGCAAGCTGTAAGTAACTTAAGGGCAACAGCGAAGAACGAGGAAAGAAAACAGAAAGAGATGACAGATAAAACAGCTATTGATTTAGCTGACTTAAGAAGCACGGTTAACTCAGAAGGAACGGCTTCTAGTCCATTTGAAGAACAAGTCGGATTAGGATAACCAAAAGAAAAAGGAGCATCGAATGTCTAAGAATACGACAAGTACACAGGAACCTAAGAAAGATAACTTGATTGGCATGTTAAATACGTTTAACGAAGGCCCAACTAGCTCTAAAGAGGCGAATGTGAAAAACGAAATAGAATCTAAAGCAGAAGAACCCATTGAGCTTTCTAAGGAAGAACAAGCAGAGATAACTCAAAAGGAAGAAATAGCTGTAGAAGAAGTTAAAAAATGGCTTATTGATAATAAGTTTGAAGATACCGAAGAAGGTCGAGGTAAGCTCGCTGATGCATATAAAAACATACAAAGTGCAAAAGATAGAGCCGAAGGCGAACTTCGTGATAAAAGTTCAAAATATGAAAAGCTCGACGTAATCGACTCTTGGTTGCAGAAAAACCCTCATATTGTAGAAAAGTTGCAAGTAGAAGCCGACAAGCAAGAAGCTGGTGGTTCTCCTCAAAAGCCGGAAGATTATGAAATACTAGAAGAAGCCAGCGATGGCTCATCTTCGCAAGTCTGGCGGCAGGAATATGACCAATGGTTGATTGACCAAGGCGCTAAAAAAGCAATGAATCAATTTGAAGGCGTAAGGCAAAAAGAGAGTCAAGTAAAAGCACGTGAAGCTGAAGTAACTGAACTTAAGTCGTTAGGTATGACGGAAGAAGAAATACAATCATACTATGGTTTTATGAAAAGTCCTGAAAATGTAACAACTTCTAATATGGTTAAGGTGTGGAAGGTTCTGAACGGAAAACAAGAAAGTGCAAATTCTCCTTCAGAAAAAGAAAAGGCTAGTCAAAATAAGGTTTTGGAAATGGAAAGAGTTCAGAGTGGCGCTTCAGTCGAAGGCAACTCTACTCCCGCCAAGAAACCTCAAGATAAAGAATTAGATGACTTTATGAAGGGAATATTGCAATTTAGCAAAAAATAACCCTAAATAAAGGAGTATGTCAAATGGCATATACATATGGAGCCGGAACCGCTGGACAATTCAGCGACGGCACACAAAGACAAGTACTCGAATTAGGTCCAAAGATTTATTATTACAATGAATCTGTAACACCTTTGCTATCCATTTCAGGTCGTACAGGCACAGTAGGAACTCCTGTACCGATTTTTGAATGGATGGAAGACGAGTATTTCATTAAAAGAAGCGTAAAAACCGAAATAACAAGTTCGGATGTAACCGATACCGCAACCGCTGGAATCAATGGTGATAATGCTATTGTTAAATTCCGAAGACAAGCTCAAGTTGAGGCATTTGAAGTTGGTGGAATCTATACAGCTACTGTAGCTGGTGGTTCTGCTGCTTTAACAACCGCTGTAACTCATTTTATATGTGTTGCAATCGGTAAAGATGTAAACCTAGCTAGTCCAACGGATAAACATGTTCAATTCTTAAGCGCTCATAAGCATGCTTCGTTAAATGCTTATAACGTTGAAGCAGTTGCTGATAGTACGGACATGATTACAGCCGATGCAGCCGGTGTTCTTACCTTAACCTACGTTGCAACAGCGGGTCAGTTTTATGACAATGCTGTAGCAACTACTTACTATGGAAATGACCCGATGGGCTTTGGCGAAGTCGCCTTTGCTGATGCTGATTATTTCATGGTAGCTGGTGGTAATGGTGAGTATGCTGAAGGCGCTGCTGTTGGTTCTGAGACTCGTAAAAAAGTTCGTAGATTAAAGAATTGTACGCAAATCTTTCGCGAACCCTATACGATTACTCGTACCGCTAGAGTTTCCGACCAATACGGTGGACCAGAACTTGCAAGGTTGCAAGCTCGTAAGCTAGCCCAGATTAAAGCTAACGTAGAATACGCTATGCTTTTTAATGGTGCAATTAGCCTAGATGCTACTTCTGCTAACCCTAAAAGAACCTTCGCAGGTTTGGGTGTTGGTGGAACGGCTGGTATTATTCAAACTAATAACGCTGATGTTGATTCTTCGTTACAGTTGAATAACTCATCTGGAACACTTGCGTTGTTTGACGCTGTTGTTGAGCATATTTTCCAAGATACCATCGATGGTTCAATGGAAAAAACGGTTTTTGCATCCAATAAATGGTTGCTAAAACTTACAGCAATGGTTAGAGCGAACTCTACAAGTAATCTTAACGCCATGATGGGCGAAGAAGAACGAGCTGGGTTAAGAGTAATGAGTTACATGGGGCCAGTAGGCACATTGAACTTCGTTCCTCATCCTTTCTTGAAAGGCGCTTACGAAGACTACGCAGTAGCTGTAGACTTTAACAATTTTGACACGCGTATCTTAGCCGAATCTGATTTTCAGCTTCGCAGAGATATCGTTCAAGATGGTAGTGACGGTCAAACAGACGAATGGCTAGTTGAAGCAGGTGCTGAAATTCGCCAAGAACAAACTCATGCAATAATGAAGCTTGTTTAAGTAAACAGTTTAAAGGGGGTAATTAAACCTGCCCCCTTTTACTAAAGATTTGATATGACTAAAGAAGAAAATAATAAATTTAAAAAACTAGCAGGAAGCGAAGCATAATGAGATACCAAGAAGCGTATGAAATGATTGAAGCGGGTTTAAGCAAAGCAGCGCTAGGCTTCCCAATTACAGAGCCTTTAATCGCTAGCTTCTTTGATAATAAGGTGCAAGAGGTTGGAGCTAGAGTTCTGAGGAAAAGAAATTCACAGACCTTCTCCACTAGTACGACGAATGTTTATACTTTGAGTAATGAAGACGCTAGCATGCGGATTTACAAGGTAGCGATGATTGGGAGTAACGACAGTAAGACCGTTCCCTACGTTAGTGAAAAAAGATATGCAGAAGGAATAGATGAGGACACTATTCAGAATATTGGATATTTTGTTAGTGAAGAGAGCGCAAGCACCGGAAGCATTACCGGAGCAACAAGCGCAAATCCGATTGTAGTGACAAGCTCGGCCCACGGACTAGAGACTGGAGATAGAGTGAAAATTACCGATATAGTCGGTTTGCTTTCTGCCACCGGAGCTAAGAGCGAGGTGAATGACGTTGTACATAGTATCACGGTCACGAGCGCTAGCGCATTTAGCATCCCTGTAAAAGGCGCCGCTTACGGCACAGCTTATGGTAGCGTCGGGACTTGGACTCTGGGCGGGATTAAGCTAACCTTAACTAAAACACCAGATTCTGGAAGTACATTGAAAGTTTATTACTATGCAACCCCTATGCCGAAGAATGCAGTCACGGATGGGGTCGATTTGCCTGCTCAACTTATTCCAGCTTGTGTGCATTATGCATTGGCGCACTTTCTACTCTTAGATAGCCAGATGCAAATTGGTAGCGGACATTATGGGATAGCGGAGAAGATAGAAAAAGAATTCATAGAGACAAGAAATTCAAGAGAGGCTAAACCAGACATTATACCACCACCATTACAGGATTTTATTTTCTAATGAGTACATTTAAAGTAAGAATAGAAGATTACGTTGGAGCAGTAGGTGACGATACTTTCTTAGGTGACGCGCTAACTGATACAGCAGCAGAAGTCATAAGAGCAATACCAGACGATAAGATTAAAGGATTTACGCAAGAATCTGGAGATATAACAAATAACTCTACAAATATCGCTAATCATAGAATAGTTAGCGTTATAAGGGAGCGCGGGACAAATGGCGAATACGTTGAATGTAGGGAATTGCCTGTTAAATATTTTAGAAAAGCTCAGGACTCTAATAGTATGTTTTCCGCTAGCGTAGAATCTCCTATCTACATTATTAAGAATAGCTCTATTTATGTATTCCCAACGCCCGGAGTAAGTCCAAATGCTTTTAGAGTTGAAAGTGTAATTTTCCCGACTGTAGTTGCAAGCGCCTCCGACATTACTGACACTCCTGATTCCTTCCCTGATAGTATGGAGGACGTAGTTGTTGTTGGTGCTAGCGCAAAAGCGTGTCAATATTTAATGGCGAGAGTAAAAGACTCTATGCCCTCTGAGCCGGTAATCGTGCTAAGTGACATTGCAATCCCTTCGACTCCCAGCAACCCTACTATATCTTTTTCAAACGCTTCTCTTGGTGATGCCGTTTCTGCGGCGCAGGATGCAATTACGGTTGGACCTACAGATGCTGCCGGGATAAATGAGACCGCAGGACCTTCGAATGCGAGCGGGACAGCTTCTACAGGTTCGGGTGCTTCATCTTATACAAAACCGGATGTCGGCGGAACAGCAACTTCGATAACTTCGGTTACAAAATTAGATGCTGAGAACGTTATAGACGATTACGATGGTAACTCAATAGAGGTTGACCAGTGGTTCGCAACGCTATCACACTTTATCGAAGATGAGGAAGATTCTGAATTGGCCGCTTCGCAGGTCGCAAAAATAAAGACTTATATAGAGGCGTTCAATGCTGAGGCAAATAGTGCTAGAAGCGCAATGCAAGCGCTAATTGAAGACGCTAGAAACCTAACGCAAGCCAGCATAGCTACTGCCGGAGATGCGACTCAAGCGTCGGTTGCTAATGCTGCTAATGATGTCTCGATTAGGAACGCTTCGATAGCAAGCCAGACGCAAGCTTCTGTCGCAAATGCGTCCAATGATGTTAACGCTTCTATTTCTAAAATGAGAGAAAGTACTGGAGCTGCTGTAGAAAAGATGTCTCAAAGTACCAATGTCAATATTTCAAATGCTGCTAAAACTTTAGAAGCGTCAATCCAGGATTATAGCCAAGAGGTGAATAAATTCGGAGCAGATATTCAGAGATACTCAGCTGAAGTAAGCGCGGTAATAAACGAATACTCAACCGATGTCCAAAAATACTCAGCTCAAGTGGAGAGATACACAAAGGAGTATACTTGGTATCAAGACCAATACGTTAGACTTGATACGAAATTCAAAGAATCGTTGCAAGTCTTGATTGCCAACTAATGCCTAATAAAAAAATCGTAACAAAAGTTATGGTTCATCCGACTGAATACATTACCGCTCAAGCTCATTATTATAACGATAGTGACATAGGAAAGCGATTGTCCGGTAAAAATACCGTAGATATTGCAGATACTCAGCATTCCAGTTTTTTTTCTAGTAATAAAGAGATTACCGCTACTGGTGCTGTTTTAAATACAGGTGGAGTTACAATTATTTATATTATGATAAAGAATAAAACAGGCAACGACGCTTTTCTGGCTCTTGATGGTAGTAATTATAAAACTAAAATTTCTAAGAACGATGTTTTTTCAACAGAAGTAGATTCTGTTTCATCAGCCAATATCAAAGTAAAGACTGGTACTGGGACAGCGACGACTAACATAGAGTATATAGTAGCACAATGAGTGCAGTTGCAAGGAGAATCCAATACAATACGCAGGTTATACCTTATAATTTAAATTCGGTAACACCTACTAGTATAGTATTCGAGGAGTTTACAAAGAGCTATGGAGCGACTACAGAGAATGTTATTGATTCTGATGTGAAAAAATCTTATGGATGCTCTAGCTTTATAGATATTACAGCGAGTCAGGTGGATGACAAGTGGTATAACGTTTCTAAGAATTGGGATAATGCTCACGAAACGTGGAATTTAATTACTGATAAAAAATGGGAATTAGGGGAAGGGCTAACTACCTCCGGAGAGCAATTGAACACCTCTAGCGCGGCTCTAGTTTTTGCTTACTTCAAAAACGCTGGTTCTAACGCTATACTCTTAAGCAACGATAGTGGTTCTAATTATTTATTTAAGCTATCTGTTGGCAATGCCTTATGTTTTAAGGCAGACAGTATAGCGGTAAACACAATTTATGCTAAGTCTGCTAGCGGAACTAGCTCACTTGAATATGTACTGGGGATTTAATGCCTAAACAAGTTTATAAAATAGATAAGTTTCATGGTGGGCTGAATAGTAACTCAGACCCAAGAGATATTGCTGAGAATGAATTATCTGCAGCTACAGATGTGATGGTAGATGAGTTAGGTAAAATTAGAACTATTGGAGGGTCAGTGTCTCATTCTTCTGAGGCTGGAGTTGGCTCAATAGCTCATACTAACGAGATAACTCCCGGTTATGGTTTGTATGCATGGAATAGTGATAGAACAGCAGCTAATGTTATTTCAGCAGATTATAGTGGCACTCATACTGGAGGAGACAGTGATACTGCTATGATAGATGGCTCAGGCAGTTTTCCACTTGATGCTTTAATTGGGGCTACAATAAATAATACTACTGATGGTAGTTCTGGAGTTATTACTGATAATAATGCTACATATGTAATAGTTGCTTCCTTAAGTGGTGGTTCTGATAATAGTTGGGATGACGTCGCTAATGATGCTTATACAATATCTGATATTCCTACGACTGGAGCAAATTATTTAGCATTTTCTGATTCAGATGATACTGGGACTATAATGGCATATGATATGGGAAGTGATTCATGGGGTTCTCCTATTACTGGAATGACTAATGTAGCTGGAGGAACTCGTAAAGATGTTTTTTATGCGGCAGATGGAAATTTAAGAATATGTGATGGTAACTTTGAAAATACGAATGTTAGTCAATGGTATGGATATATAGATAAAGTATTTTTTAAATCTATTACTGATACAATTATTGTTGACCAATGGTATCAAACTGCTCAAGAAATATCAGCTCCAGATGATACTTCAGAATTTGATAATATCCAACCTACAACTGTTGCTTATACTGGTGGTGGTGACGCATATAGTAATGCAGCTGATTCAGCTACTAGAGATGAAATAACAGGAGCTACTTTACAAGGTGGTGGCGTTTTAAATATGATGGGAGGA
>Ga0209402_10005309_pt1 | contig 11529 bp, 7 predicted proteins | sample ArcticOcean_MG_C_3_FD_187437 | JGI IMG/M metagenome (GOLD analysis project Ga0209402, IMG submission 187437) | Marine microbial communities from western Arctic Ocean - ArcticOcean_MG_CB8_126 (SPAdes) (version 2) | ecosystem: Environmental > Aquatic > Marine > Oceanic | place: Arctic Ocean... | reverse complement strand
GCGCCAATCGCGCTGAGGCCATTGACCTTTCGGGCGAAGAACCCGAAAAGGTCATTGAACTAGTCAAGATTTGGGATGATCAACTCGCCGAATTTAAAGACCTGGCCCTTTCTTCGATGTCAGAAAGTGAGCGCGTATCCCAAAGAGAAGCAATTGCTCGAGGTCGAAGAAATAGTTCCGCTAAAAGAGCTGCTCTACCTCCAAGGAAGCAGTCGCTGTTCAATTCACAAAGCTTCGAAATTAAGGGGCATCCAGCATTTGTGATGAACCCGGAGAATCCCGCTCCAGGCAAGCCGTGGATTTTCTATGGACCAACTCTCCCTGGCTATCCCGATCGTGCCGAGAGCTGGATGCATCAACAATTTTTGAAAGCCGGTATCGCAATCGCGGGAGTCGATGTCGGTGAAGCTTACGGAAGCCCTGTGGTACTCCCTGTATTCGACGATCTATACGCGAAAATGCAGGAACTCGGTTTTGCAAAAAAGCCGATCTTACTGGGGAGAAGCCGTGGAGGGCTTTGGGTAAGTAGTTGGGCCGTAAAAAATCCTCAGATCGTCACCGCGATCGCAGGTATTTATCCCGTGTACGACGTATCGACCTACCCCGGCTTGGAACGAGCTGCGTCGGCCTATCAAATGACGGCTGACGAACTGCAGACGAGATTGCCCGAAGTGAACCCTGTCGAAAATGCTTCTATTCTAGCAAAGCATGAAATACCCGTATTCATTATCCACGGCGAAGAAGATACGGTAGTTCCGCTCGCAGAAAACTCCGGTCGTCTCGAACAAATCTATAGGCAAAACCAAGTTGGAGACCTCATCACCCTGGTACGAATCAAAGATCAGGGGCATAGTTTTTGGCCTGGCTATTTCAATAGCCAGGAACTGGTCGATTTCGTCATCAAGCAGGCCCTAACTAACATGAAGCAAGAACGATGAATCGAATTCATTGAAAAAAAGTTGTTTCAGCCTAGCGTTCTCCTGTTCCAGTTCCTTGAACCGTTTGGCTTGGTCCAGGGGCATCATTCCAATCTGACGCTTCCAACGATGGAAGGTTTGCTCACTGATGCCTTTCTGCCGGCATACATCCACGATGGATATATCGGCTCGTTCAGCATCCCGAAGGATGCGGATCTTCTGTTCTGTTGTGTATCGTTTTGATTTCATTGTCTGGGTCCTTTATAGGTGCCCAGACTAACTTTTCAAGTGCCCCAGTTTTCGTAATCTCGACCACACCCTTCAACTACCCCCGGAAAAATTGTTCCCTTAGTGCTGGTTAATGCTACCGTTAAAGACGACAGGAAATTCAATGATTACGCTGCCAAAGCGTTAGAAAATTGAAGTGCTTTCCACCAAAGCAGCAGTCAATTTGTTCGAAGGTTCGACCCGCTAGTTGCACCAGATACAATTTTTTTAATTGGCCAGAAGTGGCATGATGGGTTCAATGGAGGACATACTCAATTACTCTATCGATTCTACTTACTCAGCATACCCTGTATGACTTCGGCAAAAGACCCTGCAGAAACGACTCCTGAATCAGAAGATGTTTCACCGAAAAAAAAGCTAGCTTACGGAATGGGCGCGCTTCCCCACGAAATCGTAGTCACAGGGATGAAGCATTTGGGAAATCCGATCTTCAACATTACCCTCGGGCTGAGCAATTCATTCATTGGCGCCGTATATATTATCATTCGGATTTGGGATGCATTCACAGATCCATTCCTGGGGAACCTGAGTGACAACACACGTTCAAAATGGGGACGTCGAAAACCATTCATCGCTTTTGGTGCCTTAGGGTCTGGTTTGGTGTTCGCCTTCATGTGGTGGGTTCCAAAAAGTCTCTATGGAACCGCGTGGCCGCTGTTTTGGTATTTTCTCTTGTTGGCCCTGCTACACTACACCTTTGTGACCTGTTTTCAGGTTCCCTACAATGCACTGGGCTTTGAGCTATCTTCGAATTACCACGGGAGAACCAAGGTCTTTGCCTACAGAGCATTTTTTGCGGCTATAGCAAAGTTCATCTTACCCTGGATGTTTTGGCTTACGCTGAGGCCTATGTTTGGAGGGGATGCTATGGTCGGAGTCAAATGGGTCGCAGGAATCGGAGGAGCGATTGTCATCCTATTCATCATTCCAACCATTTTCCGAGTTAAAGAAGGCAGCGTTGATAGAGCAAAGAAACAAGAAAAAATCGATTTACTGAAGGCGATACGTCTCACCTTTAAAAATGCACCGTTTAGAATTCTGGTATTTCTAACGTTTGTGACGATCTTCGGTTCAAATTTCGGATTGGCTATGGGGTATTACATTAACATTTACTACATTTTTGATGGTGTAAAAGAAGATGGTGCTTTCCTGGTTGGCCTTGGAAATACAGTAGGATTCATCATTACCTTGCTAACTATTCCTTTAGTGACCCACCTTTCGACAAAGATCGGAAAAATCAAGATGCTAGGTTTCTGTATCTCGATGCTAGGGGTAGGATCCATTCTTAGTTGGTGGTGCTACACACCCGAATATCCGTACCTTCAACTCGTGACTTATCCCTTCATGGTCATGGGAGACATGGGCTTTTGGTTATTTGTTACTTCGATGAAGGCGGACATTTGTGACTGGGATGAGTGGAAAACAGGCCTTCGTCGAGAAGGAATGTATGGTGCAGCCACTGGGTGGTTCCAAAAGATGAGCCAAGCCGCTACTTTTGGAGGTGCCAGTTTCATATTAACATGGATTGGTTTTGAGGTCGCTCTCGGCGGCAATCAATCCGAAAGCACCTTCCTTTGGCTTCGGGGAATATACGCTGGAGTACCTGCAATACTTGCGGTTCTAGGTGTCATCGCCTTGAAATATTACCCTTTGAATGGTAGAAAGGCTGCTGAAATTGAAAATGATCTGGAAATGCGTCGCTCAACTTCAGAGGCCTCATAAATAAAAAGACTCGAAATTGACACGCTTCCTGTCAATCAATGGTCTATCATAACCACTCAAATCACGTTATCTAAAGATTATGAAAAGACGCGCATTTCTTAAAACTTCACTGGCCGCTTCTCTGGCAACCTCCACAACCATGAAAGCTTTCGCCTTAGCTGAAAACAACCCCTACCGCAAAAACATGGGAATCCAGCTTTATACCCTGCGAAATCAGATCAAAGAAGATACGGAGGGAACGATAAAGACCGTTGCAGAAGCTGGCTACAAACAAGTTGAACCGTATGGTTTTCCCAACGCAGACAATATGATAAAAGCGGCTAAGGACAACGGGATGGCCGTAAACTCCGCTCACTTTGCTTGGGAGTCAGTTACAGATCCAGCCAAATCGGGGACTATACCCTTCGACACGATACTGGATAAGGCTCACGGCCATGGACTTTCAAACCTCGTGGTGCCCTACGTTCACGAGCATAATCGCAAAAGCCTGGATGATTACAAACGTCTCGCAGCTAACTTTAACAAGGCCGCAGCCTCAGCGAAGTCTGCAGGTATTCAACTAGCCTACCACAACCACAACTTTGAATTTGCACCTGGTAAGGGTGGTAAAACCGGTTTCGATATTTTCATGGAAGAATTCTCCGATGAAATGATGTTTGAGGTTGATGTATTTTGGGTTCAAGTTGCCGGAGTAGACTCCGTTGATTTGATGAGAAAACTCGAAGGCCGCGTTTCACAACTCCACTTGAAAAATTTAAAACCTGGCGTGAAGCAACCAGAGTATGACAACGGAGCGGTACCAAGAGATTCATTTAGAGAACTTGGAAATGGTGTTATAAAAATGGAGCCAATAATCGAAGCCGCTTGGGTTGCAGGAGTTGATCACTGCCATGTTGAGCAGGATGAATCTCCAAATCCAATCGCAAGCATCCAGCAGAGCATGCAGTACCTGGCGAAAATGTAGCCATCGGTTCGCTGAGCAAATCCCGACTTCAGTTCCTGTTTTTCTGCCAATTCAAGTAATGCTCGAGTTGCTCTTTATCAACTTGATCGCTATCACCGTAGGACGCGCGCACCTCTGAAAGCTTCTTTGTCAGAGCAGCTTGAATAATGGCGTACCCGGGTTTGCCGTACACATTATTCATCTCTGAAGGATCCTCATCCAGATCATATAATTCCCAGTAGTCCAAATCATGGTAAAAATGGATGAGCTTGTATCTATCCGTTCTGATCCCGTAATGCCTCATCACGCTATGTTCAGCAGGATACTCGTAATAAGTATAATAAGCATGGTCGCGAAATCTCTCGGAATCTCCGCTCAAGACTTTCCTAAATGATTCTCCCTGCATGTCATCAGGAATGGCAACTCCCGCATAATCGAGAAACGTTGGGGCGAAATCGAGATTCTGCACCAATTGATCGAGCTTCGCTCCTGGCCGAATTTCTTTGGGGTAACGAATCAAAAGAGGCATTCTGAAAGATTCCTCGTACATAAATCGTTTATCGAACCACCCATGCTCTCCTAAATAAAAACCCTGATCAGACGTATAAACCACGATAGTATTTTCGGATAATCCATTTTTATCTAAATAGTCCAATAGCTGCCCTACCCCATCATCCACAGATTGGATACTTCGCAAGTAATCCTTGATGTACCGATTGAACTTCCAGTGCGCCAGTGCTTTGCCTTCTAAATTGGCCGCTTTGAACTCCTTAATAAGCGGATCGTAATAAGCATCCCAAGCAGCCTTCTGCTCGTCATCCATTCGATCATATCGACCTTGAAAATAGTCGCGATACTTGGTTTTAAGTTCCCCTTCTTTATCGAGCATTTTCAAGTCATAAACAACATCCATATGCTCGAAAATTCCCATCTCGTGATTAGCCGCAGCGGGTCGGCCTTCGTAGTCATCGAAGAAGTTAGCTGGTAGATCGAATTCGCGATCGTCAAACAAAGTAAAGTACTTCTCCTCAGGCATCCATGTCCGGTGAGGCGCTTTCTGGTGATACAAAAGCAAAAACGGTTTTTCTTTATCACGTTCCTTATTCAACCAATTCAAAGCAATATCCGTAGTCACACTAGTGACATAACCATGTATCTGTTTTTTAACCCCATTCTCAATGAAGTCAGGATTATAATAGCTCCCCTGCCCCGGAAGCACATTCGAGTAATCGAACCCTTGAGGTAATCCGTTCAAATGGATTTTTCCAACAAGCGCCGTATTATACCCTACTTCTTGCATAGCTTTGGCAAAGTTATCCTGATCCCAATTAAAGGGTAGTATGTTATCGACCTTCCCATTTTTAAAACTGTGCTTACCAGTCAACATCACTGCACGACTCGGAGCGCAAATAGAATTAGTGACCGAAGCCTGATTGAACATGGCCCCCTCAGCCGCAATGCGATCGATATTGGGAGTATTGTTTAACCCATACCCATAAGCACTCACCGCTTGGTATGCATGATCATCACTCATTATAAAAATGATGTTAGGACGCTTTGCCTCCGTCGGCGAATTCTTTGGAGGCTGGCAGCCAACGAATAGGACATAGCAGGGAAAAAGAAAGTATAGGGTTTTAAATAAGTTTGGATTCATTTCAGGCTTGGAGATTCGATAAGAGCTTAAGAGAAAACAAACCTGATCGATTGATCAAAACAAAGTTTCTAGATTCGAGAAACGCTTACCCAGGCTTGTTAGCCTTACATAGGCTCGGCTAAATGCTACGTCGGGTTGCCAATCCAATGGATCAGTTGAGGTTGATAAAATGGGAAGAAAGTAGGCCTTCACCCACGCAACCTGCCAGCAGTGCTGACTTTCTTGAAAAGGAAACTGATCGAAGAGAATATAAATGTTTTAGGGGTTTACAATCAAACAGAAGTCATACCTTTACATAGGACCAATTATGCCACAGAAGATTAAGAATCGCCCATATAATCTTTTCCGTTACCTTTTGCCCTAGCAATGTACCGCTGCATCCTAACAACATTGTACATCTCAGTTCCCAGTCTCCTTTTATCAAACGGGACAACGATCGATTACAGTCGTGAAATACTACCTATCCTCGCGGAAAACTGTTTTGAATGTCATGGTCCCGACGAAGGCGCTCGTGAGGCTGACCTTCGCCTCGACAACGCGTTAGGGGCTTACGCCGATTTGGTTGGTGCAGTAGCAATTGCTCCTGGTGATACTGAAGGCAGCGAACTCATTTATCGTATCAATCACAATGACGGCGATGAGCGGATGCCGCCTAAAGAATTCAAGAAGACTCTTAGTGACGCTCAAAAGGATCTCCTTTTCCAGTGGATAAAAGAAGGAGCAGAGTATGATGAACATTGGGCTTTTCAAAAGCCACAGAAACGAAAGCTCCCAAAAGGAAGTAAACATCCGGTTGACGCATTCGTTTTGGAGCGGCTTAAGAAGGAAGATTTAAAACCATCGGACCCCGCTTCGCCCCACACCTTAGTGAGGCGTATCTACCTCGACCTCATTGGTCTTCCTCCCAATCCAGACGAGATTGCGGAATTTTTAAAGGGGCACAAACGGAATCCGAGTAAAGCAGTGGACGCATTAGTCGATGACCTCATGATCCGACCCAACTTCGGAGAGAAATGGGCACGTCATTGGCTCGATGTAGCGAGGTATGCGGATTCAAATGGTTTCGAAAAAGACAAACCTCGTGACCAGTGGATCTATCGTGACTGGGTTATTCAGGCCATCAACGACGACATGCCTTATGATCAGTTCCTGATCGAACAGCTCGCTGGCGACCTAATTTCCAACCGAACCCAAGATCAACTCATCGCCAGCGGATTTATGCGCAATGGCATGGTCAATGAAGAAGGGGCCATCATCCCGGAACAATTTCGCCTCGCAGGTATTATCGATCGCATGGAAACCTTTGGGAAGGCCGCCCTAGGTTTGACTTTACAATGCGCTCAATGCCACTCGCACAAGTTCGATCCCATTTCCCACGACGAATACTACAGTCTTTTTGCCTTTTTTAATGAAACGCATGAAGCGAAGTCGTGGGTCTACAGCGACAAGCAGCTCTCAACAATTGAAGAAATCCAAAGGCAGGTAAAAGAGCTTGAAAATAGCATTCGCAAAAAGCGACCCAACTGGAAAAGCGAACTAGCGAACTGGAAACAGGAACAAAAAGAAAGAAACTCTATTTGGAAGGTCTGGGATACCGACATTCAGGAATGGAAAGGTGGGCTCAACCATCCGATCGAACTAGATGATCATAGCATACTGACCCTGGGTCACCCAACTGTGACCGGAATGTCCATCATCGAAGGCAGCACCGATTTACCAATCATTACCGGCATGCGACTGGAGGCATTAACTCACGGCGATCAGCCCTTCGAAGGACCCGGTCGAAGTTATTGGGGTACGTTTGCCGTCAGTGAAATGGAAGTATATTTACGGGGTCCTGGTGAAGAAGAATGGAAACAACTCGAAATGAAGGATGCTTCAGCAGATTTCGAAACCGAGATCGCCGAATTGAAAAAATATTTCAGCCATCAGAATCTAGATCCTAATAAAGAGCGAATAATCGGCCCAGCAACTTATTTGATTGATGGCGACACCACGACGGGCTGGGCTCCCGATCGCGGCCCCATTTTAAGACACACCGATTCAACTGCTGTTATTGTTTTCAAGGAAGCATTGACCCTACCGGAAGGGAGTCAGATCAAGGTGCACTTGATTCAAAGTCACGGTGGTGATAGCAATGGCCTAGATAATCAACAACTGGGGAGGTATCGTTTTTCTCTGACCGATACACCAGACCCTACTGCACCCAACTACAATCACGGTGCGACCCTCGCACTTCAAAAGCCTGAACAGAAACAGACGTCGGAAGACCAGCAAGCTCTATTCCGCGCTTGGAGCCTCAGCCTCGAAGAACTGAACGAAACGACTAATAAAATTGCAAAACTGGAGGCGGGTTACCCAGAGGCGAAGACCAGCGTACTTCACACCCAAGACACCTATCCGGAATTTAATCGGACGACCCAACTTCTCGACCGCGGAGCCTGGGACAAGCCTAAGCACAAAGTTGCTCGTAATACACTGGCCGTTCTCAATCCATTAAAAGCTAAAGAACCTTCACGCCTCGACCTGGCTCATTGGGTAACTGACAAAGATGCTCCTCTCACAGCACGCGTCCAAGTGAATCGGGTTTGGCAAGCCCTGTTTGGCAATGGCCTGGTTATTACTCCTGAAGACTTCGGCAACCGCACACCCAGGCCATTGCACCAAGATATACTGGATTGGTTGGCCGTAGATTTCAGGGAAACTGGATGGAGTCTAAAAGGACTCATCAAAACTATAATCACGAGTGGAACCTACCAACAAAGTTCTACCCTAACCGAAAGGCTTAGGGAGAAAGATCCTGGAAACAATTTATTAGCTCGCGGACCGCGTTTCCGTGCTGAAGCAGAAGTCATTCGTGACGTTGCGCTCGCAGCTTCAGGGTTGTTAACGCAAAAGCTAGGCGGACCTAGCATCTTCCCACCGGTCCCAGATTCAGTTATAAAGTTCAACTACGTTATCCCGGACTACTGGTATCCTGCCGAAGATGAGAACCGGTACCGACGTTCCTTATACATGTTTCGCAAACGATCAATGCCAGATCCCTTGCTCACCAGTTTCGATGCTCCCAATGCCGATGTATCTTGCACCGGCCGCGTTCGATCCAACTCTCCCTTGTCGGCACTTACCTCATTGAACGAACCGATCTTCGTAGAGGCATCTCAAGGACTGGCCATGCGTATCTTGGAAGAAGGGGGAAGTCGAGATGAGGACCGAGTGAATTACGGATACTTACTAACAACCGGCCGACCTGCATCGGAAATCGAAACCTCGGAAATCCTTAAACTGGTAAAATCACAGAACGATCGACTGGCAGAAGGATGGTTAGATATCCGATCCATTGCATTTAGAGATTCAGAAGTCATCCCTGAACTACCAGAAGGCGTGACTCCTCGCGACGTCGCCGGTTGGGCAATTGCCTCGCGTGTTCTGCTGAACCTGGATGAAACGCTGACCAAGAATTAAGCGTAATGGAAAATCGAATAATTAAGGAAAGCGGCAGATCAGGGATGCACTTGCCCTACCATGTCAGCGAATTAAGGTAGGGCGACTGCGTCCCGCAGCGCCGTCTATTTTGAATATTAAGATTCACAGGTACGTGTCATGAAAAAAGAGATACAAGATGAAATAGCAACCTATCAAACTCGCCGTTGGTTTCTGAAAAACTGTGGAGTTGGCATGGCTGGCCTGGCATTAAACTCATTGATGGCCAGCGACGGAGTTAGCGCCACGACGCAACCATCACTCCAGCCAAAAGTTCCGCATTTCGCGCCAACAGCCAAGCGGGTTATCTATATTTTCCAAGCAGGCGCTCCAAGTCACATAGATTTATTCGATTCCAAGCCAGAGCTCATAAAACGCGACGGCCAACTACCACCTGCTGAATTACTCAAAGACTACCGGGCGGCATTTATCAATCCTAACTCTGCGCTCTACGGATCGAAATATAATTTCAGCCGCCACGGACAAAGTGGATTTGAAATAAGCGAACTACTGCCTCACATCAGTAAACACGTAGATGACATCTGTTTTATCCGTTCCATGCACACGGATGCGGTCAATCACGCCCCCGCTCAGATATTTATGAACACAGGCCATGATCTGTTTGGTCGACCCAGCCTGGGTGCTTGGACGGTATACGGTTTAGGCAGCGAGACTCAGGACCTGCCAGGTTACGTCGTTCTTATTAGTGCCAAAGGAACCAGTGGAGGTGCCAGCAATTACGGATGCGGGTTCTTGCCAACTATTTACAACGGTGTCCCCTTTCGTGGAAACGGAGATCCAATCCTTTATTTATCAAATCCCAAAGGCTACGACAAACAAGCCCAACGAGCATCGCTCGACACGCTTAAGAAACTCAATCAGCAAACCCTCGAAGAGACAGCGGATCCAGAAACAGCCGCGCGTATTCAGGCTTATGAAACCGCCTACCGGTTGCAGACGAGCGCTCCTGAACTCATGGATCTGAGTCGAGAATCCCAAACTACCTTGGACGCTTACAGTATCAAGGATCCAAAGGAATCAAACTTCGCTCGCAACTGCCTACTTGCCCGGCGTATGTTGGAACGGGACGTCCGGTTCGTTCAACTCTTTCACGAAGCTTGGGACCAACACCAGGACCTTGAAAAAAATCATCCAAAAAACTGCGAGGATACCGACCAACCAGTTGCGGCCCTTCTACAAGATCTTAAAGACCGGGACATGTTGAAAGATACCCTGGTTATCTGGGGTGGCGAATTTGGCCGCACCCCAATGACCCAAAACGAAGGAGAGAACAAAGGACGTGACCACCATAATAAGGCATTCACAATGTGGCTCGCCGGCGGGGGCGTAAAAGCAGGTTACACCCATGGTGCCACCGATGAATTTGGATTTAACATCACCGAAAACCCGGTACATGTACACGACCTAAACGCAACCATCCTTCACATCTTGGGATTTGATCACGAAAAACTAACTTACCGATTCCAAGGCCGCGACTTCCGACTCACCGATGTGCACGGGCATGTGGTGCATGACATCCTAGCCTAGCAGACCAATGAAACAAATCCTTCTCATACTAACCATCCTAGTGACAGGGTCACTCATGCTTTCAGTCGCCGAAACGCAGGACCAGAGTATATTGTCCAACCCAATTCGATTCGACCAAACCCCTCATGCGACGCCGATCATTTATTAAATAAATAATAGCTCCTGAAAGAACGCCCAGGACAATCCACAAAATAACTGGAGAAATGATAGCTAAAAACACGATTGATAAGTTAAGCAGAATAGGAGTCCTTCAATAAAGATGGATTAATATAGAATAACTGAATCCTCGTCTCAAGAACGCAATCACACCAAATATCCCACCTCTCAATCATGGTTCCCTATAAAGTATTATTCGTATGTTGGGGCAGTATTTGCCGGTCCCCTGCTGCTCATTGTGTTTTCCAAAAGCAGCTGGAAGAACAAGACCTGACTTCAAAAATATTCTGCGATTCCGCTGGCACCATCGGTATGCACACAGGGCAACCACCGGACTCAAGGATGCGAGAAGCTGCGGCCCGTCGCTCAATCTCTTTTTTCGGTCAATCGCGCAAATACCGTGAAAGTGACTTCTCAGACTTTGATCTGATACTGGCCATGGACCAGCGTAATCTGGCAGACCTCGAAGCCGCATTCCCTCCAGGAGAATCGCGAAGCAAACTTCAACTATTTGGCCATTTCATTGCCCCGAGTAATCCACCTGAGGTACCGGATCCCTATTACGGAGGTGGAAAGGGGTTTGATATCGTTTTGGATATGGTGGAAGAAGGCTGTTCAAATTTGGTCCAATTTATCCTGGAACAACAGGCTGTATAAAAAAGACAATGTGGGCTTCCATTTGCAAAAAGCTCTCCAATAAACTTGGGACGAAGATTGAATATCGGAGCAATCATTCAATACAGGGTGGCTGCATCAACAATACCCAAGCGCTGAAAACAACTCACGGATCCTACTTTGTTAAACTAAACAGCTTCGAA
>Ga0209402_10005307_pt1 | contig 11530 bp, 10 predicted proteins | sample ArcticOcean_MG_C_3_FD_187437 | JGI IMG/M metagenome (GOLD analysis project Ga0209402, IMG submission 187437) | Marine microbial communities from western Arctic Ocean - ArcticOcean_MG_CB8_126 (SPAdes) (version 2) | ecosystem: Environmental > Aquatic > Marine > Oceanic | place: Arctic Ocean... | reverse complement strand
CGCTCGCCTGGCTCATGTTGGTGACCGGACCGGACTCGAGATGATTAGAATTCTCCAACAAAAGTCGGTTGCGGAAGATATTGATGTTTTCTCTGAGTGTACGATTAATCAATTGCTTGTGAATGACTCGGAAGTTAACGGGGCAGTTGGCTATTGGCGTGAGACGGGAGACCTGATTCAATTCCGAGCTAAGTCGGTGATAATGGCAACTGGTGGACTGGGTCGAATCTGGTCAGTTACATCTAACTCTTGGGAGGGTACTGGGGATGGGCACTCCTTATCCATGAATGCCGGAGCTGAGATGATTGATATGGAATTTGTTCAATTTCATCCGACAGGAATGGTCGCACCAACCTCAGTTAAGGGCATCTTGGTAACTGAAGGAGTTAGGGGAGATGGAGGCACTCTTCGAAATTCTCTTGGTGAGCGATTTATGTTTAACTATATTCCGGCTATGTTTGCCTCTGAAACGGCAGATACTGAAGAAGAGGCAGATCGATGGTATACAGATAAGGAGAATGCCCGCCGAACTCCCGATTTACTTCCACGTGATGAGGTCGCCAGAGCAATTAACTCAGAAGTAAAGGCTGGGCGAGGAAGTCCGTCTGGTGGCGTGTATTTGGATATAGCTAGCAGACGAGATACCGACTATATAAAGAGACGACTCCCGTCCATGTATCATCAATTTATGGAACTCGCTGGCGTTGACATCACAAAGGAGTCGATGGAAGTAGGTCCAACCGCGCACTATATGATGGGTGGGGTAAGAGTTGATCCTGAAAGCGCAGCGACAAGTATTAGCGGTTTGTATGCCGCCGGCGAGGTGGCGGCAGGACTTCATGGATCTAATAGATTAGGCGGAAACTCTCTTTCAGACTTGCTGGTATTTGGCAAAAGAGCAGGTGAATTTGCCGCAGAGCGTGCGCTCCAGATGGAGCATTCAGCCCTTGATAAAGAGCAAGTCGATGAGGCTGTTAGCAGAATTGCAAAACCTTTTGATTCAGTGGGAACAGAGAATCCGTACACCGTTCAATCTGACCTACGCGAACTCATGCAGAATAAAGTTGGAATTATACGCAATAGGTCGGATTTAGAGTCTGCGATAGATGAGATTGCGAAATTAAAAGATCGTGAAAAGAATGTAACAGTCTCAGGCACCCATAGTTACAACCCAGGATGGCATACAGCGTTGGATTTGCAACACTTGCTTTCGATGTCGGAGGCAATCACAAAGGCAGCTCTTGAGCGAGAAGAATCGCGTGGTGGTCATACGCGTGATGATTTTCCGACTCCTTCAGACGAGTTTGGGAAATTAAATATAGTGGCTACGCTTAGTGATTCTGATGGAGTGAACATCAAACGTGAACCTCTATCTGAGATGCCAGAAGAGCTTGCAGAATTATTTAGAGATTAGCGGGGAGTCAACATGCCTTCAGCAAACATGACGGTCTGGCGCGGTGACGACGACGGGCAATATGAGAATTATGAAGTTGAGTATCAAGATGGAATGGTCGTCCTTGATGTAATCCACCAGTTGCAGGCAACGCAGGCAGGCGACTTAGCCGTTCGTTGGAACTGTAAAGCGGGGAAATGTGGGTCCTGTTCAGCGGAAATTAACGGTCAACCTAGGCTTCAATGCATGACTCGAATGACTGAATTTGAAGATGGTGAAGAGATCAAGGTTGCACCGCTCAAAGCGTTCCCCTTGATCAAAGATTTAGTAACCGATGTGACCTATAACTATGAGAAGGCAAAAACGATTCCCTTTGTTGACTTAATGAAGCCAGACGAGAATGACGTTAGAAGAATGGCACAGATAGATATTGAACGGGTTCAAGAGTTTCATAAGTGTATTGAATGTTACATCTGTCAGGACGTATGTCACGTTATTCGAGATCACCCTGAGAACCAAGATAATTTTGCTGGTCCTAGATTTTTTGTACAATTGGCATCAGTTGCTATGCATCCTTTGGACCAAAACGCAAAAGCGGACACAGTGTCGCATGGATTTGGGCTTGAATATTGCAATATAACCAAATGTTGCACGGACGTGTGCCCCGAGGGTATAAAAATTACAGATAACGCGATTATTCCACTGAAGGAAAGGCGAGCTGATGAGCTTTATGATCCCTTGCGAGCTCTTGGCCGATTTATTAATAACCTAAAAAAATAACGAAATCTGTTGAATTTACTGCATTAAACCATTTGGTCAGGGCGTATCCATTCGTCGTATTGTTCCGCCGTCATGATACCAAGCTCGAGTGCTGACTCTCTTAAAGTTATAGACTTTTCATGAGCATTTTTTGCAATTTTTGCAGCGTTGTCGTAGCCGATATGTGGGTTGAGTGCAGTCACAAGCATCAGGCTTGATTCCATTAATTCTTTAATTCGTTGTGTATTTGGAAGAATCCCAATAATGCATCGGTCTGCAAATGATCTTGCTGCGTCGCCAATAAGTTTTAATGATTGGAGATTATTAAATGCTATGACTGGTTTGAACACGTTCAGTTCAAAGTGTCCAGTAGCGCCACCAACAGAAACTGTGACTGCATTTCCCATGACTTGTGCGCAAACCATTGTGAGGGCTTCACATTGCGTAGGATTAACTTTTCCTGGCATAATACTCGATCCTGGCTCATTTGCAGGAAGTATTAACTCGCCCAGTCCAGCACGCGGTCCTGAACCGAGCATTCGAATATCGTTAGCGATTTTCATCAAAGAAATAGCTACGGTATTCAGAGCACCTGCAAGTTCTACTTGCGCATCATGTGCGGCAAGTGCTTCAAATTTATTTGGTGCAGTAATAAAAGGAAGTTGGGTGTAGTCAGCAACGTATCGTGCGGACTCGGTTGCGAATCCATCTGGTGCGTTCAGTCCGGTACCAACTGCGGTCCCTCCTAAGGCTAATTCTTGAAGATTGTTGAGTGTCAGTTCTAGCCTGTTAATTCCTCGGGCTACCTGTGTAACATATCCAGAAAATTCCTGCTCTAACGTGAGCGGAACGGCATCCATTAAATGAGTCCGACCAATTTTGACAATGCCTTCGAAAGCCTCACTTCGTTCAGTAAGAGATTCGAGTAAGTGTCTTAGTCCTGGAATCGTATGCGTCACCACCTGTTCAACGGTTGCAATACTCATTGCGGCTGGAAATGTATCATTTGACGACTGAGACATATTAACATCGTCGTTGGGATGGATAGGGGACTTTGACCCCACCTCACCACCAAGAGCCTCGATAGCTATGTTTGATATCACCTCATTTACATTCATATTTGTTTGAGTGCCCGAGCCAGTTTGCCAGATCACGAGAGGGAATTGATTATCGAGATTTCCTAAGATTACTTGATCAGCTGCCGTTAGAATTGCATTTGACTTGACATCGTCTAAAAAACCTAGTGAATGATTAGCTTTTGCAGCCGCCATTTTGACGATTCCCATGGCTCGAATTAAGGAACGAGGCATAGTCTCTATGCCTATAGGGAAGTTTTCAAGCGAACGTTGAGTCTGTGCGCCCCAATACTTGTCGCTAGGTACATTGATTGCGCCCATAGAATCGGACTCTGATCGGTAATTGGACTCTGGTGGCATGTCTGTTTTCCTACTTGCTAATTTAGTGTTTGAACCAACTAACTACGGAGTGACTGAAACTAACTCCTTTACGGCCTCTCCAGCCGCCTGTATTGCGTCAAGTTCTTCATTAGAGACCGGCATATCGTAGATTGAGCCTATACCATCTGATCCGAGTAATAGAGGAACTCCCACGTAAGCGTCTTTAATACCACCGAATTGCCCATCCAGTAGAGCACAGGCAGGTAGGAGTCGGTTCTCATTAAGTAAGATGCTTTTTACCATTTCAATTGTTGCTACGGCAGGAGCAACGAATGCACTTCCAGTTTTGAGAAGTCCCACAATCTCAGCACCCCCGTTTTTTGTTCGTTCAACGAGTGTCTGAATTTGTTTTTGCGGCAAGAGAGAAGTCAGTGGCACTCCACCAACTGTGGCGTTCGAGACTAGAGGCACCATCGTTGCCTCGGTGTGTCCTCCAAGAACCCAAGCGGATACATCTCGGACGGATGCCCCGGTTTCCATGGAGATGAATGTTCGATATCTAGCTGTATCAAGCATTCCACCTTGGCCGATCACTCTAGCTGGATCCCAGTTGCAAGTATCAAGTGCTACATGGCACATGGCGTCCATAGGATTAGCAAAAACGACCAGAATAGCATTTGGTGATTGGCTGGTGGCTTCTGCGACCACTGAGCGAACAATTCCTGCATTTATTCCGAGGAGATCCTCACGGGTCATACCGGGTTTTCGCGCGACACCTGAAGTAACCACTATTATGTCTGAGTTAGCCGAGTCAGACCAATTATTTGTTCCTAGAATCTGGCTTGAGGATCCTGTCCAGGGCTGAGATTGTGCGATGTCTAAAGCCTTGCCTTGCGGTAATCCTTCCACAATATCTAAAAGAACAACGTCAGCGACACCTGTCGCTCCAAGCATTTGGGCCATCGTTGCTCCGGTGTTACCTGCGCCCACGATAGTAACTTTCTTCGTAGTCATACTTATATCTCCAATACCACTTTACGCGCCCAGAAAGAATGAATCACTGATCGAACTTTGCTGGTCTTTATCTGATGCTAAATAAGTTTAGTTAGTAGCCATTGCTGCTTGAAGTCTAACGTCAATAGCTGAGAGGAATCCCTCAGTCGTCAAAAAATCTTGGTCCCCCCCCACGATTAACGAAAGGTCCTTAGTCATTTCACCTGACTCAACCGCTGTGATACAAACTTTCTCGAGGGTATCAGCGAAGGCTGTAAGGTCGGAATTGTCATCTAGTTTCGCACGATGGGCTAGCCCTCTTGTCCATGCAAAGATTGAAGCAATTGGATTAGTTGAGGTTGATTGTCCGGCTTGATGCTGTCGATAATGCCTAGTGACTGTTCCGTGAGCGGCTTCCGCCTCCACGGTATCTCCATCAGGCGTAAGCAATACCGAAGTCATTAATCCAAGAGAGCCAAATCCTTGAGCTATGGCATCGGATTGAACATCGCCATCGTAGTTCTTGCATGCCCACACGAGTCCTCCGGAACCCTTCATAACTTGGGCTACCACGTCATCGATTAGTCGGTGTTCATATTCGATTCCAGCAGCTTCAAATTCTGACTTAAAGCTTTTCTCGTACTCATCTTGGAATAAATCACGAAACCGACCATCATAGCGTTTTAAGATAGTGTTTTTTGTCGACAGCCATAATGGAAATCTTCGCTCTAAGGCATACCGCATACAAGATCTGGCAAAACCTCGAATTGATTCATCTGTATTGTACATTCCCATTGTGATACCGCTGGAATCGAATTGGTTGACTTCGTGAATAATTGATTCGCCACCATCAGCCGGCTCGAATGTCATAGTGACTTTTCCAGGGCCTGGGATCAGGAAATCCGTCGCTCGGTACTGATCTCCGTGGGCATGTCGACCAACAATTATCGGATGTTCCCAATTAGGCACAATTCTGGGGATATTAGCGCATATAACGGGTTCTCTAAAAACTGTACCATCTAGGATATTTCGGATGGTTCCGTTCGGAGATTTCCACATTTCTTTAAGGCCGAATTCCTCGACTCGATCTTCATCTGCTGTGATAGTGGCACATTTCACCCCAACTCCGTGACGCTTAATGGCGTTTGCAGAATCAATGGTGATTTGGTCATCTGTTTCGTCCCTTTTCTCGATGCTGAGATCATAATATTCCAAATTTACATCAAGATACGGAAGGATTAGCTTTTCACGAATGAATCCCCACATGATTCTAGCCATCTCATCGCCGTCGAGCTCAACCACCGAATTTTTTACTGGAATTTTTGACATATCATTTTTCCTCTATGCTGAAGTATTGTTTATATTTTGTAAAATACGCTCTTGGTAATTTTTACAGAATATTTTTTTTAAGCAAACCACAAAATTATAACGCTACGTTATTTTACTTTGTTGTTTTTAATCCTTTTCCCGTATCAGAGTAATTATAGAGGTATATTTCCATGTTTCTTGGAGAGCCCCTTTTCGGCTTTAGTCTCAAGTATACGAAGAGCTTGAGCGATTTTTAAACGACTCTGGCGCGGGTCTATAACATCATCGATATACCCTCGTCCGGCTGCAATGTATGGATGTTCTAATTTCGTCTTATAGTCTTGAATCAGTTTGGCGCGTGTTTCCTCTTCATTATCAGCGTTTGCTAGTTCACGTCGGTTAATTACGTTTACTGCTTGTGTGCCGGCCATAACTGCAATTGCTGAGCCAGCCCATGCAAAATTAATATCTGCACCTAGGTGCTTTGAGCCCATGGCATCATATGCACCACCAAAACCTTTTCTGAGAATAAGAGTTACTTTCGGCACCGTTGCAGCGGCATAGGCGTAAACTAATTTTGCTCCATGCCCAATTATTCCGCCATACTCTTGTGAAACTCCTGGTAAGTATCCAGGAACATCTACCAGTGTGACAACCGGCAAATTAAACGAATCACAAAATTGAACGAAACGCGCTGCCTTTCGCGATGAGTCAATGTCAAGAACTCCTGCTAGATAGAGCGGTTGATTACCAACTATCCCAACTGACTTACCCTCAATTCGGGCGAAGCCAACTACTATATTTGGCGCAAAACGCTCATGTGTTTCAAGAAAGCTTCCCTCGTCTATAATTCGTTCGATAACATCCCGAATATCGTAAGGTTTATCAGGGTCTTCAGGAACGATATCTCTTATATCAGTTATTTCTCTATCAATCGGATCCATAGTTAACTCGACGGGTGGATCATCAATATTGTTCGAAGGTAGATAGGAAAGCAAGGTACGAACGTCAAGAATTGTATCTTCTTCTGTTGCAGCGGAAAAATGTGCCACACCGCTCTTTGATGTGTGTGAGCTCGCACCACCAAGTTCTTCAGCAGTTGTTTCTTCACCGGTTGCTGCTAAAACAACGTCTGGCCCCGTCAGGAACATATAGGAGTTTTCTTCCACCATGAATATAAAATCCGTTAAGGCCGGAGAATAGACGGCTCCTCCAGCGCATGGTCCGGCAATTATTGAAATCTGTGGAACAACTCCACTTGCTTGAACATTTCGATAGAAAATATCACCGTATCCAGCTAATCCGGACACGCCTTCTTGGATTCTAGCTCCAGCACCGTCATTTACTCCAATAATAGGAACGCCTGTTTTAGTTGCTAAATCCATAATTTTACAAATTTTCGCTCCCATCACTTCGCCAAGTGATCCACCGAAAACTGTGAAGTCTTGAGAAAATACGGCGACAGATCTACCATCAATTTGTCCCCAACCCGTAACTACAGCGTCACCATAGAACGGTTCCCCTTGAATATTGTCATCTACAGCGAGAGAGTCAACTTCAACAAATGACCCAGGATCAAGAAGTAAGTCTAGACGTTCTCTAGCAGTCAGTTTTCCGGTTTCGTGCCGTTTATCAATCCGATCCTGTCCACCGCCAAGACGAGCGCTCGATTTAATTTCATTCAAGTGATCGAGACTATTTTCACTCACGAGCAAATCCCTTCGAAGTATTAATTACTTTAAATAGAACCATTTTATTAACTAAGAAGAGTATCTCGGAGAAGTCGCCAGACCGCCACCACCTTGATCGGTTTAGTCAGAGAATTGGAAAACATACCTGACTATTTTGGTACATTCAGTGCCTGCCCTATGAATACCGTTCCCAGATCAACTTCAGGATTGAGGATTTGTAGCTCCTCAAATGTTATCCCATAAGCTTCTGCTATTAAGATGGCTGCGTCACCAGAGTTCACGAGATATATGCCAGTACCGGAGTGAGGTGTAGCATTTGTGACCGCAGTTGGTGTCGCAGTCACATCGGAAGTTGCTGTTGGAGTCACGAGTGATTCAATGGTCAGGACTTGTCCGACGAAGATATTATCGCCGGTCTGCTCAGGATTTAACTTTCGAATATCATCAATTGATATCTGAAATTTTTCAGCAATTCCACTGAGCGTGTCTCCAGGTTCTACTCGATATAGGCCAGTGGTAAGTGGTGGTTTTGCCTTAGGAGTATCAGGAGTTTGCGTCGCTGGGGCTTTAGCAGTGGCAACGGATATTAGAGGAGAGTTAAACGGAGTTGCGGTTGCTGGGGCTGGAGCTGATGTCGTGTATACCGGAAATTCTGTAGCACTCACCTCTGTTGTTTTGGAATCTTGAGGTCCCAGCAACCCGCACCCACTGATAAATGCAGCAGATGCGACTAGAGCAAATTGCAACATCACTTCAGTGGACCTAATCCTCAAAGCGAACGACATTGTTTTTGCCTAACTACCACCCTATTTCTAATAGTACTACTGTCTGTCGATCTGAACTCTTGTCTATTTCGAGAATCGAGACCAAATACGTGTGAAGAGTCTTCTGAGCCTAGATTGCTGATGAAATGTTATTGATTTACCTCGCCAGTTTTGTTCGGCAATGCGAGTCTGTCGAGTGCCAAATACCAGCATTCCAAATGCGGCGATTAAGAATGCAAGGCCTAGTGGAACTCCCCAAATTGCAAGCGGAATAATTCTTCTAAGGAAAAAGCTAGTCAAAATCAAGACTGAAGCAATAGCAGCTAAATTTGAAATGGTAAATTTTGCAATGATGTTTGATGCGGGCCTGGCGATTGGTTGAAAACTCTCGATTAGTTTCTCGGCAAGGTGACGGAATTTTGCTGCACTAGTCGGGACGGTTTGTTCTTTCGGAAAATTATCTAGCTTCCCCAACAATTCGTTAATTTCATCTTCAATATTTGGTTTATCTTTATTTTTGCCCATGTATGATGCCTCTTGATCTAGAATTGTAACTATTTTTAAAATTGAGAGAGGAACGAATGTCTGTTGTCATGATAATGACGGATATCAGTAACTCCTTGGAGGACCATCGCTACTCGCTCAACTCCCATGCCTGCGGCGAATCCACTATATATATTTGGGTCATAGCCGGCTTCAGCGATTATCTCTGGATGAACCATTCCAGCCCCTAATAATTCCAGCCAACCTGACCCGCGGCAAATTCCACATGACTTGTCAGAGCCGTCACAGTCAAAACAGTCGATTGCCACCTCAACGCCTGGCTCGACGAAAGGGAAATAAGAATGTCGCATCATTATTTTTCGCTCAGATCCAAACATTTGGCGCGCCCATTCTTGAAGCGTGCCTTTTAAATTGGCGAGAGTGATCCCACGATCAATTGCTAAAAGTTCAACTTGCTCTAACATCCATTCATGAGTTGCATCAGTTGCTTCATATCTATAGCAACGACCTGGGACTGCTATCCGGATAGGGGGTTCCGGATGAGATTCCATGTATCTGATCTGCATCGGGCTGGTATGAGTTCGGAGTAGTATTTTCTCATCGAGATGAGTTCCATCTAGCCAGAACGTATCCCACATATCTCGTGCCGGGTGATCTGGTGGAATTCTTAACTTACCGAAGTTATAACTATCTGCCTCAACTTCCGGTCCTTCGACCGTCGCAAAGCCTAGTCTAGTGAATACATCAAGTATTTGTCTCCGTACTTGAGTGATAGGGTGGAGCGCACCCCGAAGAGGCTGGCGTCCCGGAAGAGACACATCGACATCATTCATATTTTTGGGTGTATTTGTTAGTTCTTCAAGTCTGTTCTCGTAAGCATTTTCTAGATCAGTACGTTCTTGATTAGCAATTTGTCCGAATTCCTTACGTAGTTCATTCGGCAGGTTTCCTATACCTTTCATAAGACTGGTGAGCAAACCTTGCCGCCCTAGGATTTCTAGGCGCCAGTTTTCTAAATCTTCCAGATTTCCTAGTAAACCAAGTCGTAGTCTGGCTTGATCTGTTGTAGCCTTGAGTTCAGTAGTAGGATTGGTTTCGGACATGCTGTTAGTCTAAATCAACCTGCGACTAATAGCATATTACTTATCTAGATGTGGAATTGATTCGTTGGGAGAAAACTAGAAATGCGTGGATATGTTTTGGTAGGAACCGAAGTTGGAGCGGCTCGCGGAGTCACAAAAGGACTCGAGCGAATTGAAACTGAGCATTGTAAAATACTTTCTGTTGACACTGTTACCGGTCAGTATGACGTCATTGTTCAGTTAGAGGCTGCATCTTTAGATGAACTAGGCCGAGCTATCACTGAGGATGTTGCCACCATCACTGGGGTTGTCAGCACACTTACCTGTCTAGTGGTGAATTTAAACTAAAAGCAAACGGATATATTCATATTATTGAATCTTTACCTCTCACGATAAGCTGCACATGTCATGACCGATATTAGAGCGCTTCAGCAATCTTTTAATTCGGGAGATCTGTTACGACCAGGCTCGAAACCCGGACTTACTGAACTTATGGCAAGTGTTGCGCAATTAATCGGAACTAACCCGTCTGCCACCATTCAAGACTCGATTGATATCGGATCAACAGCTGATCATATAATTTTCGTTCTTGCCGATGGTTTGGGATCGGAAACTTTAGGTCAGTACGCTCCGGCCGGAGGATGGCTTAAATCTCATCTAAAGCAGGACTTGTTGACTGTATTTCCATCTACTACACCAGTAGGGATTACTACCGTAGCATCGGCCGTTCCGCCATTAGCTCACGGCATTAATGGGTGGTGGGTGTGGCTTGATTCAGTCTCAGCTCCCGTGACTGTTTTTCATAACGAATTTGCCGACACTCGCCAGTCTATAAGTGAATCCTACGAAGCTGAGCAGGAACTGTATTCCTGGAAGTCAATTTTTGAATCCGCGACTAGAAATATTTCCTACTTAATGCCATCCGATATCATCAACAGTCGATTTTCACATCATGCATTTGCTAATGGGCGAACGATTGGCTATGAGGATATCAAGGAGATACCTGACTTAATTAAGGAAATTGTTGCAGGCGTGAGAACGAATGGTTTTACTTATTTTTACACAACTCATCCGGATTCGATAGCTCATAAAAAAGGTTTATCTCTCGCCGTCGAGAGCTCTGTAATTGAACTCGACGAACAGCTTGAACGAATACAGTCAGAACTTGATTCAATGGATGTGGATTATAAAATAATACTTACGGCGGACCATGGTCATTTGGAAATCAGCCCACACCTGTCGCTGGACCCTGAATCAGATCTAACTCATCTTCTTCGTGAGCCGCCATTTGGGGATATGAGAGTACATTATTGGAAGGTAGTCCCCGGAACCGAACAAACGTTTATTTCATTGTTTCAAGCGCTCTATGGCGAATGGTTTTTTATCATTAGCGCACGCGAAGCGCTTGAATTGGAACTATTTGGATCAGACCATTACAAGGTGGCATTAAATTTTGACATCGGTGATTTCGTTTCTATATCAAGAGGATCAGCTGCGTTGCGATTTTCTGGGTTTCCCGGTCACCGTAGTTTCTTAAAAATGAAATCACACCATAGTGGATTGACTCCCTCGGAGATGAGAATCCCTCTAGTTATTGCACAAGCTTAGTGACTTGAGGAGTCCATCTTTTTGATGAATT
>Ga0209402_10005300_pt1 | contig 11538 bp, 9 predicted proteins | sample ArcticOcean_MG_C_3_FD_187437 | JGI IMG/M metagenome (GOLD analysis project Ga0209402, IMG submission 187437) | Marine microbial communities from western Arctic Ocean - ArcticOcean_MG_CB8_126 (SPAdes) (version 2) | ecosystem: Environmental > Aquatic > Marine > Oceanic | place: Arctic Ocean... | reverse complement strand
GCTCGATGACCTGAGACGGCGACTCTCAAGCGAGGCGAGTGCGAGTCGGGTTCTGGGCGGTATACGGCTCATCAACAGCAACGACTCGAAGAGTCCTGACGCCCGCCTTGTTGCCGCGGCTCGAATGGCAACCGCATACCCGGCGGCTGTTGTTTTCAATCTTCGCGAGGCACACGGTGTGCTTGCCCCATCGAACTGGAGTTTCGACGGTGATTTATCTCAAATCAGGGAGCAATTCGAGGCGATAGACAGCGATGAGCCCGGTGCAGTTGCCGCACGCCAGGGTTCAGCAATCGTCATGTCCTACTCGGCTGTCGACAACTGCCTGCCCCTGCCAACGTGGGCTGAAGCGGTGGGATTCACCCAGGGAATCGTGGCGCCTATTTCCAGAGGATTCGACACTATTGGAGTTGTATATGCGTTCAACAAGTCAGGTTCTCTGCCAACTCTCCAGGAAATAGAACAGCTCGAACTTATTGTGAACTTCGGTTCGACAACGTTGAACACCTCTCGAATTGATGTGTCGGGACTGCAGAATCAGCCTTTCCGGGTTGTTGAGAATTCCAGTGTGACAAAACGAGGAATCCCGTCGGCATCATCTATTCGGATGGACGGCTTCGCGCTGAACTCTGAATCTGAGCGTATGGAGATGGACGGGATGTCGATTTCGCTCTCCCCAACCGAATTTTTGCTTATCCACGCACTAGCATCGTCACCCGAAACTCCGGTGTCACCTGTCGACCTGATGGACAGATGCTGGACAAAAGATGCTCGTCCTGCCGACAACGCGGTCGATGTTGCAATTTTCCGGTTACGTAAGAAGCTGGGTAAGACCGCTTCGGGTAAAGGTCTCATCAAAACCGTGAGAGGCACCGGCTACATGTTCATTCCACCAACTGCTGGCACCGAATCGGCAATAATCGCCGACTGATATTAGCCGCCACGGTTATCTTTTATTTGGTCTCTGGGGATTTTAAAAGTGAACGCCGCACCGAGGCGTTTGGTGCGGCGTTTACGTCTGCCGGTCATCAGACCGGGTCCGCCAGAAAATAGGCTTCGTGTTCAGCTCGCTGGCAGCAGCATTGGGCCGCGCTTACGTATGGGATCAGGTGCATCGAAGATCGATATGCTCGGAATCAACTCCCGTTCGCCCGTAACGACAAGTGGTGCAACAGCATGTGGCGTCGCTTCTCCCGGAACAACTGTGTTCTCAACGGATCTGGAGCCTTCACCGAGTAGGAGGGTCACTCTGATGCCCTTCCCGAGTGCAAGCTGTCGTTCGCTGGACACGTGTACTTCAGCGTGACGACCGATTTGCTTACGTAACGCAGTGACGGCTTCGGCCACCTGTCCGAGCGACAGTCCGATGCCGCCTTCCACATGGATTACTGCGGACTCCACGCCAGAAAGGCGAGATGTTGATTCTGCAAAGGTGTTCGTTACCGCAATTCTGCCAGCGTGAAGGCCATCGCCTGATCCTGACAGCACAAGCGTGTTTCCGGCGTTCATCAACGACTTTTTCACCGTTTCGAAACGACCTGATGACGCTTTGAGAGTCGATGTAATTGAGCGGACCAGTTCGGCCACATTGCGATCGGCTTGCTCGAATGCACCGCTGAGGGATGCGACAGCGTTCCCGAGACCGGTCCAGTCATCGTTGTACAGCGTGATCACTGCATCAGCCGACTGCATCAGTCGATCGTGAGCACGTGCCGCCAATTGATTTCGAAAACGTCCTTCGAATTCGAACGGCATATTGATCGCAGCTATTGTCAGCGCGCCAGAGTTTCGGGCCATCTCAGCAACAAGTGGCGAGATTCCAGATCCGGTGCCACGTCCGAGTCCGGCGAGAACAATGACCACATCGGCTTCGTCCACGAAATTCTGGACTGTTGATGTAGCGTCGCTGAATTGCTCAGCAGCTACAGCCGCATCGCCTCCGCTACCGAAGCCATTACCAAGCTGCAGTGTGACTATCGATTCGCCGAGGTTACTTACGGAAGACCCAGTGTCGATAGCAAGTACTTGCACGTTGCCGGAAGAGAATTCCTGTAAGCGCTTTACAGAGGCGCAACCTGCACCGCCCACACCAACAACTCGCACATCAAGGCTATTTGACTTCGGTGTCGTGTGGCTCGTATCTACTAACTTCATCATCAGGTCCAACCTTTGCAATTCGGCCGGTGCGTTTCGGGATGTTTTTGTCGATGTCATCCCCGACCGGACTCGTAAATTAGCACGCATGCTCTATTAATTGGAAGAGGTTTAGAACACATATTCTGAACATTTGTTCTAATTCACCTGTTTGCGGGTAAGCATCTCGGCCTCGACCGCCTATTTTTGGGCAATCTATAGACTCTCCATTCGTACTCGAACCCATGCATCAAACACCCAATCCACTCCCCCGCGTCGCACGCACCCCCTTTTATTACGGGTGGGTTGTTCTAATCGTTGCCGCCCTTGCTAGTTTTGTTTCCGGGCCGGGCCAGACCTTCACGTTTTCGGTTTTCCAGGATTCGTTCATCGAAGACCTGCACCTATCTTCGACATCCGTTTCGACGCTTTATCTATTTGGCTCTCTCACCGCCGCCGTGATGATCATCTTCATCGGTCGCAGCCTCGATCGGTACGGACCACGACGAATGATGGTCTTTTCCGTCGTATTTCTGGGTATCGGGGCACTGTGGCTCTCTCAGGTAACGACAAGCTGGCAGTTATTCATTGGGTTCGCAATCATGCGTACGATGGGACAGGGAGCCCTCAGCTTGATTCCGGCGACGATGGTCTCGGTCTGGTTTGTAAGGAAACGGCCGATGGCTCTAGCACTGATGGCGTTAGGGGGAGCAATCGCCAGTGGCACATACCCATTTTTCGGAGCCACATTAATCGAAGCGTTCGATTGGCGAACTGCCTGGGTAGCAATCGCTATTACCGGATGGGTGCTACTGATCCTCCCAGCGATCATATTCATCAGAACCAGCCCCGAGTCGATCGGATTACTTCCCGACGGCGATACACCGGAAGACCCTGAAGTTGCTGATGTCAGTTCGAAAAGTAGGTCTACTAGCCGAACAGAACACTCGTGGACAGCCAGGCAGGCCACCAGATCGAAAGTCTTGTGGCTCCTGATATTCGCGGGATCAGCGCAGTCTCTCGTTGGTACAGGTGTCGCATTTCAGCAAGTATCGATAATGACGTCGAAAGACCTGTCGATAGGGGCGGCGGCGGGGGTGTTCGGCGTCATGGCACCAACTGCAATCGCGGGTCAGTTTATCGCTGGTTATCTCGCCGGTAAATTTCCGATTCGATATCTGGTGGCCACAGGGCAGGTTGGACTCGTGGTCGCAATGCTGATGCTCCTGAACACAACTGAGCTATGGCACGCCTACGCTTATGGAGCTGTTCTCGGCACGGTGCAAGGGTTCCTAATGAACACGAATCAGATCGTGTGGCCGACATACTTCGGACGCACACATCTGGGTAGCATCCGCGGGGTTGCGAACTTTGGAACCATGTCGGCAGCGGCGCTTGGGCCACTCCCCCTGGCCTTATCAATTGATCTTTCGGGGTCCTACACAACCGGTTTAATTGCGTACATGGTGCTTCCGCCGCTGTGCGGCCTTGCAGCGCTACTCGCTGGCAAGCCGGGTCGACCATCTCGATAGCTAGCCGCTGTTTGTTGCGATGGACCATTAGGCGAGCACCGGGGGACCGCAGGCAGACAATCTGCCTTGTTCATGAACGGGTGACTGCTCAGTTATGAATTTTCTGCCGGACGTGTGATGATCGGGGTTCTGCCATATCAAGAGAAATCTATGCCCACGACTATCGACATCCCAAGCGGATCACACGCGTTCGACAACTTCAAGAACGGAAACTAGACCGAGCTGACTTACTTGCTTAAGTGGGAAGCATGGAAGTGGTTGTGGGAGGTGGCGGAGTGTCGGGTGGTCGGCTTCGAGGTGAGGCTGGAGGGGCCGTTTGGACGAATAGCTGATGTTGTGGGTCTGGTCCTGAGAATCGGGTTTTCTTGATCGAGGTGAAGTCGAGTAGGGCTGATCTACGTCGTGACGACAACAACGAGCTTGCTCAGAAGAAACTGTTACAGAAGGCCAAGTCGCTGGACGAAGCGGTGGAGCTTACAGAGGTTGTGCTTGCTGAGTCTCGCGCATCAGATTCTTCGAACAAAGTAGGTGCAGCCAGGGCGTTGGCTATCGCCGAGTCGGACGTCGAAGTCGTTGCGAAAAAGGCTGAATCAACCAGAAAACGCATCGATACGCTGTCAACGAAGTTTCACGACCCTGCTTATCTTAGTTGTGCTGATTACCACTACATCATGACGCCCCATCGGATGATCAGAACAACCGAACTTCCCGAACAATGGGGGCTGCTAAACGAACGCGCAGAAATGGTCGTCGAGGCACCGCTCAAGCAGGTGAAGCGAGTTACTCAACATGTTTTACGGGCGATAGGGCGGACGAACACTCGCTACCTGATGAAAGCGTGCGAGATCAACGTTCAGCGAGTGCCGTGAAAGATTAGCGAATACAGCAAGCATTTCGAACGGTGGAGCGGCGCGCGACCCAGCAGATCCCTCGGCTTCGATGACTCCGCTCGGGAGATCATTAGAGAATCGTGCGAAGACGCTTGATCGCCTCTCGCAGGTTTTCCTGTGAATTTGCGAACGAGATGCGCACGTAGCCGTCACCGAATTCACCGAACGCCGTGCCGGCCAACAGTGCGACCCCGGCCTCGTACATCGCCTTTTCCGCGAACTCGTGCGAACTCAGCCCTGTCCCAGTGATGTTCGGGAATGCGTAGAACGCGCCTTTAGGCGTGGGGCAAGTAACCCCGGGAAGGGAATTCAGGCCTTCGACGACAAGATCACGGCGTTTCGTGAACTCTTCCATCATCACGCCAACCGATTCCTGCGGTCCTTCGAGCGCAGCGATTGCCGCCATCTGGCTGAACACCGAGGTGCAAGAAACACTGTTAGTCATTAGCCGGGTAACAGGCTCGACAAGGAACTCAGGGAACACCCCGTATCCGAGTCGCCACCCGGTCATGGCGTAGCTCTTTGAAAACCCGTCTAGGATCACGGTTCGCTCGACCATGCCGGGGAACTTCGTGATTGAAACGTGTTCCTGGTCGCCGTAGTACATATCCTTGTAGATCTCGTCGGCCATCACCGTGAGATCGTTTTCGACGGCCATCTGGGAGATTTTTTCTAGGTCGGATTCCGGGATCACGCTGCCACACGGGTTGTTGGGCGAATTGACTATCAGCAACTTTGTGCGGGGAGTGATGAGCGACCGGAGCTTGTCGATATCGGCGTTGTAGCCGCTCTCTTCGTTCAGCTGCATCGGAACCGGAGTGCCGCCCATGTACCTGATCATCGATTCGTAGATAGGGAAGCCGGGGTTCGGGTAGATGACCTCGTCGCCCTCTTCAACCAGTGCCATGATCGTAAAGAACATCACGGGCTTCCCACCGGGGGTAACAATCACGCTGTCGGGCGAGACTTCATAGCCCTGTCGCTCGCTCTGGTGTTTTGCGATTGCCTCGCGCAGTTCGAGTTGACCGGCTGATGCGCCGTAGTGCGTAAAGCCGTCGTCTAACGCCTGCTTGGCAGCGTCTCGAATGTGCACAGGAGTGTCGAAATCGGGCTCACCGATCTCGAGGTGGATGATCGACTTCCCCTGACGTTCCTGTTCTTTAGCCTTGGCGAGGGTTTCGAACGCGGTTTCGGTACCCAGATTTGCCTGTCGTGATGCGAGCTGTGTCACTTTGGTGAAGCCTATTCAACTATGCCGATGTGAAAATCGATTCGGATTCGCTATTCGGTGATTGCCAAAACAGCTCAACCCCGGGTGATTGCGAAATCCTTCACAAGTTGGAAATTCTATAACGCACTGTTGGCATGTCAACATCTGGTGAGACAATGTCATGGCTGGCGTGTGGTTGCATGTCGCGTCATCGTAATCATCCCGGCGACAACGGTTATCTCGATGAAATGAAAACTGTCGGGCGAGTTTAATAAAGGCGTGAGCGCACCAGTGACAATGGATTACGAAGCCTGGGCCGAGTGGTACGATATTTTTTACGCGGCTGCCGACCCGGGTGATCTCGAATTTTACCACGGGCTGAGCCGAGCGTCGGGAGGTCCGATTCTCGAGATAGGTGTCGGCACCGGCCGTATCGCGCTACCACTTGCGCAAGAGGGCATGGAGATTGTCGGGATCGATCTGTTCGAACCGATGCTCAAGGTCGCTCAGCAGAACGCCCTCGACGTCGCTCCGTTATCTGGAAGCCTCAAATTGATACAGGCGGACATGCGCAGTTTCGATTTGAAACGCCAGTTCCCGGTTGTGACAATACCGGCTCGGACGCTGCTGCTTGCGACATCGGAAGAAGAGCAGATTCAGACGTTGTGCTGTGCAGTTCAGCATCTGGCACCCGGCGGAACTATGGCGTTCAACCTGTTCTATCCCGACCCTGAAATGCTTGCAGACGATCCCGATGAGGAGTTCCTACTTGAGGTAGTCGAAAAGCCAGATGGTGGGCGTTTTGTACTAACTGCGAAAAATCATTTCGATACGGCAAGCCAGCTCAATCACGGAGTGCAGATTGCCGAGGAGCTCGACCCCAAGGGCGAGGTGCTCAGACGCCAGGAACTAAAAGTCGTTGTCAGATACCTCTACCCCGACCAGGTGATATCGCTGTGCGACCGCGTCGGTCTTGAAGTCATCGAAATGTGGGGAGACTTCGAGGGTGCGGACTTGGACGAGGAGAGCGACGAGATAGTTGTGATTGCTCGGCACGCAAACTCGGATAGCTAGAAGCCTGCCGTCTTGTTGCAGATGTTTTCGAGTGGCTCGCCTACCGCAAATTTGCGCAAGTTTGCCTTGAACGCCTGGCGTCTCATTTCGTATAACTCCGGGGTGAGAGCGGACGAGTGTGGAGTCAGAATTACGTTCGGAAGCGTCCACAATCTCGAGTCGTCTGCCAGGGGTTCGACGGCTGTAGCGTCAACTGCAGCACCCGCAAGATGCGCTGACTCAAGCGCGTCGCACATCGCTTCTTCGTCGACGATAGCGCCGCGAGAAATCACGATGATGTAGCTTCCTTCGGGCATGAGTGCGATGCGTTGGGCGTCGATCGAGTTACGGGTATTGTCGAGGACCGGGGCTGCGATAACTAGGAAGTTGGAGAGACGGCATAGGTCGTCCAGCCGGTCGAGATCCCAGCACTCGCGAACGCTTGCCGGAACGCTCGCTGGGTCGGGGTCGATAGCAAACGTAGTCGTACCAAACGCCGCAGCTCGATCGGCGACAGCCCGGCCGATCGCACCGAGTCCAAAGATGCCCACCGTTGTACCGGTTAGTTCAGTAATACGGGACGCGTACTTCGGAGTGCTCCAGAACTTGTTGCGGCGATCTTCGGAAGCTTCCTCAAAGCGGTGTGTGAGCCCGACCATCGCGCCAATAACGTGATCCGCCATGGACGTAACGTGTGTACCCGGTGCGTTGGTGATAGGCACATCTGAATCGATAATGTTCTGGTAAGCGACGATCTTGTCGATCCCCATACCGGGGCACGCAATCCACTTCAGCTTTTCTGCAGCGGCGAACGACTCTCCGTTCGGCCAACCGAAAAACGCGTCAGCATCGCGAATGGCCTCGACGTGTTCTTCCACTTCGTAGGCAACAACGAATTCAATTTCGGGGAACGAATCGATCAACTCGTCTGCGTACTGGGTCCCAACGTGGTCCGTTCCGATCACTACTTTTAGATTCGCCATCTGTTATCTCCATTTGTGCCGTGTATTTTTTGGCAGGTGCGCATGGTGTCACAACAGGCATAATGCGCCAATGGTTGTCGACAGAAATCGCGAAGTTAATATCCGATGAGTACACCGAGATTTAGTCCCGGTGACCACTTCGTTCTTCGAAATGTATTCGACGGGCGTGTGCAGACCGTGTTTTCGTCGATCGTCGTAACTGACACTCCTGAGCTGATCGTCACATGGCTGTCGCTGGGAGCTCCGGTGCTAAACGGTATATCGGACGCGGATGCAGATTCCGATGGAGGAAAAGGTCATCTAAGCGCCTAAACGATGGCCGCTAAGGCGTGGACAATGGTGCCACGAACATGGCACACATCGGGAACTCTCCGACTGAAGAACCCGAGGTCGATGTGGTCGCTCTGGGTCTTCTGGGACGAGGGCATGACGACCCACAGAGGCTGGTACATCAACATCGATGCCCCGTACAAGCGAACACGATTCGGTTTCGATACATGGGACATGTTCCTCGACGTCGTAGTTGAGTCAGATCGCAAATCATGGCGCTATAAAGACGAAGACGAGTCCGCTGAAGCAATCGAGGCAGGTCTATTTACGGAACGAGAGGCAGTCGAGGTTCGGGCCACAGCTGAACAGGCCCTTGAGATCGTGAAATCGAATCGACCTCCGTATGACGATATCTGGGGGAAGTGGCGACCTGATGTTTTGTGGGACATGCCACAGATACCCGATGATTGAGAAGATGTTTAGGGTCGAGATAGCCGTGCTGACACCCGGCAGTAAATTTGATCCGAAGGCGCGGTAGAATTCGTATATGCCAATCAGCGACGGCAAGTTCAAAATCGAAGCCGACTTCCAACCCACGGGTGACCAGCCCACGGCTATCCGCGACATCTCCGGCGGGCTCAACGAGAATCTCAAGCACCAGACAGTTCTCGGAGTAACAGGTTCGGGAAAAACTTTCACGATGGCTAAAATCGTCGAAGAAGTACAGCGCCCTACCCTGGTCATAGCGCATAACAAAACACTTGCTGCGCAGTTGTCGTCCGAGTTTCAGGATTTCTTCCCGAACAACTCGGTTCAGTATTTCGTCAGCTACTACGACTACTACCAGCCCGAAGCCTACATCCCGCAGTCGGACACGTTCATTGAGAAAGAGTCCGACGTCAACGAGGAGATCGACAGGTTGCGTCATGCAGCGACCCGAGCGTTGCTCACGAGACGCGACACGCTGATAGTCGCCAGTGTTTCGTGCATCTACGGTCTTGGCTCACCCGAGGAGTACCGGTCTGTGGTTCTGAACCTGAGAAAAGGTGAGGAGCCGGGACTACGTCGAGTCGTTCGCAAGCTGATCGATATGTACTACGAGCGCAACGACATGGAGATGGTTCGGGGTCGATTCCGATTACGCGGTGACACTCTCGAAATTATGCCGGCTTACGAAGAATTGGCGATTCGAATTCAGTTCTTTGGCGATGAAATCGAGCGGATCATCGAGCTCGATCCTCTGACCGGTGAGGTTCTGGCAGAACTCGATCACATCGATATCTTCCCCGGTAAGCATTTCGTCACACCGGAAGACGAAATGAAAGATGCACTTAAGGAAATCAAGGAAGAGCTTGGTGGGCGACTCGATGATTTGAGATCGAGTGGCAAGCTGCTTGAGGCTCAGCGACTTGAGCAGAGGACGAACTTCGATCTGGAAATGCTCCGGGAGACCGGGTCATGCGCGGGAGTTGAAAACTACTCGCAGCCACTGGGCAGACGACCTCGGGGATCGGCTCCGTGGACGTTATTGGACTATTTCCCTGACGACTTCCTGATGTTCATCGACGAGTCGCACATCACCCTGCCGCAGATTCGAGGTATGTACAAGGGCGACGTGGCTCGCAAGACCAACCTGGTCGATTACGGCTTTCGGTTGCCTTCAGCGATGGACAACCGACCGCTTGCTTTTGAGGAGTTTGAGGATCGTGTAAACCAGATCGTTTACGTGTCTGCGACTCCGGGTCCGTACGAGGCCGAGCACGAGGAGCGGCGAACCGAACAGATTATTCGTCCTACGGGGCTTATTGATCCAGAGATCGTCCTGATGCCGTCCGAGGGTCAGATAGACGATCTGCTTGAACGCATTCGAGCAACGACTGCGAAGAACGAACGAGTGCTAGTTACAACACTGACGAAACGGATGGCGGAGGAGCTTTCCGACTATCTTCGCGAGCTCGGAGTGCGGGTTCAGTATCTGCACTCAGAAATCCAGACCATGGAACGATCAGAGATTCTCCGTGATCTGAGGCTTGGTGTGTATGACGTTGTAGTCGGGATCAACCTGCTGCGGGAGGGCTTAGATCTTCCCGAGGTCTCGCTGGTAGCGATTCTTGATGCCGACAAAGAGGGCTACCTGCGGTCGAGCACTTCGCTTGTGCAGACCATCGGCAGAGCTGCTCGCCACGTCGAGGGCAAGGTAGTGATGTACGCCGACAGGGTCACCGACTCAATGAAGTTCGCTATCGATGAGACGAACCGACGTCGTGAGATTCAGTCTGCCCACAACGACGCTAACTCGATTGTGCCAACGTCGATTGTCAAAGCAGTCAAAGACATCACATCAAGGGCCAGCAAGGTCGCAGAGACCAAGACTCCTTACATCACGCCGGCAACACTGCCGAAGAACGATCTGGTACGACTGGTGAAGGATCTTGAGAGGCAGATGAAGAAGGCCGCTCGGGACCTTGAATTCGAGAAGGCTGCACTGATGCGTGACCAGATAGTTGACCTTCGCAAGGTGCTGGTCGATCTTGGTGACTCCGATGACGGTGTTGATCCGGAGCCTGACAAGGCTGTCGATCTGGCACCAACGGCAGAAGACGGCGTTCCCGAAGATCTGGTCGGCGCGGACTAGAGATCACGGGTAACTTTCTGCTGTAATCCTTAGACTTGGATATTCCGGCCGGTCTGAGTTGTGTAATCGCTGATTGTCACGTCGCCTCAGGGCAGGCGTCGTCGGACTCCTCGCAATGACAATCACCGTGCACTCATTTGCTTCATGCCAAAATTATTGGTGTAATTATGTAATCAAGTAATTTCAGCAGAAGAGATACGAGGTACAGCAGTGACAGCAGATAACGCAACTATCCAGAAGTGGTTCGACTCGCAAATCGACGAAGATTGGGGAGCCGATGAGGTTCGCATCAACACCGATGACGATGAAATTCTCGCTGTCGTGAAGCTGGGAACCGACGATAGCGAGCTGCCGGAGCAGTCGGACGAAAAAGAGATCGCCATCAAGCGGATCGCCCGACGATTCAGGAAATCCACTCGTCAATCACGAATGTCAGTTGCTGATTCAGCTCAAGAACTATTCGAGCGCAAAGTGTCGTGGGGAGTCCAGGCTGGCGAAGGCACCTACCTGTTCACGCACGTCACCGCACCTGCGATGACCCGGCTTCGAATGGACGAACGCAGAGTTCTCGACACGCTGGTGAATTCGGGCGTTGCGAAATCTCGCAGCGAGGCGTTGGCGTGGTGCGTGAAATTCGTCAAAGACAACGAGACCGAATGGCTGGAAAACCTTCGCGAGGCGTACAAGTCTGTAGAGCAGGTTCGTAGTGCGGGACCGACGCTCACAAAATCCTGATACGGACCGCGAATAATTCCTTACCTCTCTGGTAGACTTATGCTCACTTCGATATGTTCTGAATAGGGTTGCCGTTAAGTAGTTGAACATCGACTGA
>Ga0209402_10005299_pt1 | contig 11538 bp, 12 predicted proteins | sample ArcticOcean_MG_C_3_FD_187437 | JGI IMG/M metagenome (GOLD analysis project Ga0209402, IMG submission 187437) | Marine microbial communities from western Arctic Ocean - ArcticOcean_MG_CB8_126 (SPAdes) (version 2) | ecosystem: Environmental > Aquatic > Marine > Oceanic | place: Arctic Ocean... | reverse complement strand
ACCTCCAGGCAGACCGATCCCCACAGCGCTTGTAGGGAAGGGTCGGGGTTCAGCAATTCTGTGCCGAGAATGAAGTGGCTCGGTGCATCGACCATCATCAACACATAGGGGAAACGAGGCCGCTCATCGCTCTCCTGCACCGGTGACCAGAAGAGGAAGAGATCGAGTTCGACGACGCGGTCTCCCGGCTGCAGCTTCTTGAGCCGCTGCAGCACCAATTCGTCCATTTCTATATCGATGATGACGGGTTCTGGGGGCGGAATGTCGATCTGGCGTTCTTGCCAGAGGAGGACGCCGTTTTGCTCGGAGGGCAGGCGTGCCAGGTAGAGATTGTCGGCATCGTCCCCAGGATAGAGCAGGGCGGGATCGTCGCGAAAACGCGGCACTACTTCCAGGGTTTGTTCGAGGGCGCAGGCTAGAAAGCGGGCTTCGGCCGCATTGATAAACCAGGGTAAGAAACCCGGCTCGTGGCTGCGCAACAGCGGCCAGTCGTGGGCACCACGAAAACGCAGCCCCAATTCTTTGATGGTTTGTCGATCGGCTTCTTCAAGCTGGTCGCGGTTTTCGAAAGAGACCTGGAGCTGGGGCGATTCGAGCAGGCGCTGGGCTCTCTCGTTGGGGTCGGCGGGGGGGTTGTCGTGCAGCTCGTGAAATTCGTACAGGCTTTTAGCGCCTAGATAGACACTGACTCCGAAGTGCTCGCCGGCCATGCCCATGACGCTGACAAAACCGAATTCGCCGCTCTCGGGATTCTGTACGACGAGGAGGTCGATTTCTTCCATCCAGTCCCAGGGGGCCAGTTCTTTGAAGCGAATCGCAGCCTGGTAGAGGCGGTGCCACTCGTCGAGAGTTGGGGGATTTTCGATCATCGAAAAAGAGCCTTTATGGTCTTCAGGGCTTGAGAGGAAACCTTATACTTTGAGAAATTGGCGACGGCCTAGTAGGAACCCCTACCTGGCCCAAAAATACAAAGAGTTGACCGGCCCCGCTACCACCTTCGTACAGACGACCGACCGGGCCTAGGCCCTCTGGATGTGGCCGACTAGGCGATGGTCCTCCGTTTGATCTGCCACATTTGTTTTTTGACAAATGTGGACTTTTTTGTGTGGGCCATTAGAGTTATGTTCTGGATTTGCTAAACGCCGTTCATCTCCTCAGTGTTACCTAGATCAGAAAGGAAGTCTATGTCGCCACACTACCCGTTATTAGTTCCGGGCGCCGCTGCTGCCGGTGAGCCCCGCGCCATCACCGCTCCTTTTGACGATTCAGTTATCGCCACCATCGCCACCGCCGATGCGGCGGCAGTGGACCGGGCTCTGGAGACGGCCGACGCTTTATTTAGGGATCGCGACGCCTGGCTCAGCCCGGCGCAGCGCATCGATATCTTGCAGAAAACCGCCGCCCTCATGCGGCAGCGCCGCGAAGAATTGACCTTCGAGGCCGCCAGAGAGGGTGGCAAACCCTACGCTGATTCGCTGGTGGAAGTGGATCGAGCGATTAATGGAGTGGAATTGTGCGTCGAAACGTTGCGCACCCAGGCCGGTACAGAAATCCCCATGAACCTCAACGCTGGCTCGGCCGGGCGTCTGGCCCTCACCCAACACGAGCCCATCGGACCGGTGGTGGCCGTCAGCGCCTTTAATCATCCGCTTAACCTCATTGTGCACCAAGTGGGCCCGGCTGTGGCCACTGGGTGTCCGGTGATAGTCAAACCGGCGGACGATACGCCGATTTCCTGCATGAACTTTGTTAATATGCTCAGGGAAGCGGGGTTGCCGGAAGGGTGGTGCCAAGCTCTGGTGACGGCCGATACGGACGTGGCGCAGGCTTTAGTCACCGACCCGCGGGTGGCGTTTTTTAGCTTTATTGGCAGTCCACGCGTCGGTTGGATGCTCCGCTCCCAAGTGGCACCAGGCACACGCTGCGCCCTGGAGCACGGCGGAGCAGCTCCGGCTATTGTCGCCGCCGATGCCGATCTGGACTATGCGTTGCCCCTGCTGCTCAAGGGCGGTTTCTACCATGCCGGCCAGGTCTGCGTTTCGGTGCAGCGCGTCTTTGCCGAGCGCAGCATCGCCCGTCAAGTAGCCGAGCGCCTGGCCCAGGAGGCGGTCAAATTAAAGATAGGCGATCCGACATTGGCAGACACGGAGGTAGGGCCGCTGATTCGCCACGCCGAAGTAGAGCGCGTCGCCCAGTGGGTCCAGGAAGCAGTGGATGGGGGTGCGGAGATGTTGTGTGGTGGCGAGCTTATAAAGCCCAATTGCTACGCCGCTACTGTACTGTACGACCCGCCGGCCGAGGCTAAGGTTAGCACCTTGGAGATTTTTGGTCCGGTGGTATGTGTCTATCCCTATGATGAGATCGACGCAGCGATCGCCCGCTCCAATGCCCTGCCCTTTTCTTTTCAGGCTGCCGTCTTCACCCGCGATTTAGACACGGCGTTGCGTGCCTATCGCCGCTTAGACGCCTCGGCCGTCATGGTCAACGACCATACTGCCTTTAGGGTCGACTGGATGCCCTTTGCCGGTTTGCGCCAGTCGGGTCTGGCTGTGGGCGGCATTCAGTATACGATGGCGGATATGCAGATTGAGAAGATGTTGGTAGTGCGGTCGCAGGAACTATGAGAGCTGGTGCAAAAAGTTGCGTCGGGATACTGGGTCTGTACCCCGACGCAACAACGTCCCTAGCCGCGTTTTAGGACGGGCAGGCCGTTTTTGGTTTCCGAGACTATGTAGCCGCTAGGCACGGCGTCTAGGGCCCCCTCTTTCTCCTCTTTGCCAAAGAAGTAGATGGTTTGCTGGTTGCCATTCTTCAGGGTAGTGGTCCTGGAATGCAGGATATAAGAATTGCCCTTGGTGTTGGTGTGAGTGAAAGCCATAGGTTCTCCCCTTTCTGGGTGATTGTAAAATAGGTTACCGCCTCTCGAGTCAAATATAATGAACCTACCGAAAATAACGCCACATCAAAGATTTAGCTGGGTTTGAGTGTTTGTTTTCTTGTTGTGGTGGGGACGGCCGGGTTGAGATGGATACTGGGCGCTAAAGAGTTGCATTCTCGTTTTGGTCCGTTTACATTATCTGCATGCGCTTTAAGGGAGCGACCAGTCCGCGGTAAGGGTTTAACCCACCTTAACTGAGTATACATAGACCTTCTTTCTGCCTGAGAATGCGGACGCCAGGCCTTTATGAGAGAGGGTATTTTTATGCTTATCAAAAAGCTCCTGCCGCCCGAACCCAGCCTCGAACACCTCAAAAAGCAGGCCAAGCATCTGCACCAGGACTACGAGGTAGGGAAGTCCGAAGCAATCTCTAGGTTCATCGAATACCTTCCACGTTTGTCCCGGGTCACTGAAGAGGAAGCTCGCGGGGTGCACTGTACCTTGCAGGATGCCCAACTCGTCGTCGCCCGCGAGTACGGTTTTGCCAGCTGGCCCAAGCTGGTCGCCGCTGTCGAGCACAGTATTTTTCCGGAATCGTACAACCCAAGCGCCGGAAATGATCGAGCGTAGGCGGGTTTTGGAGGGCTCCCACGAAGTGCCCTTCGCTCGCCGAGCGCTGGAGATCGACGATTTCGATTTCCCGCTTTTCTACGGCGAAGTGCAGCGGCGTGCGAAAATGTTCGTTGCGACTCATTGTTTGGTGCAGGGTACTCGGGTTGGATTCCAACATCTGGGCAATTTCGTGTTTTTTGCCCAGTGTAGCGCAGTGGCGTGGTCCATTTGGTCGGCGTCGGTAATGTGGGCACCGTGCGCTAGCAGCAATTCGATGACGGCCTGGTGGCCGTATTCGGCGGCGTGGTGCAGCGGCGGGCGGTGCCAACGACCGCCTGGGGCGCGCAGAAGGCGGGGGTCGTCTTCGAGTAATTGGCGGATCCGGGGGATATCGCCGCGCGTGACCGCATCAATCATATTGAGGACTCCAGTTTTGAAAACGGCGGCGCGCGAGGGACGATGCGCGGCAAAGTATTCCTCGACTGCGTCTACCATGCTTTTCTTGAGGCGCTGGCGGGCGCTGTAGAGCCGTTTTTTTATTGTGGTGAGAGGCAACTCGAGTAGGTCGGCTATTTGTGGCTGGATGTGGCCGGCCAGATAGAATAGGGTGATGACCTGGCGCTCGGACTCGGGCAGGTGTTCTATTTCTTTTTGGACGTGGCGTTGCATTTCTCGGCGCTCCAGAATCTGGCCGGGGTCGGGATGGCCGCTGGCGATGTAGTCGTCCGCGGCAGGGACGGTGGCCAGGCGTTTGCGGCGCAAGCGGCGGTCGCAGTGTTTGAAAACGATCTTGCGGAACCAGGCGGGAAAAGCGGCTGGCTCGCGCAGATCGGTCAGAGTGCGGTGCACTTCGAGGAAGGCATCCTGCGCCGCGTCTTGGGTTAGGTGGAAATCGCCTAATAGACCAAAAGCATAACCGACGGCTAGATCCTGAAAGTGGTGGACTAAGGCGGCAAAGGCTTTTGCTTCGCCTTGCTGCGCTGCGCGCACGGACTGTTCTATATTCTTCTGCATAAAGTTTACTTCGAGAGGCTGCCAACACCGCAACAGTGAGCTGGGCGTAAAGCGACCGAGATCTATTTTCTAAGACAATGCTGAAACTCTACGTAGGTATAGATATAGACCCGGTTATTGGCAGAAAAGATACCGAGAAAGGTCGCAGTGCTTGAAAAGAATTATACTTTTAGGGTCATTTAACTGAGAGGTCGAAGTGCAGTCCAGCAAGAAAAGCGTTAAAAGGCGATGGGCCATGTTGTTGATTGATATACTGCTTGTTTCCGCGCTCGGGGCCATATGGTATTTTATGACGCTGCTGGGCGAGGCCAAAAAGTTGGATGAAGCAGTACCGCCGCCCCCGGCACAGACCAAAAAAGTCCCCTAGCCGTAGAACTCCTCGTAGAGTGCGCCCACGGCAGCGGGCACATCCTCTTCTTTAATGCCAAACATCATGCTCACTTCGCTGGAGCCCTGGTTGATCATTTCGATATTGACCCGAGCTTGCGCAAAAGCAGCAGTAGCGTGGGCGGCCAGCCCAATGGTATGGTCCATGCCTTCCCCCACTACCATGACCAAGGCCAGATTGCGCTCCACCGAAATCTCGTCGACGGCCAACTCGGTGCGAATGTGGCGCAGCACGCGCTCTTCGGTGGCAGCGGAGAAATGCTCCTGGCGCACGATGACCGAAATATTGTCGATGCCGGTGGGCGTGTGCTCGTAGGGGATGGCCTCGTCTTCAAACAATTGCAGCAGGCGGCGACCAAACCCCACTTCGCGGTTCATCAGGTATTTGCTGATGTAGACACTGCAAAAGCCGCCGGTGGCCGCAATGCCCACCACGGGTACGTCTTTAGTTTCGCGCTCAAGGGCGATGCGCGTACCGGGGCTTGAGGATTGTTGGTGTTTTTAATGGCCACGGGGATGCCGGCGTGGAAAACGGCCTCCAGGGCCTCGTCGTGGAAGACGGAGAAGCCGGCGTAGGCTAGCTCGCGCATTTCGCGGTAGGTCATCTCGGCCACCGACACCGGGTTTTTGACCAGGGTGGGATTGGCGACAAAAACCGAGTCGACGTCAGTGAAGTTCTCGTAGAGGTCGGCGTCGACGGCGGCAGCGAGGATGGAGCCGGTGATATCGGAGCCGCCGCGCGAAAATGTGACGACGCGGCCGCTGGCCGAATAACCAAAGAAACCAGGAAAGACGGTGACGCCGGGCCGCTGGCGCAGGGCGCGCAATTGGCCGTTGCCCGGTTCATCGGAGAGGGTAAGGCCGCCATCGCGCGGGTTGACGTAGTGGGCTTCGACGCCCTGGGCGCGCAGGTATTGGGCGACGAGGCGGGCACAATTGTCTTCGCCGCCGGCTTTCATGGTGTCTATGAAGCCGGCTTCATCGCGTGGGTCACAGGCCAGGCGTTCTTCGAGATCGGCGACGATGGGATCGAGGTCGGTAGCGGGCAAGTCGAGGCCGGCGCCGATGTCGGCGTAGCGGGCGATGACGAGGTCCAACTCGGCCCGGCCGCTTTTATTGGCAAAGCGGGCTTCGGCGGCGGCGATGAGCAGATCGGTGACTTTGGTATCGTCGGGGTGGCGTTTGCCGGGGGCGGAAACGACGATGATGCGGCGCTCGGGATCGGCCTTGATGATGTCGGCCACTTGCTGGATTTGGGCGGCGCTGGCTAGAGAGCTGCCGCCGAATTTGGCTACTTTCATGGGCATTTGTGCAGTATGTTACGGCATTGGAAGTGGAATTATTATTGGTGCCTGGCCCCCTGGGCTATAATTAGTGTTTCAGGAAAAAATAAAGGGAAAGAACGCAAGAAAAACAACGGGGTACGGACGCCGTCCTTTTTCTCGTATATTTTATGTCAGCATCCGCCACTTTGAGGAGGTAGATATAGATGACACCCGAAGAGAAGTTTTCATTTGACCTCGAAGGATACCTCGTCGTCAAGAATGTGCTCAACCAAGAGGAAGTGGACGAATTAAACGAGCTGGCCGATGAAGTATTTGCCGACGAGGACCACGGCGACAACGGCCAGCAGCGGCGCAAAAAGCCATCGCTGTGGGGGCCGGCCGCGCTGCGTCTTATCGACCACCCTAGCATCGTGCCCTATTTGCTCGAATTGCTCGGCAGCAAATTTCGCGTCGACCACGATTATTCCATTTTCATGCGCCAGGGTGCCAAGGGTGGGGGGCTGCACGGCGGTCCGCTGGGCGGGCGCGGCGACGAAGCGGATCATTGGTACCGCTACCACGACGGCGTCATGCGCAACGGCCTCACGGTCTTCACTTATTGCCTCAGTCCGGCGCGGGTCGGCGACGGAGGTTTTGCCTGCATTCCAGGTTCACACAAGAGCAATTTTGTCGTCAATATCCCCAACGAGGTGCGCTCTATGGAGCGGCCGGCGCACTATGTTAGACAACCCGCAGCGGCAGCCGGCGACCTCATCATTTTTACTGAGGCATTGGTGCACGGTACCATGGCGTGGACGGCGGCGCACGAACGCCGCGCGCTGCTCTACAAATACAGCCCGGGCCACTCATCCTGGGCCGATACCTACTACGACCTGGACGATTATCCCGAGCTCACTGAGCAGCAACGCCGCATTATGGCGCCGCCGTCGATCGGTCGGCGGTCCGCAAGCATTCAGGCAGAAGCCTGAGTTGATCTAGGCTTTTGTCCGATCCGGCTACGACAGCACAAGAGGCGGGCCTTTCTCGCCGCGATACGGCGCGCAGCTTGCGCACTTTTATCGCCATGCAAGGATTGTGGAGCGCGTGGTCGCAGCTGGCGGGTTTCAGCACTGTCGTAATGACCGGTTTTGCACTGACGATGGGGGCCAACGCTTCTTTTTTTGCCCTGATGACCTCGATCAAATCGCTGACCGGTTTTGCGCAATTCCTCGTGCCGCTTTTGGGGCGCCGCATCCAAAACCAAAAGCGCTTCATTGTGGTCGCCTATGTCCTGACCTATATGTTGCGCACCTGCCTGGTGGCCATCCCTTTCTTGCTGGTGCCCTCTATGCAATTGGGCGCCCTGATGGTGATCCTGGCCGCCAGCCTATTTTGCATTCAGGCGGCGCAGCCTTTTCTAGGTAGCTGGCAAGCCAGCATCATCCCCGCCAATATCCGCGCCCGCTTCACCAGCCGGCAGGTGATCGTCAGCACGTTGGTGTCGATGGTCGTCGGTTTTTCGGTGGGTCGTTATATCGACAGTTTCGCCGAGGTGGACAAGCAACAGAGTTTTGTCTATTTGCTGGCTGCCAGCACGGTGATTGGCCTGGCCACTAGCTGGGTCTTGGGGCGGGCTCCGGCCATTCCGATCGCGCCGCCGTCGGCAAACGACGGCGGGCTGCAATTGCTGCTGCAACCCTTCAGGGACGCCAAGTTTCGCCGCGCCTTGCTATTTTTTGGCGCCTGGCAGTTTGCCCTGGGGATAGCCGCTCCGTTCTACAGTGTTTTTATGATAGAGCGGTTAGAGATTAGTTATACGACTATTTCTCTCTTCCACATTTTGGCTATGGCTGCCTCCATCGCTAGCTACCGGCTGTGGGCTGCGCCGATTGACCGCTACGGCAGCAAAGCTGTGCTAAGAGTGCTGCTCATCCCCCATGCGGTCGTGCAGCTTTTGTGGATCTTCAACCGTCCGGAGTCCTATGCCCTGGTGGCGGTGGCGCTGGGGCTGGGCGGTTTTCTCAGCGCCGGGATCTCCCTGTGCATTACGCCCTTGGTCTACGGGCTGCTGCCCGAGGACGACCGCAAGCCGATGTATATGGGTTGCTGGTCGGCCGCGGCTAACTTGATCTTCGCGGTCAGTACCTTGAGCAGCGGTTTGCTAATGCGCCTGCTGGAAGATATGGAGGTGGAGATTTGGGGCATACCGATGGGTAATTTACAGGTGGCCTTCTTGCTCAGCGCTGTATTGCAAGTAGGGCCGATCTTCTTGCTGCGTTTTGTCCAGGAGAGTCGCAGTGTTTCTTTGCGGGAGTTGCTGGGAGCGCTCAATCTGGCCAAGGTGCGGGAACTGGTGCGCAGGAGGCGGGAGGGGAAGAAGAGCTAGTTTTCTCGCGTGCCCCCAATAATCCTCGAACCTCCAGCCTCGCCTCCTTACACTCGGGGAATCTCAATTAGAACTCACATTGAGCAGGCTGAAGTGTAAGGAATTTGATATATCTGGCATACCTTTTGGCCGAAGAGGAGGAGGATTTTCTTTCGCAAGTCCGTGAGCCCTTCGATGACCACCTGGACCTGGCGCTGGAGGACCACGGTGACCACGTTGATGCCCTCGAGCAGTTGGAAGATCCAGCGCAGGGTTGGGGTGGCGGTGGGGCGTCCGATCTGGTTGGGGAGGGTTTCTTTTTGTTGGGCCAGTTGCTGCCGCATCCGTCGTTGGGCGATGGAATAGACCAACAAGGCCAAGGTCATTACCATCAGCAAGCCCTGGATGCGAGAGGGCTTTTTCACAAAGAGCGAAGCGGTAAAAAAGAGGGGGTCTTTAAGAAAACGGAAGCCGCGTTCGGCGGTGCCTTGTCCTTTATAGCCGGGCAGGAGGTCTTCATCGTTTAGCCCCTCGCTATCGATGCTAGTACCCAGCACAAAACTGGCCTTGCGTTGCTGCTGTTTGCGTCGTTTTTCGGGATCGGCCATGACCGTAATCTGGAGCTGCCAGTCAATCGATTTAATCGGTGTCTCAGTGGTGGGACGGCCCTTGTGGGCATAGCGAGTATGAGACGTCGAGGTGATCTGATCGACCTGATGATACGTCCACTTCCGGACCAGCCGGTCCAACGCCTTTTGCGCTTGTTTTTCCGAGCTAAAGCGTTGGGCGTGGAAGTGATAGAGTTGTTTCTGGATGGCTTTTTGTTCCTTTTCTTGGGCTTTGGCCACGGCCGCTTCGGCCTGGTGCCATCCGCTCTGAGAGGTGAGGATGAGCCAGCGTTGTTCGATGCCATAGTGGCACAGGTCGATGCGCTGGAAACGGTAGTTTTCATCCTGAGACTGCCAGTGATTCCAGGCCCAGGCTTGCTCTATAACCTGCTGGGCAACTTGGAGGGTTTCGGGAATGCGCGTTAGAAAGGGCACCTGTGCTAAAAACGGGGCCTTCTTCTCCGTGTAGAGCTTGCTATCGGCCACCATAAAAGAGGGCGTTGGCGTGGCCTTGAATTCGTCGATCAAACCCTCCGCTCGCGCTTGGAAGATCGCACTATCCGACGCATTGCCATCCCAGCTCTGGCTGACTAAGGGAATGCCGCCGTCTTGCGTCGTCATTAACTCCAATACCGCCTGTTTGAGATCGGGACGATGGTCCTTGGAATAGCCGTGAGTAATCATAATAGCCTGCTCATCCGTCTCTGGAACGTAGTCGCCAGACAGCGAGAACGTCGTCGTATCCACATGGCGAAAGCGCCGGTCCACCTTTTCCTGCTGGCAGGCGGAAAGCGACAGCTCACTAAAGAGCGTATCACACCCATAGGTGAAGATCTTGTCCAGGCTGCGCCCCAACTTGAAGCGATTGAAGTGAGCGGCCTGCACGCCGGGACGAAACAGCCGATCCAGCGGCTTGTGGACGAAAAACTGCGGGGTCAACGACAGCGGACGCTGGGTAAACCCCAGGCCGTTGAGGATCATACCGGCCACCGATTCACCGGTGCTAATCTCTTCCTCGACATCTGGAACAATCCGATCATCGATCCTCTCGATGATCCCTAAATCCTTGATAACACCAGAGATAATACCCAAATGATCCAACCGCTCTACTTGCAGATCGTCCATCGAAACTCCTTCTGGGAGGGGGGAAGGTTCCCAAAAGGATAAACAGATTCTTTCGCTAATGCACCTGCTCAATGTGAGTTAGAGGGAGAAAACGCCAAAGACGGCCTACGCCTGTTTAATGAGCAAAACACCAAGATCGACTTGATCCTGCTCGACCATAACCTGCCCGGCATAGCGCCCGAAAAAATGCTGACCGCCCTGCACACCCTCAATGCAAACGTGAAAATAGCCCTTTACACGGACCAACAACCCGCCGACCTAAAATACCGCGAAGGTTATCAGAAACTTGTGGATGTATTGCGAAAACCCGTGCGCACAGACCGCCTACTGACTGTCGTGCGTCAAACATTGGATCTCTAAGGGGGCACCGTGGACGAGAGTGATCCCGAATATATCTTGCTTATCGACGACGAGGCCATCGTGCGTCTGCAATTGCGCGATATTCTTGAATCTGCTGGCTATTCGGTGCTGGAATCTGGAGATGGTATAAAGGCTATAGAGCTATTTCGCCAGCGCCAGGAAGAGATTGTCCTGGTGATGTTGGATCTAAATATGCCCGGTATATCGGGCTACGAAGCACTGGCCGAAATGCAAATCCTCGACGCCGATGTCAATGTTATCGTACTTACGGGCATGCTTCCCAAGGAGGAACTGCTGCCGGGTATCAAGGCCATCCTGCGCAAACCGTACCAATCTAAACAACTGCTCTCTACAGTAGAAGCAACGCTCAACGGCGAGATCCAAAGCGATGCGAATGCAGCTGACTAAGAAGCCATTAGCACATTTTAAAAATGGAGATGAAGCATGACCTGGGTGTACATCAGCATAGCAATTGGCTCAGCTGCCTTCCTTTTTTATATCATCATCGAATACCTAAAGGCCAGTTCGACGCTCAAACCCCAAGCCGATTACGCCCGCCGGCAAATCCGCGAGGTCGAAATGCAAACCGAAGTTGAAGGTGCCTCGGTCGAAGCCACGAAGGTAGCAATGGCGGAACTGGACAAAGAAGTAAAAGCTCTGACCGAAAGCATGACGGAAACAGAGAACGAATCCGCCAAACTCAAAACCAAAGAGTCGCGCCGGCGGCCTACCTCGCACCGAGTGGACGAATAACCCGGCGGTCCGCCGTTATTTTACCACCTGCTCTTTTCTACGCCGGCCAGATCTGCTTTCCCCCGTCGACGCGCAACACCTGCCCAGTGATGTACGTATTCTTGTCCGACACCATAAACTCCACCGCCCGCGCGACCTCTAGAGGCCACCCATAACGTACCAGTGTGCCCC
>Ga0209402_10005298_pt1 | contig 11540 bp, 12 predicted proteins | sample ArcticOcean_MG_C_3_FD_187437 | JGI IMG/M metagenome (GOLD analysis project Ga0209402, IMG submission 187437) | Marine microbial communities from western Arctic Ocean - ArcticOcean_MG_CB8_126 (SPAdes) (version 2) | ecosystem: Environmental > Aquatic > Marine > Oceanic | place: Arctic Ocean... | reverse complement strand
ACTATCATCAATCTCAAACTTCCATTGCCCGTCAACGTCTTCATACCAACCCGTCTCTTTCCAGATTTGGTTTCTGTCCGCACCCTTTGCTGTTAGGTCTTGGGCTTGCTGTAGGGCAGCTTTATCCGCTGTCTTGGCAGACCTGCCGCCAAACATCCGCAAGGCACCTTTAGGCGCAGAGGAGAAAGCACCGCCGCCCACTACGTCTGCGACTAGCTCAAGACCGCCTTTCGCGTAGGATTCCATTTCTTCTGGGGGTGCTGTGCCGCCCATCGCTGTCGGTCCCTTTTTTATATAACCGTCGAGCGTTTTCTTGTAGCTGTCACCGACCGCTTGCCCGAAGCTCCTCAACTTATTTGGCACTTGTGCAGCTTGATATTCCAACAACGTCCGCAAAGGTGTCTGCATCAGCGCGTTCATAACCGTCCGCGGCGGTTGTTCCGGCTGTGGCCCGCCGCCATACTGGATACCCCCCCGACTCAAGGCATTCCCTGTCGGGTTTCTGCGGACGGATTGATTTAGAGCATTGTGCATTAAAAATTCTTCTTATAACGGAGCATGATTTCTTTATCGCGTGGATTTTGAGGGTTGTACCTAGCACCGACATCGATGCCGTTGCGGAAGTTGATACCGGCGTCTAACCCGGTTAGGCCCGCGTCGTATCCGCTGACTTGGTCTGGCGCTCCTACGCCCTGCATATTAGAGTCGAACTCTGTCCTGTGCTTTGAAAAATAACCACTCGCGCCCAACCGCATAATCAATTCATTAATTGGTATTTTCACACCGGCACGCCCGCCGCCGCCGATGTTCATACTGCGGATATGACCGTCATCGCCGGGGAGTGTGATGTTACTATCTTTGACGCTGCCGCTAATGCCGCCATCAATCGAGATATAAGGGCGCAGAGCGTCAACGTACTGATTTAACAGGTTGCCTTCTTGTGGTGCGTTGAGCTGTAAATGCCTGTTCAATTCATTCGGCATTATTTTGAATACTCCAATTCAATAAATCCTGATAAAGATGCCGTCCAAGCTGGTGTTCCCGAAACGTCGGAAACGATGTTAGTCGCAGTAACGTGCAACGATGAAACATTTGTCGCGTCAGTAAATGGAAACGGGAAATAGTTCGTATCCTTCAGAACACCCGTAATGGAATGAACCGCAGTCAGTCCAGTAATACTATGCGCGATACTTGTGGCGTCGGTGTTTACAAACGTCCGCGTTATCGCGACACGTTTCCGATAACGATCCAGCCCGACCTCTATTTCATCTGTTGAATGTGTGCGGAGGTTGTCAATGGTAGACTTTACGTCCTCCAGCCACCGAACAAATATTTCTTGAGCCGTTATAACGTGTTCGTTTATCGGGCCGATGGTCATTTCAAAGTAACATCCGCAGCAATAAGGTTGCGTTTAACAGGGTCTGAAATGGATATTTTCAAAGACCGTTGACGGAATGATCCCAACCGCGTCCAGATAACTCGATTCAAAAAAATACCAATCTTGCCCAAATCGCGCCATAGTTCATTCGACCAAGTTTTCCCCCCGTCGTCGGTAAATTGCAGCATGACTTGAGGATCAGAACCTTGGCCCGTTGTCAGTCCGACGCCCGTTTCAAATTCCAATTCCAGGCGCGGCATTCTGACCCTTTGACCGTTCGCAAAATATGGTTCTGATATTGCCGTGGCAATTAAGTCGGCACCGTTCTCGTCGTAAGTGTCGGGGTCCAACTCGTAAATATTACCGTCCTCAAAATCACCGCAAATCACTTTGCCGTACACCTCGACGCCCGTAGAAGCCCGCCAGCGTGTCTTGTCTGTCGATTGCCTCTCATGCCAAAGGCCGGTGGCTATGTCGTACACCCAGGTTCCTTCTGAGAAGTTCAGGACATAGAACTTGTGCCCCGCAGCCGTGTACGTCCAAGCCTGTGCATCTGACGGGGTTGCGTAACTCTCAATCGCGCTTTCGACGGCATGGGTTGAAATTCGTTGTGGCGTGAAACCGTTGGCTCTGTAGACCGTCTTATCGTTGCCCAACCAGAATAAAGAATTGTCCTCATCTGCAACGGAAAACTTAGCTAAACATCCACGGTCAATTCGTCCGCCTGACATTCTGGAAAACGGGAAACTTGCGCCGCTGTTGAACCAGACTTCCGTTGTTTTTTTGCCAAAGTGCCATAGTTGACCCTTATTGGCGTATGACCGAATAATTATGTCCGGGTTAGCTTCCGCCGTGGCAAAATCCAGAGCGTCCCAAGCTGTGGAATCTAGAACTGAACTGATGTAAAACAGGCCGGTCGAATCCTTAGCGACAATCGTGTACCCATCCAAGAACGTGACCGATGACGCAGTCGGAAAATCACTGTCAGCAATCACTGCCAATGTGTCGGTTGATACAGTGTAAGTATAACCCGCCGTGCCGGAGATTATTGTCAACTGCAATCCGTTGTCGGACATGGTGACGTTACCGGCAGAACCAACGCTCCCAAGGCTTGCAGCAACGCCTGTTGAGGACACGCTGTATAAATTCGGGCCTGACACTACATAGAGAATGCCAAGCATGTTGTGGGTGCCTCGCACGGGGCCTGAACCGGCGATTGAGAACGATTTAAGGCCAGGAGTCCCCCACAAGGTTAGTTTTGCTTTAGCCCGTTCTCCTTGGATGCGCGGGTAGAAGTTTACTAACCTCTCAACACTGATAGGCGTGGAGTCAGACTGTGCAGATTGTACAGCGAACGGTTGTCTCATGTTAGGTTAGCCATTACGGTCATAACGCCGACTGAAACGTGAGCAATATTGGCGGATGAATCAACGACTTTTAGCTCAAAATGATATTGTCCAGCTAAATCGGCTGTATTAGCCGCCGTGATAGCAACAGTACAGATTCCGTTCGTTGGGTTTGACAACGTGGCGGTTGTGGTAAACTCAGCAGTGGTTGAAAAGTTGCTTGCGCCAGCCGCGTTTTTAGAGGTGGCAAAGGTTACAGTTGAGCCTGTTAAGTTATACACAGCACCCGCATTGTCATAGATGGTGAACGTGACTGTTCTAGTGTCACCACTGACAATCTGGAAGTGCTGGTTATGGCGCGGACTTGATGATCCCGTTATGTCAAAAGTGCCTTTTAATCCCATATCTCTTTCCATCTAATTCTAGTGCAATGTTGACAAGCCCAATGTCTTAACGGTGGGTACATGACCGGGATGTCGAAATGCTTCACACGGACCCATTTATGGAACCCGAAGAAACACAAAACCGACTTCATTAGGCAGTGTTATTCTGTAAGTAGGCGTTAGATTTCCGCGTAGGCCAATATGTGATACGGGCTATGGTGCCGTTGAGTGAATAGTTAGTACTAACAGCTAATCCTCCTAGTTCAAATTGAGTTACTGTTGGCAGCGTTCCAGATGTATCTGGGGTGCCAGCAGTCCCGTCCATAACGTGAGCGAAGTCATTAAGTGAAAAAGCTATAGCTGATTTAAACGCAACACCAGGAGTCTGCCCTGAGACAGTAATATTAGCTTTAGTCGCACCCCCATCAGCAACAAGTGCCTGAGCGCCACCTCCTGAATTTATTCTAATATCAGTAAACTCTTGATAAGTGTCATCGTCTAAAGAAAATAACCCTGATGGCTTTCCAGACGCCTGATTGTGGGGTATTAAAAACTCACCCAACAAAGTCCCCGCACTCTGATTATACCAACTAGAGAAATTCGTGCCTGTCATAAAGGCAGTCTCAGCCCCACGGGCGACGGCGGCGGTGGTTGTCGGGATTGGGCTGGTGGGGAAGGAGCCTTCCGTAACATCGGCTTGCCACATATAGATAGCTTCTTGATTTAACACACCACTAAAGGAGTTGTCGTTGTCAGCTTCGGCTGCATAGATTAGGAACTGAGGATTGCCAGCGCCCGTAGCCATATCAGCCGTGACAGAACAGAAGAACCAACCATTACCAACATCTTCTATAGTGCTCGCGTCAGCGCCAGTTACAGTGCCAGCGACTCCGTTATCCAAATCAAAATAAGCTATATTAGTCACAGCGCCTTTATCTAAGATAGCTAACGCAGCCCATGTGCGGACGCCCTTCTTGAGATAACATTGAAATGTGTGGTCTACGGTGTCTGTAATCGTCGCTTCGACATGAAGCTGTCTAATATAGTGGCTTGAAGTTGCCGTTGCGTCTTCCAGAAGGGCATTGCCAGTTATAGCCCCATCAGGTGCCGTAACCGCTGCCGCTGTTTCATCTGACCTCACGTTCGCCCATATAGCTTGCGTAAAGTCTTGACTGTAAGTTGCAATATTCTCTCTACTCTCCTCAATCACCAGCCCCCTCGACGTAAGCCCAGTCGATTGTATTCTGTCAGTTGTCGGGATGTAGGTGGATAGTTCGCTGTCCTGTTGAAGCTGAACCCTTGAGAAGATAAGGGAGCCTGTAGCAGTACCATTAACACCTAAACCAACACGAACCACACCCGTAACGTCTGCAGCTGTTGTGAATGTTATAGATCGCCATCCAGGTGTAGTTGGGAGTGCTGCGCTTGTATTACCACTATCCCCAGTTAAACTAGCAATGGATAAAACAGTCGTATTGCCAGATGTTACAGAACCACTTTCAAAGTATGCGCTGAGTGTATATGTAGAGTTGGCTTCTAATGTCACAGGTTGCTGAAGAGCCGGTCGTTCTGCTGTTCCAGATTGCTCAACAGAAACTTCGCCGCCGAACACAGTAGACGTGCCGAAAGCCGATGTGCCCGTGGCGAAGCCTGTCGTCCAACTCGTCCCAGGATGAGCGCCTTCCGTATGACCACTGTTTATAATGTGGTTCCACTTCTGATTAGAACTCGTCTGAGTTGTGGTCTTGATATAAGGGCTTGCGGCTGTACGTCCGTTCGAAAGTTCGAGCATGGCACCGAAGATGTAGACAGCTAACGTACCCGCGTCCCTGTCAGGTAATATAATAGAATTATGGCTTGTGTTGGTAGCGTCAGAAGTTACAGTAAAAGATGCCCTGTACCAACCATTACCAGCATCAGCGTAAGTTATATTAGTTGCGCCAGAAGAACTATCCGTACTTGGCACACCCGCTGTCCAAGCTATTTCAATATAGCCCTGCCAATCAGCCCCTACACTATCCCAAAGCCCAAGCCTTGATTTTGCACTGTCTGCATTTTTTAGATACATAGAAAAAATGTACGCTGTAGAGTTAGCAAGAGTTTTTGTTTGTTTGCGTCCACTGGCAGCATGAGAGCCGCCCGCAATCTTGTCAGCGGTTATAAGGCCGTCAATAGGGTTCGCTGTGTCATCAACGGTTATTGTAGCTGTGCCATAATTATCTGCCCAAGTCGTACTAAAGTCTTCCGACTGCAACAACAGATTCCGATAAATCCCGCCATGCTCAAAGCGTGGACCTTGGTATATTGCGGTTGTGGTGGCGTTATAGGGGAGGAGGACTGGGCCAGCATGGAATAGAACATTCCTGGCTAAGATGCTTTCAACGCCTGTGCCTGTGTAGCTCTGAGAGTTGCCCGAAGAAGGCCCGAACAGTAATTGGAAACCTGTGTTAGTTGTGTTCCCGCTATCCCCGGTTACAGAACAACGATACCAGCCATCGTCTAACGCTGTAATTGTGGCGGTGTGTTGTGCGTCTTCCGTTAGGACTGTGCCATCACCAAGATCAAAGATAGAGACATCACTAGCATTATCATAGTTTAACGTCCGTAAAACTAACTCATCACGGTTTGACGCCTTTGCCTCTACACTAAATGTGTAAGGGGAGTCCTCTTCTAAAGCTGGCGTAGGAACGACATCATTCACTAAGTGAGATGCAGAAGAAGTGCTATCCTCTGTCACCACCCAATGGGTTCCACTAGCTGCTACAGAGAGGCGTGTCTTAGTCCAACTAGCATCGCTAAAGGTATTACTGTTAATAGCCAGATTATGAGGCGCAAACCCAAGCAGCCCATCGCTGCCCGTGACCATAGCCGTGCCGGTACGGGCGAAGGCAATGCGGGGGTCTAAAGTCTTTAAGCTGGCGAACTTCAGGTCGAGCGACGGATTTTGGCTTGTCCGCGCACCCATAACCCCGCCGGGGCGCAGCATTCCTACCATTACGAAGTCCCGTCGTATGCCGCAACTTTTTGACCGGCTTCAACACCGAAATACTCGACAGTGTTGCCCGGTAAAAACATCCCAGACGCGGTGGCTGTCGGGCTGGCACCAAATACCAAAAAGGCATCAGCGTCGGCAATCACCCTGACAAATCCCGTATCTCCGTTGAACGCGGCAGACGCGGCGCTTGCTGTGTATGAAACTTTTTGTGTTGCCTTAGACGGTTCACTACCGGCCTGTACTCTATCTGATTGTACAGTGGTGATAGCGCCATATTCTGAAATATATAAATTTGCCATCTGTCTTTCCTAAAAAAATGTTGCTTCTGAGGGTGTGGATTCATCAATCGGTAAATCGGTCTGCCGCCGAAGTTCTTTTCTCGCCTCTATCGCCTTGCGTTCGATCCGTGTGGCTGTGTCTGCCTGGACTTCAAAATCAACGATGAGTTCATCCGCCATGATCCACGAGAGGGGCTGAAATACGTTTGAGGGGATGTCTGTTAGATCCCAAGACACAAGAAAGGTTTCATCCAAACTGGCCTGGACATTAACAATTATCTCGTCAACCGTCGCGGCATCTTCTGATGAAGGAGTTTCACCACCAGCCACTACATGGAGGTGCTGCAATACGCGGTTGCGTAAATCTGCCTTTGTTGCCATTACTTATTACCACCGAAGGTCAGTTTTTTCTTTTTCTCGACCTTCTTCGGCTTCTCTTGCTCAATAATAAAATGGCTGTTGCCTGTAAACCTATGACCAAATTCTTCGTTGACCTCAACATAGTCACCGTTCTTTTTGAACGTGCTGCCAAAATAGGCAAGCTCATCAGGGCCATGCCCGGTTGAGTCGCCAACAAATTTAAATTTCATTTGAATATCTCCAAAAAAAAGGGGAGAGCAATTAAGCCCTCCCCAAATTCATCAAGGTACAACGTAGTGAACGACAACCGTAATGGTCCCCGTTCCGCCAGAGTTGGCGGCAGCATTCGCCTCAATCTGAATGGTCGTATCGTCGGCAAAGGTTTTTGGCCCTGCTGATCTAAGAACGCCACCAAGAGGAAGGAAGATGCTCACTTCTGGTTTAATACCAGCCACGGCATCCCCGGAAACAACCCCGAAGTTTCCCAACCCGTCAGGGTCGGCGGCATCAGTCCCGTTATCTGCCCAACCTACGTCAAGGTCGAGGGCTTCTGTACCTGTATCAAGGTCATCACCGTACATATACCCACCGACGACAACCGCGCCTTTTGGCACTTTGCACATTTCAAAAATGTCGCCGTCTTCTACGTTGGCGGCAATTTCATAAGTCCCATAGGCGGCACACAGAAGCCCCGCACCATGAGATTGAAACACGGGAAACGTTGCCGCCGCCCGTGTTGCTGTTAAGGTTTCAGCCGCCATGATTAAGCGTCTGCCGTGGCACTAAAGTAGCCCGTCACCATGCCGTGATCTTTCAGATCAGCGGTGTCCGAAGAACCAGATCCAAAGGTCAGTTTTTCAACAGCGCGGATTTCTTCAATGGCAACGCCGTGCTTGTCGCCATAGTCGAACTCTTCCGTTTTGGAAGTGGTCCGTTTTGCCCACGCAAGGCCGATGGCCTGAGCGCCACACAGGTACACAGAACCAACCGTGCTGGAAGAACCGCCAACTGCGCCAACCGAAGGAATGTCTTCGATTTCCTTGACGATGCAACCGTCGTAGACGATGTCACCACCAGCAAAAAGCGGGTTGTTTTTGCCACGGGCCATTGCTTCCCGCTGTGCAGCCGTAATAACAGAATCAGCCTTTAGGTCACGGAAACTGAGGGAGTTAGCATAAACGATATACCACCGCTCGTCTTCCGTAGTGCGGATCGGTCGAATCTTAGGGTCAGCCGTCAAAGCAATACGCTTCATCAACGTCAACGCAGCGGCGTCAAATTTGTCAGCCGTTGTGTCGATGGTTGCCAGAGCAACGGAGTGGTCAACGTTGTAGTTGGACTTCAATGCTCCGAAAAGCACACGGTCAGCATTATCGACCGACCAGATGTCCTTATTGGCTTCCGAAACAGAACCATAAGCGGTGCCGTTTTTAGAACCCATAGCTGAGATGACCGCATCGCGAAGGTTTTCCATGCTCCAATCTTTGAGCATTTCACGGGCAGCGTTGCGAAGCGGAATGGCAGACTTTTGCTCCTCCATGTCGGAAACACGAACGGCATTCCGCAGCTTGTCAACTGTGACAAGGTGGCTGCGTGTGTCCATAGATTCTTCGTTGCCTTCGAGGGTGCTTGAACCCGTAACGCCAGCCCCTGAGAGTTTGTTAACCAAGGCATAGGTGATTTTGTCACCACTTTTCTTGGTCAGGTCTTCTTTAACCTGAATGATAGAATTGGAAGTCGTCCCCATCGACGCTTTGAAGCGGTTCTCGGAAAGATATTCCCGGTAGTATTTCGCGTCCCACTGCTGAACAGTTAGACCCGACGCAGCACTTGTGTCAGTCATTGTAAAAAGTTCCTTCTAAGGTTACCGGCACCTCCCAGTGTCGGTGGTTCCTTATTAAAAGATTGCGTCCAACGGCGTATGATCCGGCTCAACAGGGTTTCCCCTGCCGCCTACATTCCGATCATCTGCCAACGATTTAGGTATTGCCGAACGGGCAGCTTGGTCCGCGTCTGCCTTGGCTTTCGCATCGGCCTCAAGTTCAAGTTTCAACTCTGCCTTGAGTTTTTCACGGTATTCTGTGGGGTTGCCCATTTCTGCGATTGCCATTTGGTTCTTGGCCGCTTGGTAAGCAAATTCCCCTGGGTGCGCCGACTGCGCTGCTTGGTCGTAAAGCAACGAGTTGTTTGCACTCATTTGGGACCAAACCTGTAATTTTTCGTCATAGTCTTCGTGCATCATTCGAGACATTTCCACCGACATATCCACCTTGACATTTTCCATAGATGCTGCGGTTTCTTGCTGGTGCTGCGCGAATGCTTGCTCAGGGTCTTCATAAAAATCAGGTTTGGGTTCTGCATTTAGTTCAGCAAGCTGCCGTTCAGCAGCCTGTCGTCTTTCCCGTTCGTCCATAAGAGCGGCGATTGGAATGTGAGCCGGTTCTCTCTCCGCTGCCGGTGGCGCAGCTTCTATTTCACCCGTGGTTTCTTCCGTCTCTGCTGGTTCCGCCTCTGTAGGGGCTTCCTCGGCTGGCTCAAGAGGTTCTGGGGCCGCTTCTGGCTCCGCTACCGTTGCGTCAGTTTCCGTTACGGTTTCGCCTTCAAAAAAGGTATCCAAATCATCATCTATCATCGTCGTCGCTCTCCATACGCCCGTTATCGTCGGCGGCACGTTTAACGCCCGAAACCCGGCGGCGGCTTGCGTCAAACAGACACAAAAAAACCCGCTAGATTGCAGGCCGTCGTAAATTCTTTAAGCTGTCACTAATTTAGCGTAGAAACCTCATTGGCCTTGGCGACCTTCTCCATTGCCGAAGCCTCTTTTAAATTTGTGTCCATGCTGGTGTTCTCAACGTCAGCCTCTTTCTGTGCGAGGTCTAGTTGCGAGTTCTTCTGACCAGCTTCAGCTTGTGCCGGGTCACCCTGCATACGTTCAAGGATAGCTTTTTTCTTAGCACTTGGCAGCGCGGACGCCTCAATAAGGACATCCGGCGGAACAGGCATCCCGGCCTCGTACAAGCGGACAAGTGAATCGAACTGTTCTTGCATAATTGTAATCGTGTCGGGCGCGTCTTCCATTATCAAATCGACTTCAAGCTCAGTTGTGTTATTTTTGGTTCCGACGACCTCTTGCATACGGGGATCGTCGCCCATTTGCTGCATAATGGCCTGAACTTCTTCCTCGGAAGCGCCTTGTTGCTGTAACTGTTCAACGTATTGGTCGCCAGCGGTGATAGGTGTGTTCATCCCGACAAACCTGACGTTGTTCTCGTTGTCGGTAATCCGCACCCACTTTTCCTCGTTCCAGTATTGACGAACGCGGTTCCAAATTTGTTTGTAGACACGCAAAGACCACTGACGATGACCATCAGCTAAATTGTTGCCACCAATCATGCCGCCTTGCTGCTTGGCCTGGATGGCGCGGCCTGACTCGCTGCCAATCTGCCCGGTTAACGCCTCATTCGGGCCTTGATTATCGATTTCGTTCTTCGCCTCTTGCAACAAGTTGAACTGCGCCATCGTCATATCGGTGGAATCGAGTATTTGAAATTCTGTGTTAGGGTTTTTAATAACGTGGCCGTCAGGTTTAGCCAGTTCGCGTTTCATCTTGGCTACGTCATCAACAGCGCCTTCGTCGGCTAACGTCTGCCGCATAGATATCAGATGCAACGCTTTGGATCTGCGTTTGTTAATTTCATCCTGTGGCGCAATCATATCCGCCACAGCGCCGGAACGATTGTTCTGCCGATCCACATAAGCTGAATCCAAAACCATAGGGTTCTCAGGTTCGCCGTCACCGTCAAGGAACGGTGAAATCCCGCCTTCTAGTTTTGCGCCCTTTGTGAAAGTACACCAGTACCATTGGCCTTTTTTTCTGTAGTGCATTTGCACGACACGCACGCGACGCCGAGTTGAGTCTGCCCAGGCTGTGGTGTTGGGTTTGTCGTCCAGTGTTTCGGTGGTAGACGATTGCAAGTTGGCATCAAACGCCGCTTGTCCGTCTTTCCAGCGGTCAATCGCTTCATCGTAATCCTTCCAAATCACATAACCCATGTAGCGTGCGTCAGAAAAATCGCGTTTCGATGAGTGCGGGTCATAAAAAGTCCGATCCCAAGGAATGTGCTTGGTCTGAATCTCTGGTTCTTTACCCTTGAACGACACAGTGACTTCGCAACCACCATAACCTTCAATCTGCTTGTTCTCCCAAGCCAAAGAACGCACTTCGTCCCAATTGCTGTTCTGTGTGACGAACCTCAAGGCATCGGTAGCGGCTTCCGAGCCTTCTTGGTCGGCAGGGTTGCGGGGGAATGCTTTCGGGTCAGAACGAGACTGTTTCTCTAGTCCGAGTAGGAAATCAATCTTTGGCCGGATGCGGTTGTAAATGGTCACTGGTTGGCCGCGCTTTTCTAACGCTTGGATTTCGGTAGCGGTTAGCTGCTTGCCGTCATAGTAATCACGCGCTTTTTCGGACGCGGTGCGGGCGGCTTTGCTAGCTTCTTCTGCGTCATCGAACCACTGGACTAAACGAGCCAACTGGTCTTCTGCCGTTTTAAGCTCTTCATTCATACCGTTTTCCAGTTGCCATCGTCATCATCATCAAAAGCCCTGTCCCATTTGCTGCGGCGGTGCTGGGCTATCGCTGGCTTATGCCCCGCTACCATTTCGTTCAACATCCGGCCAAACAGGCTGAGAACGTCAATATCATCGTCCACCCGGCCAACCGGGAACGACATTAAAACTTGTAGTAATTCGGCTGACCAAGGCGCGTTCTTGGGGAGGTAAACTTTCCCCATTGCTGCC
>Ga0209402_10005289_pt1 | contig 11551 bp, 9 predicted proteins | sample ArcticOcean_MG_C_3_FD_187437 | JGI IMG/M metagenome (GOLD analysis project Ga0209402, IMG submission 187437) | Marine microbial communities from western Arctic Ocean - ArcticOcean_MG_CB8_126 (SPAdes) (version 2) | ecosystem: Environmental > Aquatic > Marine > Oceanic | place: Arctic Ocean... | reverse complement strand
GTTCCGGACCTGCCATCTGGTTGTTAGATTGACCAGGCGGATATACTGGGCCACCAGAAAACCGGCCACGGCCTGGCCCGGGGATCTGGCCAAAAACCGTTTGCCTAGCCGCACCGGTATCAACTCCCAAGCGGCGCGGCGACGTCGCTTTCCAGGTTACCGCCATCTTTCAGCTTGGCGAATTGCATTCTATATATCCGGGCATAGCTGCCGTTTTGTGCCAGTAGCTCGCCATGATCACCGCTTTCCACGACCCGGCCGCTTTCCAGGACGTAAATTCGGTCCGCCGCCATGACGGTGGACAGACGGTGCGCTATGACCAAGGTGGTGCGGCCTGCCTTTAAGGCCTCCAGCGCCGTTTGCACTTCGCGCTCCGCCTCGCTGTCCAGGGCTGAAGTGGCCTCGTCCAGCAGCAGAATTGGGGCATTTTTCAGCATCGCCCGGGCGATGGCGATGCGCTGGCGCTGACCACCCGATAGACGGACGCCATTCTCGCCGACCTTGGTGTCATAATCCAGCGGCAGGGCGGTGATGAAGTCGTGCGCCGCTGCCGCCCGCGCGGCGGCTGTAATCTGCGCTCGCGTGGTATCAGGCTGGCCATAGGCAATGTTGGACGCCACGGTATCGTCGAACAGGGTGATATCCTGGCTGACCAGTGCCGTGGCGGCCCGCAGGCTATCGATGGTGACACCCTGAATATCCTGGCCATCGATTTCGATTTGCCCGCTGTTGGCGTCAAAAAAGCGCGGCAACAGGTTCATTAACGTTGTTTTTCCGGAGCCCGACGGCCCAACCAGGGCGACTGTACTGCCGGCGGCAATTTGCAGGCTGACCCCGTGCAGCGCGGCCGCCTCGTCGTCATAGGAAAACCTCACATCCCGGTAAGTAATGACGCCTTGATCTACGGCTAGCGCCTTGGCATCAGGTTTATCGTTGATAGTCGGTGCCACATCCAGAACCGCGAAAATCCGCTGCGCTGCGGCCAGACCCGCTTGTAGCGCCGTGTTCAGGCTGGCTAGTCCCTTCAGGGGCTGGTAGGCCATCAACAACGCGGCTAGAAATGACATGAATTCACCTAGGGACAGGAGGCCTTCCTGGGCCCGCCAGCCGCCATACGATATGGCCAGGGCGACGGCGACACCGCCCAACGCATCTATCAGAGGCACGGCGGCCGAGTGGGTGCGGATGCCGCGCATAATTTCTTTTAGGCGCTGTTCTATACGGACCCTCATCCGTTCGGTCTCGCCCGCCTCCATGCCATAGGCCTTGACCAGGCGCACCCCTTCCAGGATTTCGCTAAGGTGGCTGGTCAGCTTTCCGGTTTCCTCCTGGGTGGCTGTGGACACTTTGCGCATACGCTTGCCCAAGTTGCGGATGGCGACACCGACCAGGGGAAAGACCAACACCACGATCAGGGCTAGTCGCCAATCCTGAATAAACATCACAACGCCCAGGGCCAGCGCCGTCAAGGCATCCTTGGCAATGCCGGTAAGGGCCCGGCCTACCGCTTCCTGCAACAAACCAGCATCGTAAAGAAAAGATGACAAAAATTGGCCGGAATGGACCGATTGCAGATAGGATAGATCGGCGGAAATCAGATGCCGGTACATCTTGACCTGGGTTTCGGCGATGATGCGTTGGCCTACCCCGTGCATCAATATGCTTTGCATGAAAGTTGCTCCGCCCCGCAAACAGGCGAGCACCACCAGAACCAGCGGTACTAAAATCAGCATGCCCGGATCCCGCTGGACAAAGACCTTGTCGATGGCTGGCTCCAGCATCCAGGCGTTCAGGCCCGTGGTCCCCGCCACGATTGCCATGAACCCGGCCGCCCAAAGCAGCCGGCCGACATGTGGGCGGACATAATTCTGCAACAACCGCAACATCAGCCGATGGCTGAGTTCGGGCGGTGCCGCGCCAGCCGTTTGTTCAGGTCGTTTGGATGCAGTCAAGTCCATACCCGTGCGCGGAAATTCAGGATAGGTTCAGGGTCATACCATAACATGGAGGATTTTCAGCCGTCCATGATCGCATTGGATGCCTGCCAACGCGGAGCCCCGAAATTGCCGCGGGGTAGTGTCTCATTGAGCCGCCTGAGCAACTTGGGAAACATGGGTTTGCGCGTCACATTCCTCGGCCACCCCGGCATCGCTGTCCAGCAGCAGATCCACGTCCAGGTTAGGGTCACAGAATTCCAAAAGACCCATTTTATCGAACGCGGCCTGCACATTGTCAGACCACATGCCAATATCCCGTGCAATGGGTACGATGCGGCTGAACAGGCGGGAGCGGAACAACCGCATGCCTTCGGATTGTGTTCTTGTCGCGTTTTAGTTCCGGTCACTTATCTCATTTTAGGCGACCAACCTTTCGAACGCGAGAGGGCTTTTGCCGTCTAGCGTAGAATGTCGGCTCCGGGGATTGTAGAAGCCGTTGATGTATTCAAACAAGGCCATTTCCGCCCGTCTCGGTGTCTGCCAAGTGTTGAGCCAGATCGCGCTTCATGCGATTGCTAATGGCCCAGCCAATCACACGACGAGAATACAAATCCAAGATGACGGCCAGATACAACCACCCTTTGCTGGTCCATATGTAGGTGATGTCGCCGGCCCATTTTTAAATGGCAGAAATTCATTTTTTTGAACACCGGTTAGCGCACTACGTTACTCTCAGCCTTGTGCCGATTTTGGTAGTTTAAAACTCAAGGGTAAAACATTGTTGTACTTTATTAGGAATTTTTTTCTCTGTGCTGCCGCCGCGCTATTGCTGCTGGGCGGGGGTACACCCCGTGCTTTCGCTGAAACCTTTACCTTTACCGCGATTCCGGATGAGGATGAGGCCCGCCTGCGGGAACGGTTTAACAAGGTCGCGGCCTATCTCTCCCAAAAACTGGGCGTCGAGATAAAGTATGTCCCGGTGAAATCCTATGCGGCGGCGGTCACGGCCTTTCGCAATAATCAAGTTCAATTGGCATGGTTCGGCGGTCTTTCCGGCGTGCGCGCGCGAAGTCTGGTGCCCGGTTCACAAGCCATTGCCCAAGGCTTTGAAGATCAATCTTTCGTGACCTATTTTATCGCCCACGCTAGCACGGGGCTGAAACCGGCGCAGAGTTTTCCTAAGGGGATAGCAGGCAAGACGTTCACTTTTGGCTCCAAAGGGTCGACGTCGGGCCGTCTGATGCCGGAATTCCACGTGCGCCAGAACTTCGCGATGGCACCCGACAAGGTATTTATGAAAGTGGGTTTCAGCGGCAATCACTCCAAAACCATCGCCCTTGTCCAGTCCGGTGCATATCAGGTGGGCGCGGTCAATTTCAAAGTCTGGGAGAATGGCTTGAAGTCCGGAAAGATCGACCCGGCCAAGGTTTCCGTCATCTGGAAAACGCCGCCCTACCCGGATTATCAATGGACGATCCGGGGTGATGTGGACGAGCGCTGGAAGCCTGGGTTCAAACAGCGGGTCACGGAGGTGCTGCTCGGCATGAAAGATCCCGACCTGCTTGCCTCTTTTCCCAGAAAGAGTTTTATTCCGGCCGAGAATGCCGATTACCAGCCGATCCTGGATGTGGCAAAACAGATCAAGCTGATCGACTAGCGGTGTTATTCCGTCTCAACAATGAAGATCTGGGCTATGATGGGGGTGCCGTGCTTCGCGGCATCTCCATCACCGTATCTGCCGGTGAGCGGCTGGCGCTGGTCGGCGAGAGCGGCGCCGGTAAATCTACCTTGTTGTCCGTGCTGCAGAGCCGATACAACGGCAACACGGCGCTGATCCCGCAAGAATCGGGCCTAGTCCGCAGTTTGAGCGTCTTCCACAATGTCTACATGGGCAGCCTGCACCGGCATTCCGCCGCTTACAATCTCCTAAATCTGGTTTGGCCGCGGCAACAAGAGATCCGGCGCATCCGCCCCATCGCCGAGCGCCTGGGCCTTGGCGACAAATTGTTCGACCGAGCCGGCGAGCTTTCGGGCGGACAGCAGCAGCGAACGGCTATTTGCCGAGCCATTCTACAGGGCGGGGATGCCGTTTTGGGCGATGAACCGGTCTCCGCCACCGACCAACACCAATCCCGCGTCATCATGGCCGCTCTGGCGGCAACCTTCGAAACCGTTATCCTGGCCATGCACGACGTGGATCTCGCGTTGGAATTTTCTACCCGGATTATCGGCATCAAGGATGGGGGGATTGCGCTTGATGCTCCGGCCGGCGACCTGACGCGGTCTGATCTCGATTTTCTTTATAGGGCTTGAGCGTGCCGGCGTTTTCGGCCATTCCCACGCGGTCGACGCCACGCTACTCACCAGTCGTGAAGACAAGTGTGGGCTTTGTCGCCGTGGCAGTGGTCTGCCTGGCGTTCGCTGATATTTCCATCACCACGCTGGACCCCTGGTCGGAAATGCGGCGCATGGCATGGGGCATGGTAACGCCGGATTTCAGCGCGGTCGCCGGGCTTGGCATGGTCATCTTGCAGACCATCGCGTTTGCACTCAGCGGGGTGGCGCTTGGCGCCGTCGGCGGGTTTTTGCTTTCCCAGATCTTTCACCTGGGCCCTGTCCGCTGGTTCTGCGCCTCAGTCCGCGCCATCCATGAACTATTCTGGGCCTTGATTTTCATGCAAATGCTGGGGCTTTCACCGCTTACCGGCGTGCTGGCCATCGCTATTCCCTATGCGGGTATCTGCGCCAAGGTTTATGCGGAAACCTTGGAGGAGGCGCAATTGCCGGCACTACGGACCCTGCCGCGGGGAACCAGTATAATCTCCGCCTTTTTCTTCGCCCGTTTGCCCGATGTTTGGGTGCATATCAAGAATTACACCAGCTACCGGTTTGAATGCGGCCTGCGTTCCAGCGCCGTCCTGGGCTTCATCGGGCTGCCGACCCTGGGCTTTCATCTGGAGACCGCCTTCAGCGAAGGCAATTATTCGGAAGCCGCTGCGTTGATGATCATTTTCTACATTCTTATCGCGACGCTGCGCTTTTGGTTGCGCCCCAAGCTGGTTGGAATTTATGTACTGATCGCGCCGTTTCTTCTGGGCAGCGGCGCGGCCATAGATATGAGCAATATTGTCAGGTTTCTGACCGTCGATATTGTCCCCGTACCCTTGCGTAGGGGTGGGTTTTTGGAAAGCCAAACGTGGAGCAATCTAAGCGAATGGGCCGGTACTCTGTTCATGGACCAGGCGCTCCCCGGCATGGTTGCGACATTGTTGCTCACCCAAATTGCCCTCGTTGCGACGGGGATCTTGGCCCTGGCGCTTTTCCCCTTAATATCGGAAAAATTTTTTGGCCCCATGGTGCGAACCGTGGGGCATGGGTTTCTGGTCGTCATGCGTTCCACGCCGGAGTTCATCCTTGCATACGTTTTCCTGCAACTCTGGGGTCCGTCCATGCTGCCGGCCATAGTCGCCCTATCGCTTCACAATGGCGCTATCATCGGCCACTTGATGGGCCGTTTCAGCGACGAGGTTCGTCTGCGCCCCGATAGTCCTCGCGGCATCAATCTTTATGGCTTCGAAATCCTGCCGCGTGTCTATGGCCAGTTCCTGGCCTTCCTCTTCTACCGTTGGGAAGTAATCATGCGCGAGACAGCCATTTTGGGAATTCTTGGCATTGCCACGTTAGGCTTCTTCGTTGATAGCGCCCTGGCTGACATTCGCCTTGACCGGGCGGTATTTCTGATTGCCGTGATGGTAGTTTTTAACGTGGCTGTCGATGTCTTGTCCCGCTACATTCGCAGCCGCCTACGGCTAAGCACCCAGGCCGGACAGGCTTAGAACAATTTTCAATCACATGGAATAATGTGCGCGAACCGAGAGTAGACAAAATGCGATCTAACCAAGACGCCATCGTTAAAGACCTCGTCCTCATTGGTGGCGGGCACAGTCATGCGATTGTACTAAAAAAATTCGCCATGAAGCCACTACCCGGCGTCCGCCTTACGGTCATTGCACGTGATGTACACACGCCCTATTCGGGCATGCTGCCAGGCTATCTAGCCGGCCATTATGATTTTGACGAAGCGCATATCGACCTGCGCCCACTTTGTCAGCTTGCCGGTGCGCGGCTTTATCACGACGAGGCCATCATGCTCGACCTTGGCGCAAAGCACGTCGTTTGCAAGGGCCGTCCGGTCGTTCCCTACGACGTTCTATCGATCAATATTGGCTCTACCCCCAGTTTTAACAATATATCAGGGGCTGAGAAATTCGCAACGCCGGTCAAGCCAATCAACAATTTTATCGAACGCTGGCAGCGTTTGGTAGAGCGTGTGCTGGATAGCCCAGGCCCGCATCGGATAGGCATTGTCGGGGCCGGGGCCGGTGGCATGGAGCTGCTGCTCGCCGCCCAGTATCGGCTGGCCAATCTACTTGCCGAACAGGGGCGGAGCGCGGACGGCCTGGAGTTCCATTTGATCTTCCGGTCGGAGACCATTCTACCCAGCTTTCGTTCCGGGGTGCGGCGGCATTTTGAACGCCACCTGCAGGCACGCGGCGTGCATCTTTATAACCACGCCGAAGCGACAGAGGTGGCCCCCGGTGCGATTACCGTGGCTGGCGGCAGGACAATTAAATTGGACGAGGTCCTTTGGGTGACCGCCGCTGGCGCACCAGCCTGGCTTGGTGCATCCGGGCTGGATGTGGATGCGGCCGGTTTTATCCAGGTTCGCGACACCCTGCAATCGACCTCGCATGCCTACGTCTTTGCGGCCGGCGACATTGCTGCGGTGATCAATCATCCGCGGCCAAAAGCCGGCGTCTTTGCTGTCCGCCAGGGACCGGCCTTGACCGAAAACCTGCGCCGCGCCCTGGTCGGCCGGCAGGCCCGGCCATTTTCGCCGCAACGGGCCTTTCTGGTCCTGATCAGCTCCGGCGACAAGAATGCTGTGGCTGCAAAATGGGGATTGACCGCGGAAGGCCGATGGGTCTGGAAGTGGAAGGACTGGATCGACCGGCGCTTCATGTCCAAGTTCAGTGACCTGCCCGAGATGGCGGCGGAGCGGGCGGAAAAGCTGAACCCCGGCCTCGCCGATCAAGCTACCCTCAACGATATTTCAGCCATCGCCATGCGCTGTGGCGGTTGTGGAGCCAAGGTTGGCGCGGATGTCCTAACGCGGGCCCTGTCCGACCTAAAACCGATTGAAAACGATGATGTTCTGATTGGCCTGCATGCACCCGACGACGCAGCAGTTGTGCAGATCCCCGAGGGCAAGGTGATGGTGCACACGGTGGACTATTTCCGCGCCTTTATCGACGATGCCTATGTCTTTGGGCAGGTCGCCGCCAACCACGCCCTGAGTGATATTTTCGCCATGGGGGCTGAGGCCCAGACCGCGTTGGCCATCGCCACGGTTCCCTATGGCCTGGAGGCCAAGGTCGAAGCGTCGATTAGGGAAATGATGACTGGTGCCATGGAAGTCCTCAACGAGGCCGGCGCGACACTGATCGGCGGCCATACCAGCGAGGGGCCGGAGTTGGCCCTGGGCTTCTCGGTCAACGGCCTGGCCGACCGCGACGCCATTCTGCGCAAGGGCGGCATGGCCGCCGGCGATGTCCTAATCCTCACCAAACCGCTCGGCACGGGCACGCTGTTCGCCGCCGACATGCAGCAAAAGGCCAAGGGTAGGTGGATCGACGGGGCGCTGAAGGCCATGGTGCAGTCCAATCGAAAGGCCGCGCTATGCCTGTTCAGCCACGGCGCGAGTGCCTGCACGGATGTCACTGGGTTTGGACTATTGGGCCATACAGTGGAAATGACCAAGGCCTCCGGCGTAGATGTTGAAATTGATTTAGACCTCCTGCCGATTTTCGAGGGGGCTGAGGAAACCGTGCGGCTTGGCATCCTAAGTTCACTGCAACCGGCGAACGTCCGGTTGCGCAGAGCCATCCGCAACATGGAATCCGCACGGGAGCACATCCGCTACCCGTTGATTTTTGATCCCCAGACATCCGGCGGCTTGTTGGCCAGCATGCCACCGGAAAGCGCGCAATACTGCCTGCGGGCGCTGTATGCACTTGGCTATGATAAAGCGGCCATAATCGGCCGGGTGACCGCGGAAAGCGACCATCTGGAGCCGGTCACCCTGATCTCGCGGCCGCATTAACAACATCAACCAGGGCGGCCCGCTCGTGCGCCGGCCGAAACTGTGGTTCAAGCCGCCGCGCATGGCTTTCAAGGGTCTCCAGGAATCCAGGCTCCATCTCGGCACGGACCAGCAATCGCGCCAGCGCCGCCTCGTTGCCAACCGGGTAATACCCCGGATAGTCGCGCCCCAGCAGACCAACATTGCCGGCGATATCACTTGCGACCACCGACACGCCGGCGACGATGGCCTCGGAGACAACGTTCGCGCCGCCCTCCTGAAGGGAACTGATCACCATCAATCGGGTCTTTGCCAGTTCGCGCCGTACCCGCCACCCCGGTACTTCGCCGAGCCAGCGGTAGCGAGGGTTTGCGACCATCTCGGCGGCGGCCCGATTGGCATAGGCGGGGGTGTGGGCCTTACCCAGATGAATGACCCGAAGGCGCGAACACGGCGGCAACCGCCTGGCCGCCAGCGCCGCGCGGAAAGGGTCCTTCTCGTCACGCAGATGGCCGATGACGCAGATATCAAAGTGCCGCGTGGCTGGGCGCCTGGGGCCGGGCAGGGGCAATGCCGATTGGCGGATAACATGCAGCTTCTTCCTGAGCGTCCCCGGCAGAGCCTCACCGATAAGGTCATGTAGGCAGATCAGGGCATCTGCCATTGCCATGGTGCGCAGCGTTATTTCCGGATGAGATTGCAGGAACGTATTAACGTCGGTGCCGCCCAGGCCAATCACCAGCGGCCCGTCCGGCATGCGGTCCCGATAACGCTGGATAGCGCCGGCGCTGCGCCAGGCATGAATAGCAAGCAGCAAATCGGTGGCCTCTCCACAGTAGTCGACGGCAATTCGCACGCGATGACCCGCCTTACGCAACAGCCCAGCCCAGCGAAGCGCCGTTGTCCGATTGCCGTTTTTCGACTGTTTTACAGCCGGTGTGATTAGGCTAATCTTCACCCATAGTCTCCAATCCAAGGATCTTCCATGACCGAGCCTGTCAGTACCGCACATTTAATCTCGAACATGCAAGATACCCGAAACCGGACCCTGGAACTTGTCCACGACCTCGACGATGAGCAACTTATGGGGCCGAAGTTGCCCACCGTGAACCCGTTGCGGTGGGAAATTGCCCATACCGCTTATTTCTACGAGTATTTCATTCTGCGCCAGCTTTACGGCTTTGCGTCCGTACTCGGAGACAGGGCCGACCAGCTTTACGATTCCATTGCCGTGGCCCACGATGACAGGTGGGATCTGCCCTTACTGACCCGCGCCGAAACGCTGTCATACATGCAAGCAGTGTTCGATCGGCTGGCTGAACGCCTGGGCGACGGCAACAACGATGGCATGGCCACGGAGCAGGACAGTTTCATCTATCAGTTTGGTATTTTTCATGAGGACATGCATGGGGAAGCCTTTCTTTGGGGCCGTCAGACCCTGGCCTATCCGACACCAAGTTTGGCCATCGCCGCCGACGTCTCCCGGGAACGGGCGGTGGGCCCGCATTCAGGTTGGGCTGCGGTGCCGGGCGGAACCTTTGCACTGGGCGCGGCCAGGAACGCCCCGTTTCTGTTCGACAACGAGAAATGGGGCCATGCGGTGGCCATCGAACCCTTTGAAATAGCCAAGGCGCCGGTTACGAACCAGGCGTTTCAAGCCTTCGTCGACGGTGGCGGCTATAACCGCGAAGCGTTCTGGGAGGCCGAAGGCTGGGCCTGGCGCCAGGAAGCGGCGGCAGCGTATCCCGTGTATTGGCTGCCTGACGGGCCGGGCAAATGGCTGTTGCGGCGGTTCGAGCGGACCTTGCCGTTGCCTGCCGACGAACCCGTCATCCACGTTAGCTGGCATGAAGCCAACGCCTATTGCCGCTGGGCTGGACAACGGTTGCCGACAGAGGCGGAGTGGGAGGCCGCGGCCCTGGGCGAGACGGCCGCCGACGGTACCTTGGCGGCGGCGAAAAGGTGCTACCCCTGGGGCACGGCGCCACCGAATTCCGCCCGCGCCAACCTGGATGGCCGAGCCTTGGGGCCAATCGACGTCGGGGCCCTGGCCGCCGGCGATAGCGCCTTTGGTTGCCGGCAGATGCTTGGCAACGTCTGGGAATGGACGGCCGACACATTCCAGCCCTTCCCAGGCTTTTCGGCCGACGCCTACAAGGAATATTCGGAGATGCTATTCGGCCATACCAAGGTACTTCGCGGCGGCGCTTGGACGACGCGCGGGCGGATGATCCACGGTACACATCGGAATTTCTTCGAGCCCCACCGCCGCAACGTATTCGCCGGCTTCCGGACCTGTAGGGGCAAGACCCCATGAATGATGAAACCAGGGCCGCATCCTTCACCGACGCCCAGCCGGACCAGGGCAGCTTTTTGCGCGACGCCCTGGCTGGTCTTGGTGCCATGCCAAAGACCCTGCCCAGCAAGTATTTCTATGACGCACGGGGTTCCGAATTATTCGACCGTATCTGCGAATTGCCTGAGTATTACGTAACCCAGGCTGAAATGGTGCTGCTGGACGAATTTTCCGGGCAGGCGGCGGCGCTGATTGGCGATGGCGCTTCGATCATCGAATACGGCACCGGATCATCGGAAAAAATCGGTATCCTCCTCGCCGCCCTCGACCGCCCGGCGGACTTTGTCGCCGTCGATATATCCCCCAGCGTACTGCGCGGCGTCGCGGAGACCATGGCCAACAATTTCCCCGACCTTGCCGTGCACGCCGTTTGCGCCGACTTCACCCAGCCCATCACGCTGCCGGTCATGTCCGGTACCGGGCGCCGGGTGGTGTTTTTCCCTGGCTCCACCCTAGGCAATTTCGACCACGAGCAGGCGGTTCGCTTCCTGGCCAATTCGGCCCGCCTGGTCGGTCCCGGCGGGGGTATGTTGATCGGTATAGACATTAAAAAGGACGAGGCCATTCTCAACGCCGCCTACGACGATGCCCAGGGGGTGACGGCGGCCTTCAATCTGAACCTGTTAGCCCGCCTGAACCGGGAATGTGGGGCGGCCTTCGACCTCGACGCCTTCGCCCACCGTGCCTTTTATAACGTCGGCCCTGGCCGGGTAGAGATGCATTTGGTCAGCCTGCAGACCCAAACGGTCTCCCTTGGCGGGCAGACGATCACCTTTGCCGAGGGCGAAACCATCCACACCGAGAATTCCTATAAATATTTGGTTCCTGAGTTTCAGGATCTGGCTCGGCGGGCTGGCTGCGAGCCGGTGCGCGCCTGGACCGGCGCCGAACACCTGTTCAGCCTGCATTATTTGTCCGTGGCGTCTTAAATCAATCGGAGCCGCACTAAGTGCGGGCTTTGGCAGAGATTGCATCTTGCAGCATGTCTTTGGGGATGTCGTCAAAGGATGCGTAATTCAGCGCGTAGAGCCTGGCATAGAGTCCGTGGTGGGCGATCAGCGCATCGTGGGTGCCGGTTTCAACGATGCCGCCTTCCTGCAGAACAATGATGCGGTC
>Ga0209402_10005288_pt1 | contig 11556 bp, 9 predicted proteins | sample ArcticOcean_MG_C_3_FD_187437 | JGI IMG/M metagenome (GOLD analysis project Ga0209402, IMG submission 187437) | Marine microbial communities from western Arctic Ocean - ArcticOcean_MG_CB8_126 (SPAdes) (version 2) | ecosystem: Environmental > Aquatic > Marine > Oceanic | place: Arctic Ocean... | reverse complement strand
GCTTCGTCTTGCTGACTTCGATTGGGTAATTTTCACTTCAGCGAATGCCGTTGAATTTTTCGCTGGAAGTGCTAAGCGTATGGGTGTTTCTGTGATGGAATCTTTGTCTAATACTCCAGTTTGTTGTGTGGGGCCAGAAACTGCCAGAATCAGTGAAAGCTATGGTGTAGATGTCGAGCTTGTTCCGATGGTTCATACAGGTCAGGCTATAGTAGAATTGTTTGGATCCCGTGGAAATATAAGTGGCCATACTTTTCTTATACCTTCTGGATCAGAGGCGAGAGCAGTCGTACGTGAAGGATTGGAAGAAATGGGTGCTATCGTTGAAGCTGTTGTGGCCTATGAAACGAATCCAGTCTCAGAAGTATCAAAAGAAATACTTGGAGAAGTAAAATCGGGAGTCGATCTATTGACGTTTACCTCCCCATCTACCGTGCAATCTTTCCATGCATTGGTTCGAGGAGAAGTCCGATCTCCTGCGGCAGTAATCGGTCCGGTGACTGCATTAGAGGCTAGGAGATTAGGATATGAGGTGGTGGTTCATCCCAATGAATACAGTGTGTCTGGTTTGTTGGAATCTATAGTTCAATACTTTGCATAATGCTGAGATGAATTGGTATAGGCCGTCTGTATTTATTAAGATATTGAGGAAGATGAAGAAAAATCTTTGCTAGAGAAGCCCGTTGGTGATTTTATGAGATCTGCTAGATGACAACTGAGACATTCAATCGTTTTGGGAAAAATGACCTCAAAGTAGGGGTTATAGGCTTAGGGTATGTCGGTCTTCCTTTATGCCTGGAGATGGCTCGAGCAGGATTGGAAGTCTTGGGGTTTGAAATCGATTCTGGAAAAGTGGATGCTATTAATGAAGCTAAGAGCTATCTAGCTGACGTCAGTGATCAAGAGCTAGGTGAAGTGTTGGATACTTGCAGACTACAGGCCACTTGCGAAATGGATAGGATTTCAGAATGTGACGCTATCGCTATATGTGTTCCCACTCCTCTATCGAAATCTCATGAACCAGATATTTCGTATATTTTGTCCGCATCTAAATTGGTTTCTGAAGGTTTGAGAGAAGGGCAATTAATAGTTCTTGAATCTACTAGTTATCCTGGAACTACCCGAGATATTGTCTTGCCTAATTTGGAGAAAACAGGCTTAGAAGTAGGAAAAGATTTCTTCCTCTGTTTTTCTCCTGAGCGTATTGATCCTGGGAATAAGCAGTGGCGTATCAAGAATACACCTAAGGTGATGGGAGGCATAACAACAGATTGTTTGGAGGCTGGGCTTTCTGTGTATGGGCGATTTGTAGACAACTTGGTTCCGGTTTCTTCTACTGAATCTGCTGAATTAGTTAAGATTTTAGAGAACATGTTTAGGGCTGTGAATATAGCGTTAGTCAATGAGGTAGCCCTCATAGCAGATCGATTGGCTGTGGACATTTGGGAGACAGTCGATGCTGCAAGTACTAAGCCTTTCGGCTTTATGAGGTTTACTCCTGGTCCGGGTTTCGGGGGTCACTGTATTCCTGTGGATCCACATTATTTAGCTTGGAAAATGCGTGGTCTGAATTATCGAACTCGTTTCGTAGAGTTGGCTTCCGAACTGAACGCAGAAATGCCTAAGTTCCTGGTAGAAAAGGTACGCTCTAGCTTGGAATCCAAAGGTGAAACCTTAGAGGGAGCTAATATCATGATTATTGGGGTTTCGTATAAGAAAGATGTTAGTGACGTCAGGGAGTCACCAGCTTTGCAAGTGATTCAGGAACTTCTCTCTTTCGATGCCAAAGTAGAATATCATGACCCTCATGTGCCAGAGTTACAATTGTCTGAAAGTCTATCACTGTCTTCGGTCGCATTGACTGACGAGATCCTTTCCCAATCCGACGCGGTAGTGATTGTGACTGATCATTCGAGTCTGGACTATTCCAGAATTCTCAATTCCTCACCGATTCTAGTAGACGCTAGAAATGCTACCAGGTTTCTTAGCCGAGACGGAAAATCTTTGGGGGAGTCTTGGATTGTAAAGAGCTAGGCTGATGAAAAAGTGTTGTACTGGTGAAACTGCTCTCATGCTGATCAATCAGGACATTTTTAAAAATGTATAAAGTTTGCCGTATCTTAGCGTTCTCTTGTTTGGCACTATCCTCTGTAAGTGAAGTTGTTGGTCAATCTCTGCGCCCAACAGAAAAGATTGACCAGGTGACCAGAGAAATAGAAATGTTGTTGAGTAAAAGTATTCTGGACACGATACCTTTAGGCCAGAGTTTTGGTCTGACCAGGATGGTTAGAAAAGCTTTTGATCGGCCGATAACCGATTCTTCTTCGATTTCTGAAAAAAAACTAAAAGAACTAGTTCAGAGAAAACCGTTTAGCGCCCAGTTGGAAATGTCATTCGGTTGGGCAGAGCTTCTTCCTAGATACGTTCAGGATAACGGATTGGGATATATAGATGCGGTTGTTTCACCACTTTCTCAAGGAAGAGGCGGCAGAGGAATGGACGAGGGGTTCAACGCTGTAATGGAACCTTCTTTAGGTTTTAGCGTTGGAGAATGGGAGTTCTATAAGGTGCTCTCAGTCCCAATTGCTCGAGGAAAGAGTTCGGTTCATTCTTTTGGAATCCAAGAGCTTTGGGGTGAAGGACCAATAGGGCCTCTATATCTGTCCATAGGACGATCTCCTCTGGTCTGGGGTCCTTCAGTCAAGAACTCCTCACTGTTTTCCGGACAAGCTCGGGCTCTAGATCAAATCAGCTTAGGGAGTGATGACACGTTTCGATTTCCTTGGATTCTGAACAGGCTCGGGCCAGCAAGACTGTCTATTTCATTGTCACGTTTAGAAAACAATCGAGACATTCCGCATTCCTACCTAGTCGGGTATAGGTTGAATATTAAACCTTGGAAAAGCTTGGAAATGGGTCTTTCAGCTTTGGTCCATTCGGGCGGTGATGGATCTCCGTCTGCTTCACTGAGGAGCCGTATTTTGGATCACCTCATTGTAGTCGAATCCTTGACGAAGGGGGGTACTACAGGGCGTCAGAAGTTGGCAATTTCTAATCGATTCGCTGGCTTTGATATCAGGTGGAGATTGCCCTGGGCTAAAGCCCCTCAGATTTATGCTTCCCTTGTTTTTGATGACTTGGGGAAGTTCAACCAATTGGGCCGAGTTTTTGGGCAAGATGCTTCCTACGTAACAGGGGTATTTTTACCTCAACCGTTTGGAAACCCTCAGAGCTCTGTGCGTTTAGAATATAGAGAGGCAGGGATAAGATTCTATCAACATAATCCTTTTGGTTCGGGTCTGACTGTAGATGGGATCATCATTGGGGACAATTTAGGAGCGAATGGGAGGGGTGGTTATTTAGAGTTTGATACCATGACAAAACTTGCTGGCCGACTCAAGCTAGAATTGGCTTGGGAAGAACGGAGTAACGACCAATATATTGTGCGAGAAGGATTTATCTTTGAAAATACTTTGGACAAACCCGAAGAAATGAGAGTCAGACTTGTTGGGTCCTGGGAAGAAAATTGGGAGTCGGGTCTACTCACTTTAGCTAGAGTTGGGTATGAGAAAGTTGATAATTATGGAGCTCTTCAAGGAATTAACCGAAGCAACTGGTTGTTTGAGTTGCGTACCATATTGCCGTTGTCATTTTGATTGAAAATTCTAGTGCTTTCCCAAGTTCCTTTATACTATTGGGGTATGACTGAAACAGAGTTAGCATTATTCAATAATTAGGAAGTTTTATCGTTCCTGTATCGGTGTCACAAGGAGGAGTTGTGTTTGAAGGACCAGTCGAGAAGTGGTTTCGTCTTGAGGGGAAAACGGCTGTTGTGACCGGTGCGGTTGGTATCCTGGGCAAATATTTTTGTCGAGGACTTTCCTCTGTCGGAGCAGATGTAGCGGTGATTGATTTGGATGAGGACTCTTGCCAGAATTTTGCCAATGAGCTTAGGCAAGAATATGGCACTAACGCGATGGGAGTGGCTTGCGATGTAACTTCTCCAGGGGAAGTAGGGAAGATGGTTGAGGAAGTAGTAGGAACTCTTGGAAAGATTAATGTTCTTCATAATAATGCTGCTTCGAAGTCGGAAGATGTGGTTGAATTTTTCGCCTCATTTGAAGATTATACGTTTACGCAGTGGAGAGATATTATGAATGTCAATATCGATGGGATGTTTCTAGTAGCTCAAGCTGTGGGCAAACAGATGTTAGCCCAAGGCAAGGGAGGCAGTATAATCCAAACTGCATCAATCTATGGTGTGGTTGCACCAGACCATAGAATCTATGAGGGTTCTGAATACATGGGAGTTGAAATCAACACTCCTGCAGTGTATGCTACTTCGAAAGCTGCTGTGATAGGACTGACAAAATATTTGGCTACTTACTGGGCGAAAGAGAACATAAGAGTGAATGCAATCACCCCAGGGGGAGTTGAAAGCGGCCAGAATGAAGAGTTCCAATCCCTTTATTCAAGTCGGGTGCCGATGGGTCGCATGGGTCAACCATCCGAGATGGTAGCAGCACTGCTTTACTTAGCTTCCGATGCCTCTAGTTATGTTACAGGGCAGAATTTGATAGTCGATGGCGGACTAACGGTATGGTGACAGAAACCGTTGTCTTGTCATAATGCTACTGAAGAATTCTGATGCTAAGTGAAAATTTACCTTATTAGAAGGAATCCAGTGTACATTAGTAGAAGATTATGGTCTTCGCTTCGATTTAAAGAAGTCAACTGGCGAGGAAAGGGCTCTGATACCTTTAAAGGATGGAATGTGGAATCAAGAGGACAAGGCTGGGATGCTCAAGTGCTGTTAATTCCCATGGTGCAATTAGATGAATCGATTGCACTCAAAGAAGTAAAGCGTCTTTGCAAAGAGTTTGGCTTTACTGCTGGAATGCTTAAAGGTTCTTTAGCTGAAGGGCGGAAAAAGCTATGAAATGGATTCTCAGAGTTTTTGCTCTGCGTATAGCAAACTTTTTACCCTTAAACCTATTTAAAAATGTTTTAGGTCTGATTGTTCTGGCAAAGTACTTTCCTGACATTAAAAACTCTCGGTATTTTAATCGTAGAGAGGATCTATGGTCTTTCGTTATCAATAAAGAAATTAGCGATAAGGTGTTATTTTTGGAATTTGGAGTGCACGAAGGATACTCAATAAAAAAAATGGCAAGCTATAATATGCATCCAGAAAGTAAATTTATCGGATTTGATAGCTTCGAAGGGCTCCCGGAAGACTGGTGGAATTTTATAAAAGTCTACAAAAAAAATCACTTTGACACTGGTGGAAAAATTCCTGAGACGTCTGATGAAAGAATTCAGTTTTTAAAGGGATGGTTTGATCGTACTCTTCCTGAATTTCTTAAAGATTTTAATGCTAAAACTTTTAACAAAATTATCATTCATTTAGACGCTGATCTATACTCATCAACACTGTATTGCTTGATACTTCTTTCGCAATATTTTCCTCAAATGCATATAATTTTTGATGAGTTGCCTGGCGAGGAAGCAAGGGCTCTTGAAGATTTTTTAGCTATTAATGGAGGTACTGTATCATTCCAAGGATACGCATCTAGAACAAGCCATTTCGCAATACAAGTTGCGTTGGAATACGAAAGGAAAGCTCAATGAATATACAGTTTTTTACTCACCTTGTTTTTCAGTTTGTCTGGTTAATCTTCAAGCTTTGACATCTAAAAATATGCATAATGAGTACTCATGCGCGTTCTAGTCACAGGCGCGGACGGATTTATTGGTTCTCACCTTACAGAGGCTCTGGTTAAGGAAGGTTATGAAACCCGGGCTTTTGTGCTCTACAATTCTTTTGGAACACAAGGTTGGTTGGATCATTGCGCTCCTGAGGTCAATGGGGAATTTGAGGTGTGGGCCGGAGATGTAAGGGATCCTAATGGGGTAAGAACTGCTATGGAGGGTTGTGACGCAGTACTTCATCTTGCTGCTCTCATAGCTATTCCTTATTCCTATCATTCGCCAGACACTTATGTGGATACCAATATCAAAGGCACTCTAAATATCGTGCAGGCTGCTCGAGCTTTGAATGTTTCGAAAGTGGTGCATACTTCCACCAGTGAGGTCTACGGCACTGCTCAAGTCGTTCCGATGACGGAAGAGCATCCGTTACAAGGGCAGTCACCTTATTCCGCAAGTAAGATTGGGGCGGATCAGATTGCAATGTCATTCCATAGATCTTTTGCAACCCCCGTGGCTATTCTTCGTCCCTTCAATACTTATGGGCCTCGACAGTCGGCGCGAGCTGTTATACCAACTATAATTACTCAAATAGCCGCAGGGGCAAAAACAATCAAACTGGGGAGTATTAGACCTACTCGTGATTTCAGTTTCGTATCAGATACGGTGGCTGGTTTCATGTCGCAGCTAGAGTCGGATAGCGGTGTGGGAGAGGTCATCAATATTGGAAGTGGATTCGATATATCTATAGGAGAGGTAGCTCAAACTATCGCTGATACAATGGAAATAGAAATAGAAATTGTGGCTGATCAGGAACGTTTTCGTCCAAAAGACAGTGAAGTGGAGCGCCTATTCGCTTCAACAGATAAAGCTCGACGGCTGTTAGGATGGGAACCAGAATATGGGGGATTAGGCGGATTTAAATCTGGCTTGAAGACAACCATAGAATGGTTTTCGAAGAGTGTTAATCTCAAACTCTATAAACCAGAAATTTATAATCTTTGATGGGTAGACACGATCTGATATGAACACTCTCATCATTGCAGAGGCGGGTGTAAATCACAACGGCGATATGGAGTTGGCACGTAAGTTGGTGGAAGTTGCTGCAGAGGCTGGTGCCGATCTGGTCAAATTCCAAACGTTCAAAGCTGGAAGTCTAGCTACCTCAAGTGCTAAGAAGGCAGATTATCAGATTCGGGATACTAGTTCCTCAGACACACAGTTAGAGATGCTTTCTGAGTTGGAATTGTCAGTATCGGATCACCATGTTCTGGTCAAACACTGTAGAGATAATGGCATTAAATTTTTCTCCTCCGGTTTTGATCTGGAAAGTATCGATTTTCTCATAGATTTGGGCTTGGATTGTATGAAAATTCCGTCTGGCGAAATCACAAATCTCCCTTACCTAGAGCACATAGCTAAGCGAGCCAAGTCAGTAATTCTTTCTACTGGAATGAGTGAACTAGAGGAAATTGGAGTAGCCTTGAGTGTATTACAAGATGGAGGAATGAAGCTCGGACAGATCACTGTACTGCATTGTAACACTGAGTATCCCACACCAATGATTGATGTGAATCTACGAGCTATGGAGTCTATCCGGCAGGCATTTGGAGTGAACGTGGGTTACTCTGACCACACCGTAGGCATAGAGGTTCCCATAGCAGCAGTAGCTATGGGTGCTATGGTGATAGAAAAACATTTCACCCTGAGTCGCAATCTCTCAGGGCCTGATCACAGGGCTAGCCTGGAACCGAGTGAATTGAAAACCATGGTGCAAGGGATCAGAAATATTGAGATAGCACTAGGGGATGGCGTGAAATCAGTTTCTACGAGTGAGAAAAAGAATAGAGATATTGCAAGAAAGTCTTTGGTGGCCGCTTGTTCAATTGCTAAAGGTGATCTTTTAGACGAGAAAAATTTAGCTATCAAGAGGCCGGGAACTGGGATTTCACCTATGCGTTGGAATGAAGTCAGGGGAAAGTATGCGCCCAGAGATTTCCTACCTGATGAATTGATCGAATTGTAGGATTGAAGATTATAGCTCTGATTAATCTAAAAACAGGTAAACAAGAGATAAAATGATTGACTCAGAAGAAACTGTAAAAAAATTTTGGGACGAAAAGTATGCAGATTTCAATGCTGCTGACGAAGTTGAAGGTGATTTGGATTTAGTTGGTCAAGATATAAATTTGAAAGGTAAGAAAGTTTTGATTATAGCCGTTGGAACGGGCAAGGAAGTCGTTAGAGCAGCTCGGGTGGGCGCTTGCGTTTCTGGCATTGATATTTCAAGTAAGGCAGTGGAAAATGCTAGACGAATGCTAGACGCTAATTTGCTAAGCGGAACAATGGTAGTTGGAGATGCAGCTGAGACATTTTTTGAGGAAAAATCTTTCGATCTAATCTGGGGAAGTTCAGTCCTTCATCATCTGGACCATGAAATATTTCCAAAGGAGTTAATAGAATATTGAAGGATGATGGAGTGGCAATGTTTGTGGATGAAGCCACTTTTTTTAATCCATTAATTAAATTTGCTTATGAAACACTATTCGGTAAGGGTCGGACAGGAAGAAGACGGAAATTTTTATTTTTCACAAGAAGAGGAGATGAGTTCGAAAAACCTATCGAAGAAGCTGATTTAAAATATTATGAGGGTCAATTCTTGATTGAAAGCGTCCCTTGTAAATTTTTGCTCATTGAAAAAATAGCTCATGTTATTTCTGTTAAACCAGAAATACACGCTTTGTTCGGACGAGTAGACTCTTTTTTGCTGTATTTGTTCCCCCAAATAAAACGGTATTCATATAACTACTCTTTTATCTACCGGAAAAAGTAATTCGGTCATGAATTTTGTCTGTCAGTGCCTGAAGGATGCAATGAGGTGGCCAGGATGAGTAAAGTCGTTCTGATTTGTGCCAGGGGAGGATCGAAGGGCCTGCCAGGTAAGAACCTAAAAGCCTTAAGGGGCATTCCTCTAATCGTCCGCGCGATACGTCAAGCTCAAAATATTGAACGTATCGACCGTGTCATTGTTTCTACGGACTGTAGGGAAATAGTCAGAGTTGCAAGGGATGCAGGGGCTGATGTTCCTTTTATAAGACCTCCTGAGTTGGCTCGAGATGATAGCCCTGAATGGGGAGTTTGGAGACATGCAATCGTACATTTAAAAGAAGTGGAAAGAACTCCTCTAGATGTCTTGATGGTTGTTCCTACAACAGCACCCCTCCGTTCAAAAGAAGATTTGGAATCTTGCCTAGATGAATATGAGAAAGGACAAGCAGACGTAGTGGTTACCGTGACTGATGCACATCGCAATCCCTATTTTAATCAGGTCCAAATTGGGACAGACGGTTTAGCAAACTTAGCTGTCCAACCGAAAAGGCCAGTAACTCGGCGACAAGATGCGCCATCAGTCTATGACTTAACCACTGTCGCTTATGTTGTGGACCCAGAATTTGTCATGGTTAAGGATGGTATCTTCGAAGGTCATGTGCGAACGGTTTTTGTGCCAAAAGACCGTGCTTTGGATATTGACACTCATTTAGATTTTAAAATAGCGGAGTTATGTTTGAGCAATTGAAGTTCTGTTAGTCACTAATAATTTCTTGATTATTGATGAGGACAACTAGTATCAAACTGAGAGAGAAATAAGCTAGTAGTCAAATTTTAGCTGCGATGGTGGTCGTGGCTAGGATAAGATTTTCCATCACAGTATCTAATGATCATCAGTCATTATTCAAACTACTATTCCGTTCGAATATATTGAACTTATGATAAACAGAAGGAGTATCTCAATCCGTTTCAGGAGCATCTCCGAGCTACACATTGTAGGGAAAGAGTCTTATCATCCATTAGGTGTTTATTGGCCTTTGGAGTGTGAAGGGTGATGTGGACTAACCTGCAAGGAGTCTGACCAAATCCAGATTTGGATGTTTCTTTTACTATTTAAGGCTCTTTTACAAAGAGGGTATTTGATTTGAAATATCGTGCTGAAATTGATGGTTTGCGAGCCCTTGCTGTTGTGCCAGTAATTCTATTCCACGCTGGATTTGAGTCCTTTAGTGGAGGCTTCATTGGCGTCGATGTTTTCTTTGTTATCAGTGGATACTTGATTACAACAATCCTTATTGAGGATTTCGAAAACGATCGCTTTAGCATCGTCAACTTCTACGAGCGGCGTGCACGAAGAATATTGCCAGCACTCTTTTTTGTAATGCTTGTTTGCATCCCATTTGCTTGGCTGTGGTTATTGCCAGGTCAAATGGTAGACTTTTCGGAAAGTCTCATAGCTGTCAGCTTGTTTGTGTCAAATATATTGTTTTGGAGTGAAACAGGTTACTTCGATACATTCGCAGAAGAAAAACCGTTACTGCATACGTGGAGTTTAGCCGTTGAAGAGCAGTATTACGTTCTGTTCCCTATCTTTCTTCTATTGGTTTGGCGTTTTGGAAAGAACAGAGTTTTCTGGATGATTGTTGTATCCGCAGCAATCAGCTTGACGTTAAGTGAATGGGGTTGGCGTAACAAAGCAACCGCAAATTTCTATATAGCCCCTACACGTGCTTGGGAATTGTTGGCTGGTTCGATCGCTGCGTTTATTGCTCAAAAGCATGGTGTGCGAGCCCATAACGCCATGTCATTACTTGGGTTATTTGCAATCGTATTTTCGATCTTCGCCTACGATGAAAGTACGCCGTTCCCGAGTGTCTATGCATTGGTGCCAGTCGTTGGTGTTGTCCTGTTAGTATTATTTGCAGATAAAACAACATTAGTAGCAAAGATATTAAGCACGAAAATTTTTGTTAGCATAGGTTTAATTAGCTACTCAGCTTATTTGTGGCATCAGCCGCTGTTTGTTTTTGCCCGTCTCGGTTTAGAAGACAATAACTCTGGATTAGTAATGTTGAGTTTATGCGCAGTTTCTATTGTACTTGCCTTTATCAGCCGGCGTTTTATCGAACAGCCATTTCGAAAAAAAGATCTGGTAAGCCGAAAGAATGTATTCTTATTGAGTGCTTTAGGAGCATCTGTTTTCATTGCATTAGGAGGTTGGGTAGTACATAAAAATGGATATGTAAACTCGGAATATGATTTAGCCCCAAACCTAGAATGGCAAAGTCTTGGCGAGAAGTTGCGAGTGGTCGGGGATGTTTGTGATCTGAGCGGTCCGATCGAGAACACGAGGTTTTTGGTCGGTTGTGAATTCGGATCTCTGGACGGGACGGAAACGATCATTTTGATGGGAGATTCTCATGCCCAAGCTATAAGTTATTATCTTAACGACCAATTTAGAAACAAGGGAGTAAGAGGGCTGTATTTGGGAATTAAGGACTGTCAATACATCCCTTATAATAGGAGGAACAAAGATAGATCTGTAACAGATTGTGATGTTAGATTTGAGGAGCTGCTATCTTTTCTGGGTACGAAAAATAGTCCAGTGATTCTGATAAATCGATGGACCTTCCGATTATTTCCAATGGATGGCTCGACGATTGAGATGCCTTATAGAAATAGCTTTGGAGATGTGGAAAGAGAGAAATACAGGGAGTATCATGTACTTAAAGATGGTGAGTTTTATTCTGACGCTTCGACAAAAAAAGATGCTCTGACGAAATTCGTAACTAAAATGTCGGAGGTGTCTAGGCCTTTAGTCCTAGTGTTCCCGATTCCAGAGACCGCAATTGATATTGAGGCAAACAACCGATTACATTTTCAAGAATATGGGAAAATTCTCACCGATTTGAGTATTCCGTACTCAGATTATCAACGACGAAATGAATTTGTAATCAATGTCTTGGAATCGGCTGTTAAATCAAACCCCATAATTCCAGTTAGACCAGAAGGTCTCTT
>Ga0209402_10005286_pt1 | contig 11557 bp, 8 predicted proteins | sample ArcticOcean_MG_C_3_FD_187437 | JGI IMG/M metagenome (GOLD analysis project Ga0209402, IMG submission 187437) | Marine microbial communities from western Arctic Ocean - ArcticOcean_MG_CB8_126 (SPAdes) (version 2) | ecosystem: Environmental > Aquatic > Marine > Oceanic | place: Arctic Ocean... | reverse complement strand
TTGCAAGGGGTATTCCATTGGATGATACCAGCAAGGCTGTAGCAGAACGGAATATCAAATGGGCAGCTTCCAAATCACGGCCGGCAGGACAAGCTGCCAAACTCTTCTTGGCTTCTATCCCTCTAATACCTGATCTATAAATTCGTTTTCAGACAAAACTTTCCACCATCATCATCCATTTGCAATTCCGGAAAATCCACACTGATTGGCAATACTCACAGTAACATTCACATGGAATTCATTGAATTTTACATGGATGATAGTCCAGAAAAACTAAATCTTCGATCCATTCACCACATTGTACTCCATCCTGCATCATTCCTTTAGTTTTTAATTCGCCTTGCTCTGAATAATCTTCGACCATACCATGCTGAACTCCTTCTCTGAAAATAACTTTCACATTCAGGGAACCATTTTCGTAATATCTCAACCAGGCACCATTCTGAAGGCCTTTTTTATATCCTCCGGAATAGTTCAGAGATTTGTTAGGATAGAATTTCTTGAAAGGACCATCATATTCTCCTCCGGTATAAGACCTTTCTTCAAACAATGATCCATCTTCGTAAAATGTCTTTTCGATCCCTTCAGCACTGCCACTACGATGGAATGCGGTGTAAGATAAGTTCCCATTACTGTGATACATTTGAACTGGACCATCAGTTCTGCCATCCTGAAGCATTGCAACAACCCTTTCTTTACCTGATTCCCAAAAGCGCACTACTGGACCATTGAATGGTTCCATGTAGTCAGGATCGAGAAATACCTCACCAGAACGAACCAGAGCTTCTAAATCAGTTGGTTCCTGTGAATACAAAGTATTACTCGAAAAATTCCAGAAAGTGAAGAAAATGATGACCGATATTTTTATCATGATTAGAGCCCTGTGATTGAGTGGTTATTATAAATCTATCATTATCTACTTATATGTCCGAATTACCCTTAAGTTTTACCAGGTCAAAAGTTTTCCACAGTACTAACTTCGACGAAATACTGTACCCAATTGACATACATAACTCCCTGCGACACACGCAGTTAACTATTTCCAAGTTCATATAGTTTTCCACATAGGTAAAATACATCGATTTATTGCCGTATTTCAGTCGATTGATTGATTTTTTATTCAAATAATTGTATTATCTCTCATTTACGCACTAAAGGTCACCTGGACCAAAACTATATGGCAGAAACACGGCAACTTTTCTTCGATACCCCAGCAGTGGAAGAAACTGGAGAGTTTTTTCGGATTAACCTCGAACTAGCTGTATTTCGTGTGATCAGGAACTCGTTCGAGATATTGACGCTCCCTACCGGGCTGTCACCCTTTGAGGGAGACCTGAGACTGCCCTCCACCATGATTGGTCAAGAAGGATTCGAGACCACTGCTCGATCATACCTCAAACAGAAGCTATCTGTTCACTCACCTTTACATTTAGAGCAAGTCTCAGCTCATGTGGCACCTGGAACCAACCTAACAATCAATATCCTTTTCCTGGGCATTGTTGGCCAGACGATAAACCCTACACAAGCTCAGGGAGAGTTTAAGGTCAAAGGATCATTCCTGCCCATCTCTAACATGGAGATTACTGGAATCCCCCTCCCTCCCCACGATAAACACATGATCTTACTAGCCCGACACTACCTTGCCATGTCATTGCAAAACAGAACATTAGCCACTTTATTCTGCCCGGAGACATTCACTTTAGGCGACCTGAGAAGGGTCTATGAATCTGTTTGGGACACAAAACTAGATCATGCAAATTTCCGCAGGAAAATATTGAAATCCAGTGGATTTGTTGAATATGTCTCAAAACATCCTTCCGTCCATAATCTTGGGCGGCCCGCACATCTATACCAACGTGGACGGTTGAGTCGAATTTACCCTACCCTTCAAATGCCAGATCGCATTCAGCGAAAATGACTTGTCGGTTTTTTTGAGAAAATGTTAATAATTGTCTTTTGCTGTTTGTCTTGGGCTTTTCTTGGGGTATCAATTCAACAAAAAAGCGTATAGTCTAGAAGTCAGGATCAAACGAAAAATCAAGATCTTAAGATATATTTACAATTTTCCGGATACTAAGACCCATGCTTTCTAAACGTTTATATCAGGTTGCTTCACTGGTCTTTATTTTTTATCTCTCGCTTTTTTCTTTTCAATTAAACCTTTCTGCTCAGAACAACACCTTTAATCCCCTGGGAAACTATAGTCTGACGACTCGTGTGATGGGGATACAGGAAATTGTCCAAATCCATTTGGAAGTTTTGCAGATCAATGGTGATTACATCGCAAATGCCAGAACTGATATCGCTCCTGAAATATCTCCAAGCGTTCCCATCGTAGTCACAGGAAGGCAGTTGTCTTATAAAACCACCACGCCCAATGGATCCTTAAGTATCACCTTTTTAGTAGATGAAAATGACGCGATTAAGGGGACATGGGAATTTGGTCTGTTTCTCCGAGGAAATCTTACTGGGAAAAGGCTGACAGAGAGGCCTCCTCGTCTACATTTTGATAGCACAAAGGAAAACTAATGCGAACTAAAATTGTCTTTAAAACCTACATATTGATTCTAACAATCTCCTTGCTTGCAGGTTTCGCACCTCGGTCTAAAGATTTCGAAGAAAACAATGGAATTTTTGAAGTAACGCTCTATGAAGGAACAAATATGGCTGCGAGCCTGTCTCCGGATGGGAATAAACTCGCCATTGACCTGGTAGGACGTATATGGTCCTTAGATTCAAAAGGAGGCAGAGCTAACCCCCTGACCGACCCAGAAGGAGATGCACGACAACCCCATTGGTCGCCGGACGGTGAATGGATTGCATTCCAAGCCTATTGGAATGGTGATTATGACATCTGGATGATACATCCAGATGGCTCTGATCTGCGGCAGGTTACTTCAGGGCCGTTCGATGACAGAGAGCCTCATTGGTCTCACGACGGAAGTAAAATAGCCTTTTCCTCTGATCGAAATGGCAACTACGACATTTGGCAGGTAACCATAGAGACCGGTATAGCTACAGCTGTCACCAATAGTCCGGCAAACGAATTCTATCCAGCCTACTCACCCCTAAGTGGCTACTTAGCGTATGTCTCGGACGGAGATATACCCGGTATTTGGATCAAAGAAACCAATGGAAACTCTTTTCTGTTTAGTGAAAGTGATCCTGGCACCTCTCTCCATTCACCTAGTTGGATGGAGAAGGAGAACGCACTATCCCTATCATACACCATGCAACAGCACGGTTCCACTGAATTGTACATAAAAGCACTGACTTCAGACGTCGCTCGACTTATAAGCAGAGAAGGAGAAGATGTATTCCCATTCCGAACAAGTTCTTTTAAGTCGCAGCTGGCTTACACATCGGATGGAAAGATTCAAACACTGAACCTCTCGAACAATGTGCAAACCCAAATCCCCTTCAGGGCCACCGTTACGTTAGATCGTCCCGCCTATCGCAAGACACTTAGAACACTCGATAAATCCGGAATGCAACCCGTTCAAGGAATTATCTCCCCCGCAATTTCTCCCGATGGGAAACACGTTAGTTTCACCGCTCTCGGAGATGTGTGGACAATGCCCATCGGAAGCCCTCCCACTCGACTGACGAATGACGCATTCGTAGAAAGAGATGCAGTCTGGTCACCCAGTGGACAACTTCTTGCCTACGCTTCAGATCGAACAGGATCTTCCCAAGTCTGGATACATGATCTAAACAACAATGAGACCAAACAAATGACTGTCGATGGTGGATCTTTCCCATCTTGGTCGCCAGACGGAAAATCGATCGCCTATATCGCAGCAGAAAGGTTTGATAGTTCAGTCAAGACACTATCGATTTTTACTGGAGAGATTCAGACCATTCGTTCTGAGCTGAATGACCCTGGGAGAGCCACTTGGTCACCAGATGGAAAGTCGATCGTGCTATCTTCAAAATGGCAATATTCAACTCGGTTCCGGGAAGGCATAAACAAACCCCTTCTTATAGATATAGAAAGACCGATAGCGAGTCTTTCAAGTCAATCATCTGGGAGGTTTGATGTTGCTGGAGGCCCATCTCCTTCTGGAGATCATAACTTTCTACCCCAACAGCAACCACTTAATCCAAACGAGCGATGGCTAGATTTCATTTCCCACGGTTCAGTAGGGAGTCGAAATACCGATGGGCCAATCTGGTCACCTAGCGGTCGAATGATGGCCTATGTAGCCAACGGTGTTCTTTGGGTGATCCCAGTGGGCCCTGAAGGAAATCCAGTTGGTCCGGCGCGACGCCTCACCAACCAAATTGCTGACGATCCCACTTGGGCTGGAGATTCTGAGTCCATCCTTTATCTCACGTCAACTGGCTTGGAGAGGATTTGGATCAATGACGGCAGGATAGAACCGATACCACTGGACTTAAGCTGGGAAAGGAAATCTCCACCAAACCGATACGTGATACACGCTGGATCCATATTTGATGGACAATCGGAATCCCTTCTAAAAAATAGAGATATAGTAATCGATGGTGGCAGGATTGTCAGAATTTCTGAACACGATGATTTTTTTCACACAGATACAGTCATTGATGCCAGTCAGGGTTATATCATCCCTGGGTTGATAGAAACTCATACACATGAGGGTTTGGAGGGAGGAGAAGTATCAGGCAGAATATGGTTGTCCTATGGAATCACTTCCATTCGAAATCCTACTGGGGATCCCTATGAGATGATGGAACTGAGAGAATCCATGGGATCTGGGAGGAGAATCGGTCCGAGAATTTTCGGTACGGGTAATTCTATTGATGGGAGCCGTATTTATTATGCTGGCGCACCCACTCTAGGTAGTCCATCAGAAATACCACTCGAAATGAAGCGAGCCGAGCTCCTAGAATACGATCTAATCAAAACTTATGTTCGACTTCAAGATGGAGTACAAAAGGAGGTCATAAAGTCAGCTCATTCATTAGGAATCCCAGTGAGTTCTCACGAACTTTATCCAGCTGTGGCTAATGGAGCCGATGGGGTAGAGCATGTTCGAGGCACCAGCCGAAGAGGCTATTCTACCAAAGTATCAGCACTGAATAGAAGCTATCAAGATGTCGTAAGCCTTCTCGCCATCTCAGGTATGACTTTAACTCCAACAATTGGCATCTATGGTGCTTATGAACTCGTTGCAGTGGATGACCCAAGCATTTTCGATGATCCCAGAGTAGCCACATTTTTCCCAGATGCTCGTAATGGGCACTCCATTTCCTCTACCCCTTCTGGGGCCGACAAGGCGAGAAAATTGGTAGAAGATATGGCTTCACTGCCGAGACGTGTAGTTGAAAATGGAGGGGTAGTCATTATGGGTACAGACACACCTATAAATCCAAGAGGTTTGAGCCTAATTTCTGAAATGCAGGCACTTGTAAACTACGGCAAAATGAGACCACTTGATGTCATGCGAGCAACAACCTCAGCCGCCGCTAAAGCAATGGGTTATGAGACAGAGATTGGCAGCCTGCGACCAGGAATGATCGCTGACTTAATTCTACTTGATGAAAACCCTCTCGAAAACATAGAGGCAATTCGAAAAGTTCTATGGACCATCAAAGGTGGAGAGCTTTTGACACTCGAACAACTATTGCGTTGAGTTCTCTCCTTTCACTGAATTCCGAGTCGATCTTGATCAATCCGGAAAAACCTTAAAGCATTATAAAGGAAGATATTATCCTTTTGCTCTGCAGAGAGGAATTCGGCCGACTCTACGTTTTCAATAGCTATCGGAATAGCATCTGGCCACGTCTGATCAGACCCAAACATGACTCTTTCCTCAAATCCGTAATCTACTAGATCTCGAAGATAATCATGGAAAAGATTTTTGGGCATTTGCCAATTTATAAAACTGATATCGACATAAACATTTGGATATTGCCTTAAAATAGAAACAGTCTCCTCAAGAAATGGCCATCCCGCATGCATCAGGTATATCCTCAACTTTGGATATTTGCTTAGAACAGGTTCCAACAACAAAGGGTTGCCGAATCGAGACACATATTGGGGCAACTGTGCCCCGGGCGCAGACATGTGGATTCCTACAGGAACATCTTGAGTGACAGCCAATTCCCAAATTTTATTAATTTCTTCTGAGTCAGGTGAAACACCTTCATACTGTGTCATCAACTCTCCTATAGCCAACACTTTTCCCGATTCCACTAATTGACGCACTTCATTTTTTTCGAAGTCAGTCACCCCTGTCTGGATAGATGGAAAAATCCTATGACTGTTTTCCGCCCACAGTTGCAGTTGAGAATAATCTTGAGTCATAGCAATAGCATACATGTTGTATTCTTCTAAGTAAGCTATAGTCCTTTCCATCAGATCTATTCCATTTTGCGCTGGACTCAAGGGAGTCGGGCACACTGGTTGTCCAGATTCAGTTTTCAAGCCAATCCTTCCAGAATTCGGGCAGTAAGAACGATTCGGAATATCCCTGTGTGCATGGACATGTACATCCAAAATAGGATTGGACTTCGGTTGATCAAACCCTTCTAAGGCTTTCACTATATTTCCAGCCACTACTTGAATCTCTACTTTCGCCCTCCCCATCAACGGAGAGCCTATTATAGTCGGCCTTGGGATGTTCGGTCCTAATATCTCATTCAATGTTTCCAACACATCACCGGCGTCTCTTATATCCGTGAGGTAAATCCACATATTCTCAATTGATTCCAAGTTCCTCGATCCAGCATTCAGAATTGAATCTATCCTCTCCATGACCGCACGAGTTTCTGCAACTGCATTCTCGGCCCCTACAACGATACCCGCTACATAAAGCTTATTTCCTGAATCGATAGCCGGAGAGAAAGGACGCCTACGAGTCGAAGTCGTTGGACTGATCACTCTTCTATCATTAGATTTTTCTGCCACACACTGTATCTCTGAAGAAAATATTTTGTTCACTAAGCCAGCCCTTACTGTCGCACGAGCTGGTGGATCATCTACCGGCATAAATTCCATATATGCTTCATTCATAGCTTGAAAATCTCTAGTATCATCTAAGAACACCTTGCAACTCACCACGTCTGAAAAATCCATCCCGGCTTCCTGCAAGATAAGTCCGACATTACCAAGCACTCTCCTGGTTTGTATTCCTACATCACCTGGCACTGGTTGATATGTCTCTGGACTGCGACTTGTAGCCCCTGAAATAAATAAGGTATTACCTACACTTATACCCCAAGAATATGGGAGTTCAGGAGATTTCAAGCCCTTTGGAACTATTATCGTCTTAGGGCCTTTCGAGGCTACAGCAGAAACCTGGATCAGTGCATCAGGGTCAAAAAGATCTACTTGTACCGTAGCTCTTGTAGGTGCATCAACATTGAAATAGGTACGATAAATCGCATTCATGGCTTGAAAATCCCTGGTGTCTTTCAGGAAAACATTCGAAACCACAACATCTGAATACTCTAAACCCTGATCACTAAGTTCTCGACCTAACTGGTCCAGTACAGCTTCAGTCTGTTCTTCAATTGTCGCGAGTGCCCTTCCCTCTTCTTGTATAACTACAATTTCTGGAAAATAGAAAATCTGGGAATCTTGGGCCAGCAAAATCTTCGGAACTATGAAGGTAGCGATTATACAGTGACCCAGTATAAATTTGTAGATGGATTTATGTAGCATTAATTCTCTCCTATAGGTCTCTTTCTAATTGATGATCCTTGGTGCTGTTGTTAAAACCGCTCTAGGCTAGACAAATCAATAATCTTTAAGTGTTCTGGGACTATGGTTACTGTCCCTGGTGCTACCTGATGAACTTCTTCCACAAATGGGGAAGCCCAATCTTCTCTAACCTTAGCCATGGGAGAACCATAGGGTGTGCGGTAATTATCAGCATGTGTGGCTATCACTACTGGAGGGAATCCGAGCCCTTTCAGCAACCTCATAGTGTAATCTTGGATTTCCAAATGAGATGGCGCGGCACCGACTAGAGCAATGGTCGGGCGAAGTCCTTCGATTTCCCTCTCGATGAAATTCATAGATCCCATAGTAAGGATCGCCTCACCACCGATTCTTACGAGAAACATCAACGAGCCACCCTCTACTAATTGTGAGATCTTTAACGGCCTGGTGATTTCACTGGAGACTGTGCCTGACTGGTAATAACGTTTGTCGTTAAGCGGGCTATGCAGACTGGGAATGACACGAACAGACATTTTTCCGAATTGATAATCTTCGCCGCCCCGTACGGTGATCAATTGAGATTCAGGCACGTCATATGCTCTCATAATATTGATTGCTGTTTCATGGCCTATGACCACCGCCCCTGTTTTCTTGGCAATATACGGTGTGTCCATAATATGATCGGGGTGTGCATGATGTATCAGGATGTAATCAGCCTTTTCGATTTCTCGGTCAATCACATCAATGTCGCTGAAAATCGTATCTTGTCGACTGTAGTTCGGCCGAGTATCGGCAGGATCCCAGCCTTCTGGACTAGCATATTTAGCTCTCGTCAGGTAAGGATCGATCAACACCACAGTGGAGACCTCATCTAGTAATGTCGTTGAAACAATCTCCCATCCTGCAGCTCCAAAATATCTTAGGGTATTCGTTGCAAAACTACGGTCATCAGATGTGGTTGTATTGCTTGACGGACCAGAACAAGCAATACTCAAAATCGTACACAACAAAGATGATATAAAGCATACCTTTCTGTTCCTGGTAATGCTCACCATTCCGACCCCGATTCTACGTATCTTTAACATCATTTATCGATTAATCCTGTTGTAAAAGAGTCGATTCAATGAATTCGAATTGGCAAATCCTAGATCTGGGTACCCATCCTGATCTAAGTCTCCCACGTCAAGGCCATAGGTTGTAGCAGCATAATCCCCCAGTTTCACTTCAGTCCATTGGGTTCCTTCGTTGTCATTCAAATACACACTGTTGCTTGAATTCACATTGGCAACAACAATATCTAAATCATCATCTTGGTCTATATCAGCGATTTCCAAAGCATAGCTATCTTCTGAACCTCCAAACGAGACTGCCCCTTCAAATGTTCCATCTCCAAGGCCGAAATATACCCCATTAGGTTCGCCAATATTCACGGTCACAATATCTAGGTGGTCGTCATTATTTAAATCCGCTAACGAAACTCCGCGAGTTTCATCTGTTCCGGTCCCAAACGGCGATCCTTCGATAAAGTTAAGGTTGCCGTCATTAAGTAAAATTTTATTGGCCTGCCCATCGCGATTGGCAAGAACCAATTCTGGAGCACCGTCACCGTTTAAATCTCCTACTGCGACAGCAATGGTAGATCCGCTCGGATCACCAAAAGGATTTTTCTCCCCGAATCGGCCATCACCATTATTCAAATAGAAACCATTCGCAGTGCCACGGTTCGTCACCAAGATATCTAGAGATCCATCAGAGTTGATGTCATAAAATTGGGCACTCCGTGTTGGTTCAATCTCAGAGCTTACAACCCAAGCTATTTCAAAACGGCCATCACCATTATTCAAATAAACCCAGTTTTCTGCCCTATCATTGCCAATAACCAAATCCATATCACCATCGTTATCCAGATCGCCAGCTGGAGCGGCATAGCTTGTAGCCTTCTCTGGTCCCACTGGATAACCGAACGTGAACTGTCCTCGACCATTGTTCAGGTAGATCTCATTTGTCTGCGCCCAATGTCTGCCATTTGCAAATACTACATCGAGATCACCGTCTCCGTCCGCATCAAAAAACGTTAGCGATGCAGTCAAATCTCCTTCTGACCCTAAAACGTGACGATCAGTAGAGAGGAACAAAGAATCTTGGCATGAGACCCCTATAGGATAGGTCCAGATCAGGAATAACAAAAAATATATCTTCAAGGACTGTCTCCTTCCCCCGATAAAGTAAGTAGAGTTTCTTCTATCCTTCCCCTACATTCCAACAAAGATATAAACGGAAAGGTGATAGTATATAATGAAGCTATGAAAGCAAGTTTTAAGTTACTCTATCAGGAGATCAAAATGCAGCGATACCTTTCAGTTTTCTTAGCCTGTGCTATTTCAGCGATGCCTCTATTCGGTCAAGAAAATCCGCTTCCTTCGATAGAAAAAGTTCCTAACTACTTGCCGCACATGTCTACTATTGAGGTTCGGAATCTCTTGAAACGCTCAGACATGGCCATTATCCCCGTAGCATCGCTGGAACAACATGGACCTCATCTACCCATAGGAACAGACTTCTTAAATGGGTTAGAGCGGGCGAAGTTGATCGGAATAGCAGCAGATGTATTGGTCGCACCGATACTCCTGCCTGGACAATCTCCCTATCACATGGGCTTCGAAGGAACCATAACGCTTCCCTCGAAACTGATTCAGGAAGTCTATCTAGAGGCAACCAAAAGCTTAATCCATCATGGTTTCAAAAGATTTCTGATACTAAATGCTCACGGCGGCAATGCCGCGATCACTACATTTATTGTAGATCGTATCAACCAAGAAACAGCTGGCATCGCAGTGGACCTGGGAGCAGTGATTAAACCCTTACAAAAACAGGGATCAGTCCAATCCAATCCTGAACAACCATCTCACCTTCTAGATCGACATGCGGGCACTCCTGAAACATCTAACAGCATGTATTTAATCCCCAAACTCGTAGATCTAAGTCAAGCTGTCACAGCGGAACTTTCTCTGCCTGAGCATTTACAATCCATGCTACCCTATGTGCTGGAAGGAGACCCAGTAGCTCTTTCTGTTTTCTTGGCCGAAGGCTTGAAGGATAAAAATACTGGGAAAGGTACTTCAGCAATTGAAATGTCAAGCACTGGAGTGTGGGGAACTCGAAACCCAACGGAGTCAACGAGTGAGCGTGGCAGAAGAAACACACAATCATTCGTTGACGCGTCGGTAACTTTTATCGAACGATGGAATGTGTTGCGCCCGGTAGGCACCTCTCAGTAAAACAAGGAAAGCTTATTTTGATTTAATGGAATTCATTGGCTAGTTTTCTTCAGGAAGTGTCGACCGTTGGAAGCTGAAACGAGTTGAATGCATTCCCTCTTTCCAATAATTGGAGATCTTAATGTCACGATTTGTACCCAAGTTAACAGCTCTTATCCTTTTCCTGGCCGTCATTCCTGCGAGCCTGAGCGCTCAAACTTATTGGCCCGACACTCATCCTAACTGGGACAGAAAAACCCCTGAACAACTAGGCTTAGATCCAGATAAAATTCAAGAGGCTGTTGAGGCAGCTATCGCTGGGGAATCTACTTCTCCCAATGACTTGGCATTCAATCATCGTATGACTTTTGGGCGGGAACCTTTTGGTGAGCCTGTTGGACCTTTTACCGTCCGGGCCCCACAAACTGGTTTGATTGTTTACAAGGGTTATATAGTAGCTGAATGGGGAGATCCGCTTAAGGTCGACAACACATTCAGTGTCTCAAAAAGTTTTCTATCTACAACTGTTGGGCTTGCTTATGACAGGGGCATGATTTCAAATGTTAACGACTTGGTACGTCCCTATGTGGCTCCGATCGTTTTGGATCATGGAGACGGCGAACCTGCAGACTTGAATGGCAGGCGGGCAAAG
>Ga0209402_10005280_pt1 | contig 11564 bp, 6 predicted proteins | sample ArcticOcean_MG_C_3_FD_187437 | JGI IMG/M metagenome (GOLD analysis project Ga0209402, IMG submission 187437) | Marine microbial communities from western Arctic Ocean - ArcticOcean_MG_CB8_126 (SPAdes) (version 2) | ecosystem: Environmental > Aquatic > Marine > Oceanic | place: Arctic Ocean... | reverse complement strand
TTGGCATTGGTCACAGCGGTGGCGCGGTGGCCCAGCAGGCGCACGGCGGTTTGCCGGTGCCACTTGTTTGGGTGCGCCAAAAGCCCGATGAGTTGCCCGTCGGTTTTTGCGCTGAGATTGGTGTCGGCTACGAGTGGCTTGGCCTTGGCTCGGAGCCGGTAAACGCGACCGGAGGTGGGGTCGATCTGGCTTTGGTAATGCTGGCCGTGCGCGATGTAGCGCTCATAAAAATCGGCGATGAGTAGCGAGCCGTCAGGGGCGTTGGCCATGTAAACCGGCCGGAAGGCGACGTCGGAATTCTTCACCGGAAAGCCGATGTCGCGCGTGGTGAATGACGCCCCACGCACGCTGCGTTCGCTCAGCACCAAGTGACGATGCAGCGGGTCGGCACCGAGCAGTCTGCCCTGCCACGCATCCGGCATGGCGGAGCCGTTGACGGCGATGACGTTGTGGGAGAAGCGCGGGATGCTGCCGCCGGGCATCATCGGCAGTTCGCCGAACGCGAACGGATTGTCCGGCGGCCCGAACTTGCCCGGGCTTTTGCCCTGCTTGAGATAAAGCCCTCCTTGCACGTAGTGAAAGCCGCGCGTGCCGCCGCCATTGTGACCGGAGAACAACCGGCCATCGGCGTCGAACTCCAGCCCGAACACGTTGCCGCCGCCTTCGGCGAAAATCTCGAACTCGCGCGACTCGGGGTGATAACGCCAAACCATGCAGCCCTCGAAATGAACCCCCGGCGCGCTCGCCGGATCGATGCCGGGCCGGGTGACGCGGCAACTCACCGTGCTGCCCTGCGCGCCGTACAGCCAGCCGTCCGGCCCCCAAGTGATGCCGTTGGCCACCGAGTGCGTGTCCTCAAAACCGAAGCCGGCCAGATGCACCACCGGATCGCCGTCCGGGATGTCGTCGGCGTTGCGGTCGGGATAAAACAGCAGGTGCGGCGTGTGCATCACCCAGACCCCGTCGCGGCCGGGCAGCGCCGCATTGGCCAAGCCGAGTTTGTCGGCGAAAACCTTGTGAGTGTCGTAAGCACCATCGCCGTCGGTGTCCTCATGCACGGTGACACGACTGCGGCCGGGCGTGTGATGCGGCGGCGGCCTGGGCTGGCGGTCGTACTTGGCTCGGTAATACTTGTCGCGACTAATTTGCCGCAGCCCGGCCGGGTACGGGTACTGCACATAATGCGAAACCCACAGCCGCCCGCGCGCATCGAAACTGACGTGCGTCGGCTGGGCCACCAACGGCTCGTGCAACACGGTCTCGATGGCCAAGCCGTCGGCCAACTCGAATCGCGCAAGGCTCTCGCTTGGGCTGAGCCGCTCGCCGTGCACCAGCGTCTGCGCCTCGAAAAGCACGCGACTGGCCTCGTGAAATTGGTCGTAGGCGGCACGGGGCGGCTTGGCCTCGAGCGCTTGGCCAAGCGGCGGCAGCTCTGTGCCTGGTCGATATTCCCACTTGCCGCTGAACAGGCACTCGAGAAAGTAGCCCTGTATCGACGGGCCGTTGCCCCGGAATTGGCCGAGGCCTGCGGGGTTGAAAACCTTGATGGCGAGTTCGTTCCACTTGCCCTTGGCCAAGCCTCCGGGCGGCACCTTGTAGCGCTTGGGCTTTCCGTCGCTTGGCTTGGCCCCCGGCGGAAAGCTGCCCGCGCCACCGAGGCGTTTGCCGTTGATGAACGCCTCGTGCGCGGCGTGGCTCGAGTCAATTGTCAGCGTGACCGACTCGACCCAAAGATCGCGTCCGCCGAGCGTCGCCCAATTGTCCGGCACCTTCACCCAGCATCGGTACCAGCCGGTGCCGACTGGCCGCGCGCCGCCGACCTCCCCCGGCACGGTGACCGGCTCCCATTCCAACGCCCAAGCGCCCGGCCAAGCGGCAAGGAGGCCAAGCAACAAAACTGATCGTAAATTGTTCACGGAGAAATCAACCGGGGGAGTGGCCAGACATGGCAAAGAGGCTCCTCTGACCGCTTCCATTTTCCGTTGGAGGGAGGGCTGCCATCATGGGAGTAAATCGTTTGGGCTTGGTTGGCGCGCGTCCATTCGTGGAGCGGCAGGAGATAATCCATGCCAAGCGCGGCAGGATCCGCGGCGGCGTGGAAGAGAGCATCGGCGGCCTTGGCCAAGCCCACGAGGCGGCCGGTTTTTTCGTCCCAACCGATCGGGACCGTCCCTTCGGCCGGCTTGGGCAGGGCGAAGAAGCGGGGGGCAGCGTTGCCGTGACGCACTGTCGACCAGGTTGATCCGGCATCGCCCGGCCGCTCGTAAACCGGAACCGGCAGATTCAGCCGGGGGTCGTCGAGTTGCAGGCAGTACATGATTTGGTTGTAGTCGTAGAGCGGCGTCGGGTGTTTGTTGCCCGAGAAGGTGGACGTGTAGGTGGCCTCAAAAAAAAGGGTACGTCCGCCGTCCTTGGCGAAGTAGGGATGCTGCTTAGGATTGTAGAAACTGTAATCATTGTGGGTGACGATCTTCCGGGCGTAGACCCAGGGGCCTTCCGGGCGAGAGGCCTCGGCAAACCAGATCTCGCCAAGCATCGACGAGCCGAACGACTGCGATATAATCATGACCCAGCGTTGTCGATGATCATTCCAATAAACCGAGCCTTGCTGGGTTAGCACCGGTTTGCCCGTTTCGATGTCGATCAAGTGGACGGGGGACTCGCCGGCGCGGATTCTCTTTTCGGCGATCAGTTTGTTCACCTGCTTGAGATCCAGCTTGGGCTGACCTCCACGCCATTCGAATTTTAGACTGCCATCTGGATTCCGCTGCACATCGCTCCCGGAGCCGGCCGGAAGAAAGGTATAGGTCTCATACTGGGAGGGGTCGAGGTAGCTGGCAAGGCTCGCACGGACACGCACCAACGGCATCCCGCCGGCAAAGTAAACGTACTCCTGGCCATCGGCGCCGCGGTTCAAAAACGGATGCCCGTGGGGATAGAGCGGCGCGTCTTTCGGAAACGTCGCTCGGTGGCCGAACTGTTGCCGCTCGTCGTTAAACTGCACCACGCCCCGCTCGTATACCGTCAGGGGTGACTTGATTTTCACGTACTGTGCCAGCAACCGAGGCCGCTGGTTTTTGTCCGGTAATACCACCAGCCCGTCGATCCAGGTCGGCCCCTTGCCCGGCATTTTGGCGGCTTCCTTGGCAAAGCCATTTTTGCCAACAGCGTAGGTGAGGTTCACGCCGAGGCCGGGATCGAGCCCGCCGAGGCCGGGAAGTAGCGAGGTGGCAAATGGCACGTGGAAGTTGCCCAGTGGATACGAAGGCCGATTGGTGTCTCCCCAAAACCAGTGGAGTTTCCCCCGGTAAACCGCAGTCACCACACTGTCTGAGCCGAACACCATACCGTTGAGCAGCGGCTGTTCAATCGGCGCGCTCCGGCCCAGCAAGCGGTTGTCGCGATAAATGCCGGCGCCGGTTACGCGGTACAACCGCTCAGCGATGTTGAGGCGCTTAAGCTTCAGCACCGCCTCTGTGCCAGGCGTGGTTTTCAGCCGCACACCGCGATAGCCGAAGCCGTCCTTGGGATACTCGTAGCCGTGGCTTCGGACGTGGAAGAAAATCTGCCGACCCATGAGGCCCGGCTCGCGAAACGCCACGGTGCCGTTGCTGTCGGTGTAAAAGCGCAGATGGTTGACGGTCTCGAGCTCGACCAGCGGGACGCCTCGGCCGGTCTCGGCGTCCACCACGCGGATGGCGAACCAACCGGACGACGACGACTGCGCCGTCTGGCCAAGCGCGCACAGTTGCAGGCCAAGCAACAGGGCAGAAAGGATTGAGAGTCTCGTTGGCATTGCGACCGAGTTGAAGTCGGAGACTAGCCCCCGTTTCCGGCGAGTCCAATTCTGAAATGGGGAGCCGCTTGACCAAGCGGGAAGGTCAACCCTCGGGAACCGGCTCCGGGGCGGGACCCTGGACCGGTTGCTGCGGATCGGGGAACGGCTCAAGATTCTTTCCGTATTCCTCCGGCAACTTGAGCACAAGCCGCAACTGCTCGATCAACACCGGATGCATATAGGGACTGTTGGGCCGGAACAGATCCTCCAACACCTGTCGCTCGAGCATCTCGAACGGCGGCAGGCCAACGCGTTTGGTGCTGATCCCTATTTTCTTCTCGAAGCGGTTGTGCAACTGGATGGCGAGCGACTTGTGTCCGAGAAACTGGTCATCCTCGCCAATCGCAGCGTTCTGGAAAGCCTGCAGCAGCAGCCCGCCGATGACGGCCTTGGTCTGGTTGTGATCGGTCTCTCCGGCGTCCTCCTGCACTCGCGAGACGCAGTACTCGTCGAGGCTCAGGCCCGGGACCGGGATGGACTGGGGATACAGGTCGACCATGTATTTGTACCACTTGGCCGCGTCGTCCTTCCGGTTGTACACGTAGAGGAAATAAACCGCGCTGCGCAGGAAGTTCTTATGGCCGGTGCTCATGTGCTCGGCCAGGCCGGTGTCTGTGTTGGAGGCGGTGTCCTCCTGGCGCTTGGCCTCCATTTGTTTTTCGTAGGAGTTGCTGGCCCTTCCTACCAAGTCAACATTCCAGCCGTAGTTGAAATTGGGCGGATGAGAGATCAATCTCCCCTGCATGCAGGCCTGCTGTAGTGCCTGGTAAATGATCCGCCGTAGCTTGAGGAAATCCCCACCAGCGGCTTTTTCCTCGTCAAGGTTGAGGATGCCGTCGCCGTTCAAGTCGAACCGCCCGGTGACATCCTCGATGCCCTGCTGCGCCCAGTAGATGGCGTGGGCATCGGGCAGTCGCCACTCGAGTGGTCCCCACAAGTCATCGACTGCCTTCATTTTCTCAGGCGTCATTTTGAACACTTCAACGAGGCGCTTGAGGCGATGCCTTGCCTGGTCCGTCTGCGGATCGAGCAAATCAAGATAGCCGTCGCGCCGCGTGCCGATGACGCCGCCGCCGCGCATGTCGTCCTCTGTATTGCGGCGACCGTCAGGGCCGGGGTCGTGCATCATCTCGGCGCACCACGCGCTTTTGTAAAACCGATGCGCATCGTCGAGGTTGTGGCCAACCTTGTGCTGAAAATGCCACGCCAGCTCGTGGTAAAGGTGAGCGCTGTGCGAATTGTATTTCAATCCCCCGTCACGAATCAGCTCAATGCCGCGCTTGACCCAGTGCCAGCGTATGTGCGGTGTTTCGATGCCATCGAACTTCACCGAGATGTTGTATGACATGTTCCACGCCGTGACGCGCCAGACGTGATCGGCGTGCGGTTGCAGCTTGGTTATCCAGTCGCCCAACTGCGCCATCTCGAAAAACTTGCCTTCCTCCTGCATCTGCATCGCCCGCACCCAGAGGACGTTGGCGATCAGCCCACGAAAGCCGCCCAGCACCACGGTGGTGAAGGCCAGCGTCGGCGGCAGATTCTCGATCTGCTCGGTGTGCGTCAGTTTTTCTTTCGCACGGAACTGGTTCATCCTGCTCTGGCTGAGGTTGACAGCATACAGGAAGGCCAGAGCCAGGAGGGCCAGGACGAACTTGAACGCTTTGCCATGGAGTCTCATGCCGTGTCAGTTCATCGAGGCAGTGGGGTTCGGAAGCGCCAACTCCTTGCGATGGAACATGTACGCCCCGAGTGCCATCACCAGCCCGCCCATGACCACGATGATCGCAAAGAAGGCCCAGAACAACGTGGCGGTTGTGATCGTACGCCCGTCGCTGAGGCTGCCCACCGGCGAGTAGCCCCAAATCGATTTTGTGATTTTTACCCCTACTCCCGCAAAAAAAATGGCCGTTCCGTCGATTATTGACGACTCATCCTTCCTGCCGGTCTCGTGGTTGATCCCTGTGATGCCACCCTCATCGATGATCTGCTGTAGCGTCCCGCCCGAAGCCGAGATTAACAAAATGCCAAGCGACATAAAGGTGGCTACGGGGAAGGAAAGAAAACTCGATGCCATGAGGCCGATTGCCGAGATGAGTCCCAGCCAGAAATAGATGATCAGCAGGCCGCTGAACAGGTTCATGCCGAAGCCACCGTCGTGATAGAGGATCATCGGGCCGTCCTCCATGAGGAAAATAATCGGCCGCTCCGAGTTCTGATTCACGAAATGAACTCGCACCAAGCCTTTATTCGGGCCTTTGTCTGGCACAATCTCCTTGGGCAGTTGCTCTTCATGAAAGGCGCTTGAACCGCGTCTCATTTCCTTGAAAGCACCCTCCGGCGGCCACCGCTTGCTGGTGCCCTCACCGATCGAAAACCAAAGAGTGTGCGACTTAGGATCATACTCGTCATCGGCGTTGAACTTGAACCGCAGATAGACCGGCTTCTGGTTTACTTCGTCGACAATGTCGGGATCGATTTGAAATTCCCAAAACCGATCCTGCCCCGGCAGCACGACCTCGTAACTGGCCTTAGACATCCTGACTGCCTCGCTCTCGAGCTTCTCCAACTGGGCCAGGATCTCGGGGAGTGGCCGGGTTTTCGCCTGCTCGACCAGCCGAGGGTAGTCTGGCCGAAAGGAGAGGATGTGCTCCGGACCAGTCACCGACATGCGAAGCGCCTGCTCTGTTTCCGTGTACTGTGTTTTCTCCTCGGCCACCAGCAGTGCGTAGACATATGCCCTTTGGCGCGAAATCGAAAAATCCCGTTTCGCCTCCCGTATGCTGCTGCGCGATACCAGCACCTCGTTTTGCAGCTTGGCCTTTTCGAACTCGTCCAGCTCGGGCGAGTCTGCCCGGGCGTTGATGAGGAAGAAAATGGCCAGGCCAGTCGGCACCATCAGCGCGGCGTTGAGCAGCATGATGCCCAGCCACTTGCCAAACCAAACCCGCCAGCGGGCGATCGGCTTAACGGCGACCATCTGCATCACGTTGTCCTCGATTTCGCGGGCCAGCGTGCCGCACCCCATCCAGAGCGAGGCGATACCCAGCAGCGCGGTGGTGGAGCCGAGCGTGTAGGTGAGCACGATCTGCACCGTACCCTTGGCCGTGCCGTCGCTCTTCACCAGCAGCGGGATGCCGAACACAATGACCAGCAGCGCAACCGCCATCGCCACGACAAAGCGATACCGGATGGCGGCTTTCAAAGTCTGCTTGGCAATGGGCCACATAACGCTTGGTTTGGGGTGGAGATGTTAGTCGCCGAGCAGGCCGCCCAGCTTCTCGTTGGCCTTGTCGAGGTTCTCCCCCTTCTTCGGAGCGACATCGGCTTGCGGTGCGGGCTCGGCCTTGGCCAAGCCGGCCAGCTTGTCGACGTCCATTGTCTCGGTCGGCTTGGTCACCTCCGGCGCCTGGCCAAGCGCCGGCTCGTCGGTCGCTCGGGTGAGGTGATCGAGCACGCGGTCGGCCCGATCGCCCGCCGCGTCGCCGCGCAAATACTCTGCCACGCGGTGGCCGGAAGTCGCCCCAGACGTCTCGGATTCCTTCTGGCGCGCCTGCTCGACGATGTTGAGAAACAGGCTCTCGAGATTCTGCGTGGGGTTGTCCACGCGCACCTCATCCGAGCCGGTGTCTTCGCGGATCAGTGTCAGCACCTTGTCCATCGTCTCGCGCGAGAGGGTCGGCGCGGTGATGCGCGTGGCGTCTTGGTTGGCCAGCAACTCGCTCATGGTACCCATGGCATGCACGCGGCCACCGTACAAAATCATCGCCCGGTCGCAGACATCCTCCACGTCCGCCAACAGGTGACTCGAGAGGATGACCGTCTTGCCGCGCTCGGCGAGCGTGAGAATCAAATCCTTGATTTCGCGGCAGCCGATCGGGTCGAGCCCGGAGGTCGGCTCGTCGAGGACGATCAAGTCGGGGTCGTTGATGAGCGCCTGCGCCAGGCCGATGCGGCGCTGCATGCCCTTCGAGAATTCGCCGACGTGACGCCGCCGGGCGTTGCCCAGCCCGACCATCTCGATCAACTGCTCGGCGCGCTCGCGACGTTCCTTCGAGTCTATGTGAAAGAGGCTGCCGAAAAAATCGATCGTCTCGTCTGAGTTGAGGTAGCGGTAAAGGTACGATTCCTCCGGCAGATAACCGATGCGCGCCTTGGTCTGCACGTGGCGTGGCGAGTGGTCGAACACCGTGATGCGGCCGCGTGTCGGGTACAGCAGGCCAAGCAGCATCTTCACCGTGGTGGACTTGCCGGAGCCGTTCGGGCCCAGCAGGCCGAACACCTCGCCGCGCTTGACCTCGAAGTCGACGTCATCCACGGCGCGCGCCTTGGATCGGCCCCAGAAATCCTTGAACACCTTGGTCAGGCCCTGCGCTGAAATGACCGTTTCATTTGAATTCATTGTTGTGTTGTCGCTACGCTTGGGCGAGCGCTGCTCATGAGAAATCCGCTCAAGCAGGCTGAGGGGCCATGCCGGCCGTATCATCGGTGCTCGCCGGTGTTGACTCCGGCTCGAACGATCCCAGTTCCTCGCCCTGGCGAACCAGTCGCGCGCTGTTGAACACCACGATCAGCGAGCCGGCGTTGTGCAGCACCGCCGCAACGATCGGGTTGATCACCCCGATGATGGCACCGATCATGCCGACTATGATGAACAGGATGCCAAACAAGAAATTCTGGTTGATCACCTTGCGCGTCTGGCGTGAAAGGCGCACGAGGAACGGCAGCCGCCTCAGATCACTGTTCATCAGCGCGATGGTGGCGCTCTGGATGGCCACCTCGCTGCCGGCCGCGCCCATGGCCACACCCATGTCGCCGGCGGCCAGTGCCGGGGCGTCGTTCACGCCGTCGCCGATCACGGCCACGCGGTAACCGCGCTTCTTCAGGTCATTCACAAAATCCACCTTGTCCTGCGGCAAACACTCGGCAACGACCTCGCTGCAGCCGATCTCCGCGGCCACGCGGGCGGCCACCGGCTGGCGGTCGCCGGACACCATCGCCACGCGGCGCACGCCGGACTCGAGCAAATCAGCCAGCGCCTCCTTGGCCTCACTGCGGGTGGCATCCTGCAGCCCGACCCAGCCGATGCATTGGTCGCCGCGGGCGACAAACAACAGGCTGTAGCCCTCGGCCTCCTTCAGATCTACTTTCGACTCAAAATCATCGGTGACACCGTTGTCGCGCAGCCAATCCGCTCGGCCGATCACGATGCTCTCGCCATCCACGCTGGCCTGTACGCCCCGGCCGGCGGTCTCCTTGAAATCGGCGGGGTCGGCCAACGTCACCCCGGCCTCTTCGGCCAGATTGACCAGCGCCTTGGCCGTCGGGTGGTTGCTGAATTTTTCCGCCGTGGCGGCGATCTTGAGCAGTTCGGCCGGCTTGAGATCGCCCTGCGGGGCCAGGCGACTGACCGCCAGTTCGCCGGTGGTCAGCGTGCCGGTCTTGTCGAACACAAAGGCGTTGATACGCGCCGCGATCTCGATGTCACCGACGTTCTTGATGAGGATGCCCAAGCGGGCGGCCGAGGCCAGCGCGGCGACCATCGCCGTGGGCGAGGCAAGGATGAATGCGCACGGGCAGGAAATCACCAGCACCGAGACAACGCGCTCGATGTCCTCCGTGCGAAACCAGACGACGGCTGCAATCACCAGCACGAGCGGCGTGTAGTAGCCCATGTACTGGTCGATGATCCGCATGATCGGCAGCTTGGTCTGCTCGGCGGAAAGGATGAGGTCGCGCACGCGGCCAAAGGTGGTGTCCTCACCGGCGCGGGTAATCTTGACTTCAAGCACTCCGTTCAAGTTGGTCGTGCCAGCAAAAACCTCCTCGCCGGTTGCCTTGTCCACCGGGAGCGACTCGCCGGTGATGTTGGCCTGGTTGATGGAGCCCTGACCCTTGATGATTATGCCATCGGCCGCAACGTTGTCGCCGGGACGAATCCGGATCACGTCGCCCACCTTCAGGTCGGACGCGGTCACTTCCTCCTCGCCGGCCCCGACGATGCGGCGGGCCTTGGTCGGGGTCATCTTGACGAGCGACGCGATGGAGGCGCGCGCACCGGAGGCGGTGCGGGTCTCGATCTGTTCACCCAGCAACATGAAAAACGCGACGATGCCGGCGGTCTGGTAGCCGCCAAGTTGCGACTCGCCGGAGGCAATCGCTGCGAGAAAGGCGATGGCGACCAGCTCGTTGATGGTGAGCATGCCGCGCAGGATGCTCTTGACCGCCAGCTTGAGGATCGGGTAGCCAAGGATGATCGCCCCGATGAACGCACTGATGCCCGCGATCCGATCGTCCGTGCCGCCGAACCACTCCATGAAAAAGGAGTTGGCGATGAACACCACGCCGGCGATCATGGTGATGAGCGTGAACTGGGTGTGATCGTGGTCGTGACCGCAATTGCCGCCGTCGTGATCGTGGTCGTGATCGTGATCGTGGATTTCTTTCGGGCTTAAAAATGATGATACCTGCATGATTGTTCCTGTTGTTATTGTTGCGCTTGGCCAAACGCGGTGTGTCTCGTCGTCGTCATGGCGCCTCGCCTTCCTTCAGTTTCCGTTTTTCCGGGGAGCGGTTAAGCCAAATGCGCGGCGTGCGGCCGGAGAGATAAAACACATCGACTGCGTTGGTAAGCACCCGCTGCATGGTCTCTGCCACCAAACGCTGCTCAAAGAGCAAGGGGTTTTCCTCGTAATAAGATCGCTGCGCGCTAAACGCCTTCTCCTCAGCCTCCACCGAGGTGAGCAGGACATTGGCCGCCGTTTTGCCGCCTCCCTTGATGACCTCGGCCTGTCCCCGCGCTTTGGCCAGGGTGCTGACCGCATAGGCCTTGGCATCCTTCACCATTTTCGACCTCTCCTCCACGACCGTACTGAAAGCGTCGAAGACCGGCATGACATCGAGAGGTACTTTGACTTCCGTCAGCAATTCGATTTTTAACTGCAAGTCACTGTCGATCTTTTCGATCGTTTCTTTCACGCGGCGCTCGATGGCTTTTCCGAGCTCGATCTTGTTCTTGTACGCATCGATCGCGCTACGGCTGGCAGAAGCGTGGTAAACGGCGTTATCCAGGACGTTGGTCAGTAAGGATTGGATGTCGGAGAAACCGAACTTATACTTCCTGATTGTGTCGCCCTTGGTTTTATCGAGGCTGAAGGTCATCTTCGCCTTGATGTGGAGAACGTTGCCGTCGCCGGTTAGGGTGTAGCCATCGTAGGTCGGCTGGAAAGACATGCTGGCCTGCGGTTCTGGCTCATCAGCTGTGCGGTAGCCAACGTCGGAGGTGATCTCCGTTGGTTCGTCGACACTGATTTCCTCGATCTTATCGATGGGATTAGGCCACGCCCAAACCAGGCCTGGATCGAGGGTGTCTACATATTTGCCGAACTGGAGATGAATCGCTTTCTTGCCACTTTCGACCCTGGTGATGCCGGAGCCGAGAAATACCACGGCCAAAATAACCATGATCACGCGAACCACCTTGAAGCTGCTCTGCAGCGCCTCGGTCAACGCCCGGGTGCGGGCGTCATCCATGACCTCCACCCTAGCCGTTGGGACCTTTTCGACTGGCGCTGGGGCCTTCTCGACTGGCGGCTCGACTGGCGGCTCGACTGGCGGGATTTGTTTTTCTTCGTCGCTCATGGCTTGGCTGCCTTGGTGGCGTCCGGCTGCGTCAGCAGGTTGAACGGGGGCGTGTTGGGATCGAGAATCAACGTGGAGTTTTCCTTGA
>Ga0209402_10005275_pt1 | contig 11572 bp, 14 predicted proteins | sample ArcticOcean_MG_C_3_FD_187437 | JGI IMG/M metagenome (GOLD analysis project Ga0209402, IMG submission 187437) | Marine microbial communities from western Arctic Ocean - ArcticOcean_MG_CB8_126 (SPAdes) (version 2) | ecosystem: Environmental > Aquatic > Marine > Oceanic | place: Arctic Ocean... | reverse complement strand
GAAGCTGAAGGAGCATTCAAATCAGTTGTTGCCAAAAAAGTTGGTGATGCATTAGATTTAAAACGAGTGGAAGTCGCAAACACTCTGGTCAAACACCACGTTTCTACGGACCAAGATGCCAGTGAAGAAGTTTAGTGAATTTCATCAAACTGTTACCGAGAAGGATGAACACAAAAAATCATCAGAATATAAGAAACTTACTCCAAAGATGAAAACAGCAGTCGATGAACTGTATGTCACTTTGGAATCTAAACCAGCTGATTTTTTGAGTACATTTGATAAAACCGTAGCTCTAGTAGCTAAAAAGAATGGTGTTAAAGAACAAGATATTTTGAAATATTTTGATAAAGAAATGCTTACAATCTAGGATAATTTATGGCAAATACAATTACAAATAGTCACGGCAGAAGTGTTCTACATCTGGATACAACTGATGGCGCAATTACTCTTGCTGAGTTGACTGCTTCAGGAGAAGCTACTGTTACTGGTGCAAAAATCGTAGAGATTTTTTGGTCATTAGGGACATCTATGGTAATAGATAGAGGCGGAACAGCTGTTCATACATTCCCCGCAGGTTCAGGACATTGGAACCTGTCTGCCGCTGGTACTTGTTTAAGTGGGTCTAATGCCGCTGATATTGGAGTCACATTTAGTGGTACTTGCTATGCTGTTATTATAATCAATAAATTACATTAAAGGGTATCATGAAATTAATTACAGAAATGTTTGATGACTTCCAAGTAATTACTGAAGGGAAGAATGGCAAAGACCTGAAAATCCAAGGGGTTTTCATGCAAGCAGAAACTAAAAATAGAAATGGTCGAATTTATCCTTTTGGTGTATTGGAAAAAGAAGTCAAAAGATATAATAAAGAACTAGTTGAGAAGAAACGAGCTTTCGGAGAACTAGGACACCCAGAGGGACCAACGGTCAATCTGGATAGGGTTTCTCATCTTATTGAGGAACTAGTACCTGATGGTAAGAATATCATCGGGAAAGCAAAGATTCTTGACACACCTAACGGTAAAATTGTCAAGGAATTGCTAAATGCTGGTGCAAAACTTGGAGTCTCTAGTAGAGGAATGGGTACACTTGAAAAGAGAGGAAATGCAAATTATGTCAAAGATGATTTTTATTTAGCTACGGCTGGTGATATTGTTGCAGATCCTTCAGCACCCGAAGCGTTTGTGGAAGGAATTATGGAAGGTAAGGAATGGATTTGGGACAATGGTATTCTCAGAGAAGAAGAAGTTGCTCGGATTCAACGACTTGCCTCCGCAAATAAACAGGCAGAAGCCTTTGAATCTTTCCTTTCAAAACTCTAATTTTATAAATATAATTAACAAATTTACTGTAAGGAGACTTAAAATGTCTGATGAACTCAATAAAGAGATGGAAGAAGTGATTGAGGAAGCAGTTGCCCCTAAAACTAAGGGTAATAATTCTAAGCTGAAACAACAACCTCATGATATGCAGAAGCCACAGGGTGGTCCAAAGGCAACTGCAGCTAAAACAAAAGGAACAGCACCTTTCGCCGCTGAGGAAACTGAAGAAGTAGAGGAAGATGTTGAAGAAATTCAAGAAGTGCCTAAACTAAAATCAGAAATTCTTGCTGGTCTAGTAGATCATATGAAAGGTCTGAGGAAAGAAGATCTTGCCAAGATTTATGGTAAGACTGTTCTTGAACAAGACGATGAAGAGGATGAAGACGAAGATCCTGTAGATGATGATGAAGGCGATGATGAAGAAGAAGCTGAAGAAAAGAAAGTCAAGAAAGAATCCATTGATCAAATAATTAATGGACTTGATGTTTCTGACGATGTATCTGCCTTGACAGACGGTGAAGAACTTTCTGAGGAATTTAAAACTAAAGCTGCAACGATTTTTGAAAGTGTAGTTAAATCTAAAGTCCGTTTGGAACTTGAAAAAATTCAAGAGCAAAACGATAAAGTCATGGAAGGAATGGCCGAATCAACAATGGGTGACCTAGTTGAGAAGGTTGATGATTACATGAATTATGTTGTTGAACAATGGATGGAAGATAATCAATTAGCCATTGAGCGTGGTCTCAAAGGTGAAATTGCAGAAGACTTTATAGGTGGACTCAAATCTTTATTTGAGGATCACTATATTGATGTTCCAGATGAGAAGTATGACATTCTGGAAGCCAACTTGACTAAGATTGAAGAGTTGGAAGAAAATCTTAACAAACAGATGGAAGAAAATGTCCAGTTGAAAAAGCAGAAGGGTGAACTTGTAAAAGAGTCCATGATTTCTGATGTTGCTGATGGGATGACTGATACTGAAACTGAGAAGTTCCAAAATCTGGTTGATGATGTAGAATTCTCTGATGAAGATTCTTATAGAGAGAAACTTCAAACAATTAAAGAGAGTTATTTCGGTGCTGAAAAAGACGTAAAAACTGAACAAGTTCTTACTGAAGAAGGAAGTACTGAAACTCCTGTGGAAACATCTGGTTCAATGGCAAAGTATATGACTGCTATTGGAAAAGATATTAAGCGGGACAAACAATAATCTGAATACTTTTAAGGAGTAAATATGTTTAATTCAGAAGCTCTCCAAGAGAAGTGGCAACCAGTACTAAATCATCCTGATCTCCCTGAGATCACAGATGCTTACAAACGTGCAGTTACTGCTGTTATCTTGGAAAACCAAGAACGAGAAATGAAAGAGTCTCGCCAAATGTTGACGGAAGCTGACCAGACAACTGGTTCAACGGTCGCCAATTGGGATCCAATTCTTATTTCTCTAGTCCGCCGAGCAATGCCAAGTCTCATTGCTTATGATGTATGCGGAGTCCAACCTATGAGTGGACCTACTGGACTTATTTTCGCCATGAAATCTAGGATTACTGGTGGTGCTGTAGGAAATGCAGAACTTCTGCATGACGAAGCGTCAACAGAACATTCTGGTTACGCTGCGGCTGCAGATGCGGGTTCAAATCCAGGCGCACTTAACGGTGGAACTGCTCCTGTTACTACAGATGCTGCTATTTCGGATGCGTATGGTATTAATACTGCTGGTTCATACAATGTAAAGCCCGGTGAAGCAACAGCAACTGCTGAAGCTCGTTCATCTTTTACAGATGTGGGATTCACAATTGAGAAAGCAACTGTTACTGCTAAGTCCCGTGCTTTGCGTGCCGGTTACACAATGGAACTTGCACAAGACCTGAAAGCTATTCATGGTCTGGATGCAGAGGCCGAATTGTCTAACATTTTGAGTCAAGAAATCCTTCAAGAGATTAATCGTGAAGTAATTCGTACCATTTATATCGCTGCTGAAGCAGGTGCTCAAGGTACAACTGCTTCCGGTATCTTTGATCTGGATACAGATTCTAATGGACGATGGTCGGTTGAGAAGTTCAAAGGACTTCTGTTCCAAATCGAAAAAGATTGCAACGCAATTGGAATTCGGACTCGCCGGGGTAAAGGAAACCTGATTATGTGTTCCGCTGACACTGCTTCGGCATTGTCAATGGCTGGTGTCCTTGACTATGCTCCTGCAATGTCGTCAAATTTGAATGTTGATCCTACTGGTAGTACTTTTGCTGGTACAATTAACGGGCGAATTAAGGTTTATGTTGATCCTTATGCTTCTGCTACTGACGGAGCCAGTGACTGGTATGTTGCTGGATATCGTGGAGCTTCTGCATACGATGCAGGTTTATTCTACTGCCCATACGTTCCATTGCAAATGGTTCGTGCGGTTTCGGAGACAACTTTCCAACCAAGGATTGCCTTCAAGACACGTTATGGAATGGCTGAAAATCCATTTGCAAAAGTAGGTTCTACTGGCGCAATTGACAATCAATCCTCAATAGCACCTTTTAATGTCAGTGCAAACTGCTATTACAGGCGGGCTAAAGTTACCAACATCATGTAATCACTTGGGTCTAAGAATTTCTTAGAACCTTAGTTTTGATGAAAATAGGGGGGGTTAAATACTCCCCCTACCCTTCCTACCTAAATACTTGTAGAGGAAATTATGGCCGATACAAGTCAACCCACAGTATTTGATTACGCATCTCCTACTCAATGGAGAATTAACTTTGACAGACTTCCATTAATTACTTGGTTTTGCACTAATGCAAATATACCAGGCGTTACTTTGGGAGAGGCCCAGTATCCCACACCTATGTCTGATATGCCCTTATCAGGTGATAAACTTACATTTGATACCTTAAATATACAGTTTATAGTTGATGAGGAATTGAGAAATTATAGAGAATTGTGGGAATGGATTGTAGGAATTGGATTTCCTAAAAGCCATTCTCAATGGTCAAATGCCTTATCTAAAACTAAATTTAATGATGTATTGCCTGGAGCCACAAGACTAACTTTAGACTCTGGACCAATAGACCCCGGCTCCAGAGATCAACCTGCACCCGCAGAAACTGCAATATATTCAGATGCAACTATGATGTTTTTTAATTCCAAGAATATACCAAAGGTTAATATTTATTTTAAGGATATATTTCCTATAAGTTTAGGGGGAATGGAATTTATGCAAGACGCTGGTGATGTTGAATATTTAAAAGTTGATGCTTCTTTTAGATTTATGTATTATGAGTTTGAAAATGCAACTAAATAGTTATGAGTCGCCCAGACATATTTTCTTAAAATAAGTCCACGCAATACTGGTTGTGCGACAACATATTTGGGTGCCGTGGGCGACTCTTTATTGCGACATTATTATGACATTATTGCGACATTATTATGACATTAACTGAAATACAAGAGCAAGTAAGGAAAGATCTCAAGATCAATGACTTGGAATTAGATATTGAATCCTTACGAATACCCTCACTCCATTCCAAGTATCTGCAGCTCTTAACAGAGCACTCCTTACTTCTCAAGAAAACTCAAGGGGAATATTCTATTCTCAAAAGAAATAGATGGGTTCATTATGCCGGGAAAGCTGGAGATGAACATTATAAAAAAGAACCCTTTCCCGTTAAACTAGATACCAAAGCTCAAATAGATATCTTTCTTGATGCTGATGATGATATTAGAGAATTGAAGGGAAAGATTGAATACTACGATACCGTAGTAGATTATCTTCAAGAAATTGTTAAATCTGTCTCAAATAGATCTTTCCAAATTAAGAATGCCATAGAGTGGAGAAAGTTTGAGGCAGGAATTTGATATCATACTACACAAGAAGAATGAGGTTTATCTTCAAGTAGAGTGTGATAGAAGTATAGCTAGAGAATTGAATGACTTTTTCTCATTTGATGTTCCCGAAGCTAAGTATATGCCGTCCTATAAGAATAAGTTTTGGGATGGTAAGATACGATTATTTGATACTAGAACTAACCAAATTTACAATGGGTTATATTATTATATCAAAGAATTTGCAGAAACCAGATCATATTCAATAACAGGTGGTGTTTGGTCATCACTTTCAATACATAGAGAAAATGTTGAATCTTTCATTTCAGGATTGCATTGTCCTATTCAAGCTAGAGACTACCAAATTGATGCCACTCACCATTCAATTAGAACTGGCAGGGCCTTGCTTGTTAGTCCTACTGCATCAGGTAAGTCATTAATCATTTATTTTTTAATACGATATTACCAAAAAATAATAAAAGATACTGAGCATAATAATATTCTTTTACTAGTACCTACCACATCTTTAGTAGAGCAGATGTTTACTGATTTTAAAGATTATGGTTGGGACTCAGAATATTATTGCCATAGAATTTATTCCGGAAAGGAAAAGGTATCCGATAAATTTTGTTATATTTCAACATGGCAATCCCTGTATCAACAACCTCTCTCTTACTTTAAGAGATTTGGAGTAATCTTTGGTGATGAGGCCCATACATTTAAGGCAGATTCTCTTAAAAAGATTATGCACAAAAGTATAAATTGTGAATACAAATACGGATTGACAGGTACTTTAGATGGTACTCAGAGCCACAGATTGATACTTGAGGGGATATTTGGGCCAGTAAAACAGGTTACTACTACTAGACAACTTATTGATAAGAAACAACTTTCCGATTTAAAAGTGACTGGAATTGTCTTGACATACCCAAAGGAAGAGTGTATAATAAGAACATACCAAAATGAAATTAAGTATTTAACAACTCATCCTAAGCGAAATAATTTGATTAAAAATTTAAGTTTAGACCAAACAGGAAACACGCTCATTCTTTTTTCGTTAATAAAGCATGGGGAATTATTATTTAAACTAATAAAAGAGAAGACTAATGATGTACACTTGGTTTATGGGGCCACTGATACCGGAACAAGAGAAAGAGTACGAAAACTTACAGAGGAATCTAAGAGACGAATTCTTGTCGCCAGTTTCGGTGTATTTAGCACTGGCGTCAATATTAGGAACCTTCATAACATTATCTTTGCTAGTCCTTATAAATCACGCATCAGGAATCTTCAATCAATAGGTAGGGGATTGAGATTACATGATAGTAAAATATCTGCAAAACTGTATGATATAGCTGATGATTTCGATGGTCGAAATCACACCATTAAACACTTTGTTGAGAGAATTAACATTTACAACCAAGAGGAATTCGACTACGAGATCCATAAGGTTCAAATGTGACTTGAAACCCAACATAGTATTATACATGGTAATTTATCAACAGTCAAGTCAAAAATAAGACTTGACATTTCAATATAAAGGGAGTATAATAATGGGTAATGTAAATGAAGAATTAGTAAAACCTGTGAAATTAGAAAAGCCTGTGAAACCAGCAAAATCGGAAAAACCTAAAAAACCACATTATGTGGATAATAAAGTATTTTTAGTAGCGATGTTAGAATGGAAGGATTTGGTTATTGAGGCCGATCAGAATGGTGATATAATTCCAGCTATCCCTGAGTACATAGGTGAATGTTTTTACAAGATAGCAACTCACCTATCGTATAGGCCTAATTTTATAAATTATACTTATCGTGAGGAAATGATAGGTGATGGCATAGAGAACTGCATTCAATATGCAAAGAATTTTAATCCAGAGAAATCTAAGAATCCTTTTGCATATTTTACACAGATTATATACTTTGCTTTTCTTCGTAGGATAACGAAAGAAAAGAAACAAACAACAATTAAACAAAAGATTATAGACAATGATACATTAAAAACCCATGATGTGATGGATTACGATGACGATGTGTATGATAATACATACATAGATTTTTTAAGAGATAATTTACAACGAACTGCTCCACAGCAACAGTTACCTAAAAAGAAAAAACGTAACAGGCGTGGGGTTGAAAACTTCATACAGGAAGAATTATGACATTTATTGAATATGTAGAAAAGGTTGATCAATTGATCGTAGAGTACACCCAAAAATTATCAAAGGAAACATTGGAGGAGATTGAAAAAACAATTGAAGAGGCCCATGTAAATTGTGGTAAGGTTTGGCTAGAGGATTATGTTGATGAAGAACATCAAAGGATTCATCAATGAAGATAGTATGTATTACTGATACACACTTTGGGGCTCGTAATGATAATCAGATTTTTAACGAGTTCTTTTATGAGTTTTACCAGAAACAATTCTTTCCTTATATCATGGAGAATATAGATGATATATGTGGAATTGTACATTTGGGGGACTGTCTAGACCGTAGGAAATTTGTCAACTACAAGATAGCCAAAGATTTCAGAGAAATGTTTATTGGTAGTCTAATAGACACATGGTTACCTGTTCATTTTATTGTGGGTAATCATGACATTTATTACAAGAATACCCTAGAGGTGAATTGTTATAAAGAGTTGAGTCTTCCAACAGGTAATGGATGGCGGGTTCATGATAAGCCAGAACTTGCTTCATTTGCGGGTTATGATATTGCAATGATACCTTGGATTACTTCTGAGACTTATGACAATACTATGAAATTTATCAAGGAGTCTGGTTCTCAGATTGCAATGGGCCATCTGGAAATCAAAGGGTTTGAGATGCATTCCGGCATAGTTTCTCATCAGGGAATAGAAAAAACTCTATTCAATAACTTTGACATGGTAATGAGTGGACATTACCATAAGAAGTCAACAGACGGACATATAATCTATCTGGGATGCCCTTATGAGATGACTTGGGCCGATGCAGGAGATCCAAAGGGGTTCCATACTTTTGATATGGAAACAAGAGAATTGGAGTTCATTCCTAATGAGCGAACTATATTTAAAAAGATTCATTATAATGATAAGGAAACAGATTATAACTTAGTTGATATATCTCAGTATGACAAGAAATTTGTTAAAGTATTTGTGGAGAACAGAGAAAATTATTATGAGTATGATAAGTTTTTGGATAAATTATATAAGGAGATTTCAGTATATGATCTCAAGATAGTTGAGAATATTTCAGAATTAAGCTCTGACTATGTGCATGATGATATAATAAATCAGGCGCAGGATACCTTATCATTGCTTGATAGATATGTAGAAGAAATTGATACATCTTTAAATAAAGATAGGATAAAAAATAAATTGAAATCCCTTTATATTGGAGCGGGAGATTTAGAAGCTTGATACATTTTAAAACAGTTAAGTGGAGCAACTTCCTCTCTACTGGTAATAATCCTACGGAAGTAATATTAGATAAATCCAAAACAACATTAATAATCGGGGAAAACGGAGCTGGAAAAAGTACAGTTTTGGATGCGTTGTGCTTTGGTTTATTTGGTAAGGCTTATAGGTCTATCAAAAAAAATCAACTGGTGAATTCCATCAATCAGAATGGTACACTGGTTGAGGTGACTTTTACAATTGGGACCAATGAGTTTATAGTTAGGAGAGGAATAAAACCTAATATTTTTGATATTATTAGGAATGGTGATTCTATGGATCAGGAGTCCCATTCCAGAGATTTCCAGAAAATTTTAGAAGAACAAATTCTTAAACTAAATTATAAGTCATTTACCCAAGTAGTTATTTTAGGTTCGTCTGGGTTTATTCCATTTATGCAGCTATCTACGACTCATCGTAGAGAAGTGGTGGAGGATATTCTTGATATCAAAATATTCTCAATTATGAATATGCTTCTTAAAATGCAGTATAAAGAAATTCAGAGTGAACAATCTGATTTGAATATTAAAGAAAATTTGTATCAGAGTAATAAGAAATTACAGGAAGATCATTTATCTAAAAATGAAAAATATTCGGAATCCCGAATTAAAGTTGTAACTGAAGAGAAGGAAAATTATGAAAGCCAGGCTAAAGGGAAGCAGGACAAGAATATAGAATTAACTTATAGTCTGGTGGAAGAGGATGCAATTAAAGATAATGCCGCAAAGGTTTCAACTTTAAAGACACAAGTAAATTCTAAGTTAGGGGAAACCAGAAAACAGCATTCATTTTTTGTAGATAATGATGACTGTCCAGTATGTGAACAACCTATCAAGAAAAGTTTTAAAAAGATTAGAAATTCAGAATTAGAAGGACAAGCACAGGAGTATGAAAATGCAATTACGGAGATGGAAAATGAACTGACAAGATTAAAGAAAGATATAGAGATAATGGCGGTAAAGGCCAAAATGATTCAGAATAATAATGCTGAACTTAAAGCCCTAACCAGTATGATAGAGAAGTGCAAAAAGGATCTTGAACTTTTAGTTAAGGATAAAGAACAAATTGATGAATTGAAAACTGGTATTGAGGGACTTGGGGCGAGTCTGGAAGAGGTTGGACTAAGAATGAGGGAACTCAAAGAAGATAATTTTTACCTTGACATTTGCAAGAATTTGTTGCATGATACTGGTATCAAGTCAAAGATTATTAAACAATATCTACCAGTGATGAATCAGACTATTCAAAAATATTTGGGTATTCTGGACTTCTATGTGAACTTCACTTTGAATGAACAATTTGAAGAAACTATAAAATCACGTTACCGAGATGATTTCTCGTATGCCTCATTTTCAGAAGGTGAGAAAATGAGAATTGATTTGGCTCTTATGTTTACATGGAGAGAGATTGCAAGGTTGAAGAATTCAACCAATACCAATCTATTAGTCATGGATGAGGTGTTTGATTCCAGTTTAGATACAGCTGGTACTGATGACTATTTAAAGATACTTAATAGTCTTGAAAGTCAAAGTATTTTTGTGATAAGTCACAAAGGTGATATACTGGTTGATAAATTCAATAGCGTAATTCGTTTTGAAAAACAAAATAATTTTAGCAAAATAATAAAATCATGATATATAAATTACTAGAACCAAACCATCCACTGGTAACAACCAAGTTACCTAAATTCGTTGATAGTGAGCAGGACTTATCCCGGGCTCAACTGATAGAAAATCTACTTGAAACAATGAGACATTATGGGGGCATCGGATTGTCGGCTAATCAAGTGGGATTACCATTCAGAGTCTTTGTATTTGGAGATAATGATAATTATGTTCCTTGTTTTAATCCAGAAATTATAAAGGAATCGGATGACAAATGCCCAATGTCAGAGGGTTGTTTGACCTATCCCGGTTTGTTTGTGAAAATATACAGGCCAGATCGTGCTTCAATTCAATTTGAAGATGAGAAGGGTGAAGTGCATACTGACGAATTGAAAGGTTTACCTTGTCGAATATTTCAACATGAAATGGATCATATGAATGGAATTGATTTTACAAAGAGAGCCACGGTTCTGCAACTCGATATGGCGAAACGAAAATTGAAAAAAGCTAGACGTAAACTAAAAAGGATGCATGAACAAGATAGCCTCTCACGAGCTAGTTAGTCAAATAATTACAGGTGATCCAGTTAGGCCTCATATCAGTGCAGAGGCCCGACTTGCACCTGGCAGAGATGTGTATCATCTGGACCATAAAGCATATTTGTGTATAGTTTATTTAGATTGTGTTCCTCCCGATGAAGAATGTCTTCTGTCTGCAAATATCGGATCAATAGCCGTTGCCTATGCGGTTTGGTCCTTAGAGAAGGGCATGGGTCGAACCATTATCCTCGATGCTCTCAAAACATTCCAAGACACTTGGCGATTCACCAGATTTGTGACGCTGAGCCCCAAAACAGATATGGCCACGAAGTTCCATCTAAGCAATGGTGCGACACTGATAGCCGAGAACAAGCTCTCCAATAATTTTGAATATTTTCTAAAAATCTGACGATTTGTCTTGACACCTCTACCCCACTTTGGTATAATAGTAGGTGAAGAGTGAGGAAAGGGTTCCTCATTCACCTTGGAAATCCTTTGGAAAGGTAGATATGCGAAAGTTCGTATGGATAGTGAGTGTTAGGTCTGAGTTCTCTGAAGTCTCTTGGTCGGAGATCTTCTCCAGTAAAAGTGCAGCTGAAGCGTATGCTTCATCGGTGAAACACCCAGATATGGAGGTGTTCTCCAAGATCAGTAAGAAAATGGTCAAATAGGTCATTTTTGTCTTGACACCTGTATCTTACTTTGGTACAATGGTAGTATACCATTGAGGGTGAGGAAAGGGTTCCTCACCACCGGGGCCTGCCGGGAAATCAGGTAACCCATTTCTAGGATTTGAAATGAAAAAAAATGAAATTGATTTGAGTTTGAATCAGCCACTTGAAGACTTGATGTCTTC
>Ga0209402_10005266_pt1 | contig 11580 bp, 10 predicted proteins | sample ArcticOcean_MG_C_3_FD_187437 | JGI IMG/M metagenome (GOLD analysis project Ga0209402, IMG submission 187437) | Marine microbial communities from western Arctic Ocean - ArcticOcean_MG_CB8_126 (SPAdes) (version 2) | ecosystem: Environmental > Aquatic > Marine > Oceanic | place: Arctic Ocean... | reverse complement strand
TTGGTTTTCGAAAACTAGGTGGCCATTCGGTCATGCTATGCAATTGAACTATTTCCACTACTATTGAACCCATTCCAGACGAGGTCATGCCGAGCATCAATCTTCAGCATTGACCTCTTCGCCCGTCCATCTTTTTCCCAAGGAGTGTTCAATGTCCAACTGATCTAGGATTCTAGCTACTACGAAGTCTACCAAATCCTCAATATTTCTGGGAGAGTGATAGAATCCCGGACTCGCGGGAAGGATGACTGCCCCCCACTCGGACAGATTGTACATCGCTTTCAAATGAGGGGTTGAGTACGGGGCCTCCCTTGGAACAATGATCAGTTTTCGTCTCTCTTTCATGGCCACCAAAGCACTCCTCGTTGCAAGGTTGTCACTTATTCCAGCTGCGATTTTGCCCATGGTTGTTCCACTTGCGGGGCAAATCACATACGCATCGAACCTAGCAGAACCGGAAGCGGCTCTAGCAGCAAGGTTTGCATTGTCTTCGAGAGTCACACCTTCTCTGGCAGCCAACTCGCCAGGGGTTATTCCACATTCCAGATCGAGATTTATTGCACCGGTGCTGGTGACGATCAGGTTCACTGTCCATCCATGTTCGGCCAGAACTTCAACCAGTCTGACGCAGTACTGCGCCCCGGATGCCCCCGTTAGTGTAACGACCGCCTCAGGCATGGCATCACTGTACCCCCCACTCCCTTCAATGGTTTCCCACTCTCAGAGGGACTGCTTCAGGCACTCTGCAAGGAATTCATACTCTTCGACACTGTTGTAAAGTTGTGCTGATATCCTGATGTATCTCCTGCTATGATGCCTCCATGGGAAAACAGGTACTTGGATCCCGAACTCATCTAGGAGGTAGTTGTGATATGGGTCCCCTTCTATGCTCATGGGGCCCACCTCTCCCTCCCCTGGCATCTCTACTGATGCTATTGAGGAAACCAATGAATCCGGAACTGGTTCGGTTGTCCCAAGTGCCTCACAGAGGATTCTCCTTCCCTCAAGGGCTAGTGACCTGTTTCTTTCCATTATTGCCGGCCATCCTCCTTCCACAAGTCCTTCTAGGAAATCAATTGCTAACGGGATGCATAGCCAGGGTGTAGGATCTTGAGTCCCAGGCCATCCAAATTCGAACTCGAACTTCTCTTGGTCAGTCCCCTCGAAACTTGCACCATGACTGATGCTCAGAGGACTCACCATCTTCTTGCGATCGGTTCGGATGTGAAGGAAAGCAGAGCCCTTCGGTGTGCAGAGCCATTTGTGGCAATTACCTGTACAGTAGGCTGCATCTATCTCTCTCAGATCCAAAGGGACGATTCCCGGGCCATGTGCTGCATCAAGTAGGACATCAACATCTCCTTTCTGCAAGCTATCGACAAGCTTCTCAAACGGCATCCTCAGTCCAGTGGCGCTAGTCACAGTGTCGATAAGTGCTAGAACGGTTCGTTCTGTTACAGCACTCATCACCAGATCCAATACTTCCTCATCATTCTCCACTCTGAATGGGACGTCCACCACTACTGTCTTCGCACCTGCTCTCTTTGTAACAAAGTCGACCGCATTCCAGCATGCCTGGTAGCTGTGATTGGTTACGATAATCTCATCCTCTGGCTTGAGTTCAAGGCTCCTGAGTACTGTATTCACTCCTTCTGTGGTATTCTTCACGAAGACCATCCCTTCTGGTTCGGCATTCATGAATTCTGCAAGCCTTCTAATTGAGGAATGCATCAGTGCCATGTAGTCTCTTTCAAAGAATCTGACCGGATCGAGCTCAATCATGCTCCTGAGCCTTGTTTGTTCTTCAAGAATGGTAATTGGTGTGGCTCCAAAGGAGCCGTGATTCAGAAAACAAGTGTCCTCGGACAGCATCCAGTGTTCCGCCAATTTACTCCTTACTGGCCTATTCACACTAACCTCTCCGGGCTCCAATCCACAGGCCCTATTGGCACTCTTCCAAGATTCTCCTCGCAAGTAAGGATCAGGCTCTTCTCCACCCTATCGACATCTAGGAGCAGACCTTCATTGTCGTTCACATAACCCAGTTGTGAAAGGCTAGTATGAATACCAGCTTCAATGCCGCAGCACTCCAATTTCTCAACCCTATTTTCAGGAGTATCTATGTTGATGGACATCCCATGACGACTAACCCAGTGCAGGAAAGAGAGACCGATCGAGCAAATCTTGTGACCATCAACCCAGGCGCCCTGCATTGCCTGATTCTTGTAAGCCGAAATTCCGCATTCCGATAGGGCTGCTATCGCCCAGTCTTCTAGTCTCCCAATCACCCCTCTAATGCTCTGTTCCTCAATTTCCCATTTCACAATTGGATATGCGACAAGCTGTCCAGGACCATGCCAAGTAATACCGCCCCCCCTGTCTGTGAGGGAAGTCGGATATCCCTTCACGATGACGTTGTCACGGACCGCTTTGGGTCCAATTGTCACCACTTCTGGGTGCTGGACGAATATCAGAGTGTCACCAATGTCGCCAGCTATCCTCTTTTTTTGTAGATCCTTCATAGTCTGGGCCATTACTTGATAATCAACTACTCCGCCTCGTAGAACGTTTATTCCGTCCATTCAATCACTCAACTGATGTGAATGGCACGGCCAAGGGTCTTGAGTACACTCTCATGGAATGCCTCAGACATCGTGGGATGGGCATGAACCGTTCCAGCCACGTCCTCCAGAAGTGCTCCCATTTCAAGAGCCAATACGAATTCTGAGTGGAGCTCAGCTACATGGCTGCCTACAGCTTGAACTCCAAGAATTACATGATCAGATTCTCTTGCTGTGACTCGAATAAAACCTCCGGTCTTTTCTGCCTCTAGGCTCAATGCTCTGCCATTAGCCGCAAGCGGGAATTTTCCCACTATGATCTCCTCGCCTCTTTCCTTTGCTTCATCTGGAGTCAGTCCGACTGAAACGATCTCAGGCTCAGTGAAGACAATCGCGGGGATGGCAACTTTGTCGAATTCACGCTTGTGTCCCGCGATAATCTCTGCTACCATCTCTCCCTCTGCACTAGCCTTGTGCGCCAGCATAGGCTCACCTGAGACATCACCAATGGCGAACACCCCGGGAACCGATGTTCTGCATTGCCTGTCCGTTCTGATGAAACGCCCTGAGCCATCCATTCTTACTCCGGTGTTTTCTAGTCCCCATCCCTTAGTATTGGGCTTCCTTCCCACTGTGACTAGGACCTTGTCTACCTTTACCTTGTGCTCCGAGCCTTCTTTCTCAAAGGTCAACTCAACCTTTCTTGATGCGCCCTTGCCCTTGATTTCTGCACCTCTTGCCAAGGAGTCAGTATGGATTGCCACCTTGTGCTTCTTTAGCCACAGCTCCAGTGGTCTCCTGATTTCCTTGTCCATTATTGCCAATACACTGCTCATGCCCTCAACGACAGTAATTTCAGTTCCAAATTTTGCAAGAGCGCAACCCAACTCGAGGCCAATATATCCCCCTCCAACAATTGCCACGCTCTTTGGGAGTGCATCCAAGTCCAATGCCCCAGTCGAGGAGAGCACGAACTCCTCGTCACATGGCATGAATGGCAAATCTATGTGACTAGAACCAGTAGCGATTATGACATTCTCTGCTTCTATTTTTACACTGTCGCCACCATTGTCGACAGTGCAACTCTTGGGGCCATCGAAACTGGCCCATCCTTTAATCAAATCCGCTCCAGCGGTTTTCAGAAGACCCTCGACACCCTTGTTCAGCCTATCTACAATTGAATCCTTCCAAGACACCAGTACACCCATGTCAACCTCCGCCTCGCCACTCACAGTAAGGCCCATGTGGCCCCCCTCTACAGAATGCTGGCGTAGAGACTCGAACCTCTCTGCAGCGTGAATGATTGCCTTGCTAGGTATGCACCCCCTAATCAGGCATGTCCCACCCGCCTTGTCACTCTCAACTACAATTGTATCTAGACCTAGCTGCGCTGACCTGATTCCCGCTACGTAACCACCCGGACCAGCTCCAACTACCAAGACTTGGCACTTGCGTGATTCGGTCATTTTAACTCCTCATATGAAAATGAGTGCTGGGGTTTCCAGCATTCTCTTGAGGTCTTGTATTAGGGATGCCCCGTTCGCACCATCGACCACTCTGTGGTCAAAGGCACTTGATAGGTTCATGATTCTCCGAACCACTATATCCCCATTCCTGACAACGGGCATCTCTCTCGCCTTGTGGACGCCTAGGATGGAAACCTCTGGGTGATTGATGATTGGTGTTGCGCCCAAGCCACCCTCGCGTCCCAGACTTGTGATCGTGAAAGTGGAACCGGTTAACTCGTCCAGACTTGCACTTCCATATCTTGCAGATTCAGATACTCTCTGCATTTCTGAAGCAGTATTCCAGATGTCCATGGCCTCAACGTGCTTCACCACTGGGACATACAGGCCTCGTTCGGTCTGAGTAGCAATTCCTAGGTTCACTGCTCCCTGTCTGTTCACCACGCCTCCTTCGTCATCGAAGTGGGCATTACATTCTGGATGATCTGGCATAATCTTTGCAAGAGCCAGCATAATGAATGGAAGATATGTCAACTTCGGCTGTGTTTCGTCCTTTGTTGAGTTCAGAACCTGCCTCAACGACTCTAATTCTGTAATATCTACCTCTTCGAAATATGAGAAGTGAGGTATCCTACTCTTGGAGAGGCTCATTTGTTCCGATATCTTCCTCCTCAATCCGACGACCTTCACCGGTGTCACTTCGGTCCTTTTCACCGAGTAGGCCATCGGTGGAGCTCCAGAAATTGCACCTCCTGCAGCGATGAAAGCATCCAAATCTGCGTGTCTGACCCTTCCAGCTGGACCCGAGCCTCTAACATTGGATAGATCAACATCATTTTCTCTAGCACGCTTCCTTACTGCAGGACTCGCGAGGACTCGTCCGGTGTTGTCTTGCATCGGCACTACAGAGGCCGGAGTCTTAGGAGTAGTAGGAGTCGGCATCTCAGAAGTCGTAGTCTCAGGGGTGGGTGTTGGAGCTGTAGTGACTTCCCTTTCCGAACCCTTTTCTTCCTCCTCGGATATATCTCCTTCGACGTCAATCTCCAGGAGCGTCGTTCCCACTGCAATCATGTCCCCAACCCCTCCGCTGAGTGAACTAATTACTCCACTGGTTGGAGAAGGTATAGTGACTGTTGCCTTATCTGTCATAACATCCACAATAGGGTCGTCTTCGGATACTGATTCTCCAACCGAAACGTGCCACTGGACTACCTCTCCTTCTACTACTCCCTCTCCGATGTCCGGTAACTTAAACACGAATTTTCCCATTCTAATCCTCCTGTGTTTTTGCTATTGCCGCCGCGATTCTAGATGGCCCGGGCATGTATTCCCATTCAGTAGTATGGGGGAATGGAGTATCCCAACCGGCAACCCTCTCAATGGGTGTCTCAAGGTGATAAAAGCACCTCTCTTGGATGGAAGCCGCCATTTCCGCACCAAAACCACTCGTCTTGGGAGCTTCGTGGACGATCACGCACCTTCCTGTCTTCTCAATGGAACTTACAACTGTATCTCTGTCCCATGGCACCAGAGTCTGCATGTCTATCAGATCGCATGAGACGCCGCTGTCCCTGATTGCTTGTTCACAAACATGGACCATGGCACCCCATGAAATTACCGTGCAATCGTTCCCCTGTTTCGCTAATCTTGCTTGTCCAAGCGGGATATTGTAGTGACCCTCGGGAACCTCTGCCTCCGGGTGATCCGACCAAGTGGGTACGTTGTGAGGGTCACCGTAGAAAGGTCCCCTGTAGCATCTCTTGGGCTCGAAGAAAACAACGGGATCGTTGCACTCAACTGCACTAATTAGCAACCCCTTGGCATTGTAAGGTGTCGAACAGTAAACAACCTTCAGCCCGGGTGTGTGGGTGAATTGGGACTCGGGAGATTGTGAATGGTGATGTCCCCCTCTGATTCCACCACCAGCCGGGGTTCGAAGAGTGACTGGTGACCAAAACTCGCCACCAGACCTATGTCTAACTTTGGCCATCTCATTTACAATCTGGTCATAAGCCGGAAAGATGTAGTCGGCAAACTGAATTTCTACTACGGGCCTGAGGCCATTAAGACCCATCCCAAACGCCGTTGCTGCAATTCCACCTTCCGATAAGGGAGTGTCGAAAACACGATGCTTGCCATGCTTCTCTTGCAACCCATCCGTTGTCCTGAAGACTCCTCCGAAGTAACCAACATCCTGTCCAAATATGATGACATCGGAGTCATTCTCAAGCAAGTTGTCAAGCGCACTATTTAGGGACTGAATCATGTTCATGTTAGTCATTTCAACCACCCATTAGTTCGTCATGCTGTTCTTTGAGATGCCACGGCATCTCTTCGTACACTTCGGTGAAAATTGTATCGGCAGAGGGGTATGGTCCATTGGCCAAATCGCCGAATTTGACGGCTGCCTTGTAAGCATCTACTACTTCGGTATCGATCCTTTCCTCCAGTTCTTTGTGTCTATCTTCGCTCCACTCTTCCAAATTAATCAGGTGTTCTTTCAGTCTAATTATCGGATCTCCGCCCGGCCATTTCGTATGCTCGTCCTTTGGTCTATATCTGCTGGGGTCGTCACTACTACTGTGCGCTCCCGTTCTGTAAGTCAGAACCTCTATATGGGTCGCTCCGGATCCCGAAGCTGCCCTCTCGCGTGCCCATTTAGTTACTGAATAGAGTGCTAGGAAGTCATTCCCATCAACTCTAATCGATGCAAGTCCGTAGGGAATTCCTCTGGATGCGAAATTACCCACTCCCGTGGCGAAGTTGGCATGCGTCGAAATGGCCCACTGATTGTTTACTACATTGAGAATTACAGGTGCGTTGAATACGCTTGCGAAGTTTAACGCATAGTGGTAATCCCCTTCAGCGCTTGCACCATCTCCAATCCATGTGATAGTCACCTCATCCAGTCCCTTGTAACTTGACGCGAGACCTACGCCAACCGCCTGGCTGAACTGCGTTCCAACAGGGCTAGAAATCGAAATAAACCTCCCCTCTCGATATGAATAGTGTACTGGCATTTGTCTTCCCTTGATATTGTCCTCTATGTTTCCAATGCAGTGACAAATCATGCTAACCATGTCCCTTCCTCTGACGAATTGCGCTCCCGGCTGCCTGTATGTTGGGAATATCCAATCCTGTTCTTCCAATGCCATAGTTTGTGCAATCGCCACTGCCTCCTCACCTAACGACCTCATGTAGAATGAAAGCAAACCAGTTCGCTGCATCTTCATCATCCTGTCATCGAATATCCTCAATCTCACCATGTGCTCTAGCCCGGTTCGGAGTTGATCTGCAGAGAGTCCCGGGTCCCATTCTCCAGAGGCATTACCATCGTCATCAAGCACCCTTACTAGCCCGTTTGCTAGGTCCACCGTGTCCTGGAATTGACAATTCTTGGGATCAGGCATGGGCAAGTCACCAGGTTTCCACGGCCAGCTCTCGAAGCTCGCTTGCTCCCCGGGTCTGAAAGGTGCATCAGGGACGGGAATCTTTCCATCATTGCCCTTAGACGCCATGATAATTTCCTCCTGTAATCATGAATTATCAACCTCTACTACAACCAATCTCTCCTTTGACAGGATGTGACTAACCGCAGAACCAGTCGAGTCACGAGTAACCACGGGTTCACCTCCCATGGCCTCCTCCCATAGTAGTCCTGCCCTATAGCTCGATCTAACTAGGGGTCCGCTAGCCACCGCACTGAATCCTAGTTCCCTCGCGACGCTATCCCAATCTGCAAATCTATCCGGCTCTGGAAACCTATCTACGGGGAGGTGTCTGAAGCTAGGTTGTAGATACTGCCCTAGGGTGATCATGTCCACACCGGCTCCACGAATCATTTCCATAGCCTCAGTAATCTCTTTATCTGCTTCCCCCAGTCCAACCATCAGACTAGTCTTCGTAAGTAGATCAGGGCGAATTTCCTTTGCCGTTCTCAGAATCTCAAGTGACTGCCCAAAGGAAGCTCTGTGGTCCCGAACTACATTGTCTAGGCGAGGAACACACTCGACATTGTGCGCGAATACTCTCAGAGGTAGTCCATCCAACAGTGTATCTAGAGCCTCGAGATTTCCGTCTAAATCTGAACAAAGTAACTCCAATCCGACGTTTGGATTTTTCTTCGCAACTTCTACGATACAATCTCTGTAGTGAATCGCCCCGCCGTCCCGTAGGTCATCTCTGTTGACTACTGTAATCACTGCATAGCTAAGATCCATTTTGAATACTGCGTCAGCCAATTCACGGGGCTCTTCTGGATTAAGATCCGGAGGGTCTCTAACAGTTCCGACTGCACAGAATCTGCACCCTCTGGTGCAAACTTCTCCAGCAACCATGAAGGTTGCCGTACCCCTTCCCCAACAGTCGTGAACATTTGGGCACCTTGCCTCCTCGCAGACAGTATTCAACCCGTGAGCCAACACATTCTCCTTTGTGCCGTTGTACCTAGACTGAGCTAGACCCGTTGGAAGGGATGTCTTGAACCAAGAAGGGAGTCGCTCCCTCATTTTTTTCCTCTTATCTAGAGAGTTAATTGTAGTCGCACTTCCACAACCTCCGGACATCTCTATTTCAGAGTCGATGATTGGCAACTGCCTCTCCATCGTAATCAACGGATAGAAGAACGACATTAACCGTTCTCATTGTGAAGTCCCACTTCTTGTGAGCAATTGGTAAAGTGTAAGGTCTCTTGCGCATCACATGCACGGGACAGTTTTGGTAACAGGGGGCGCTAGACGGATAGGTCGTGAAATATGTTCGAGGCTTTCAGCAGAAGGATTCTCCGTCGCAATCCACTACAGGAATTCCGAACGCGATGCAAATCTCCTCGTCGAGGAGATAGAGTCCAATGGTGGAAAGGCATGTGCCCTGCATTGCGACCTCAATGATACCGATTCTGTGAAAGGCCTGATCCAGAAAGCCACTGAATCACTAGGTGCAGTGGTAGGCATCGTTAACAACGCCTCGTACTTTGCTTTCGACAGGATTGAGAGCCTCTCTGAAGGAGCATGGATGGAACATATGAGAGTAAACGCATTCGCACCCCTGGTTCTAATCGGGGAGTTGTCCAAATCATCCAAAGAAGGGTCGTGGGTAGTGAACGTTCTGGATTTCAAGGTAGAATCGCCCAATGCAGATTATCTGTCATATACTAGTTCAAGATTTACAATGTACGGCTTGACCTCTGCACTAGCAATCGACCTTGCCCCAAGAATCCGAGTCAACTCAGTCGCCCCTGGGCATGTTTTGACTAGCGATGTTCTCGACGCAGATTCTCTCAAGCTAGTTCAATCACAATCTCCGCTAGGATTTGGCCCAACTGTAAATGATGTGGCTGAATCGGTCGCTTTCTTGTCCACTTCTCCTTCTATTACTGGCCAAACAATCTTCGTTGACTCGGGCGAGCGCTTTAGGCAGATGTCGCACGATCCAGCGTTCGACCAGGAGAATCCCAAATGACAATAACCACCCCTCACCTTAGTTCGATAATCGGAAACCTCGATTCGACGGGATGGACGACTCTGCGGCTCGAAGATGTCGTTATCGAACTAGACATTGGGGCCCATGACTACGAGAAGGGGGTGAAGCAGCCAGTTAGATTCGATATCGAAGTTTTGATCGACGGCGCCGATGCACCAATTAACGATCAACTTGGCGAAGTACTGGATTACGAGTATCTCTACCGTTCAATTGAGTCTGCCATCTCACAGAGGCATACTCTGGTGGAAACAATTGCTTCATCGATTCTGGATACTATTCTAGATCCAGAGATTGTCGTTGCAGGAGTGGTATGCTTGACCAAGATTTCTCCCATGGGCTTTGATGGGAAGTTTGGATGCTCATTGGCAAGGGTAAAACCAGACTTAGAGGATTAATGGTGCAGGGGATGGGATTCGAACCCATGAAGCACTAAGCACCGGAGCTTAAGTCCGGCCCCTTTGACCAACTCGGGTACCCCTGCAGCCCAACGAGCCACGACTTTCAATTTCAACCGAGCGGCCGTTAACGTCCTATAACCGATGCAACCAGTACTCTATTCTCCCGAACTCTTTAACATCCCGGATACGGCGCACAATCGTGCGAAAACGCAACATCGACTCATTTGTACGTCAAAGTACACTTGTTACTCTCTCACTGGCGTTATTGATGCTGATTCCCGTGGGCTTCGATTTGGAGGCTTCTGAACTGCCTGATTCCACGACTCTCAATACTTCTGAAAGCGCACCAGACGCAAACCAGTACAAACTATACTTCGTCAGTCCTGGACAGAACCAAACTTCTGGAATGGACGGCCTAATTAGTACCGAACCACCCGAGGCAGCTGAGGATCAGGAAGTAGTCAGTGCTCTGGATGATAACGTCCAATTTATGTCTATTTCATTAATGTCACCGATGGAATTCTTTGGCAAGAAGTTCCATGAAAATGACTCATACTACATTACAGTTGAACTATTTCTGAAGTCCGAAGGGCCTCAGAATTCTAACGTTGATTGGACCGTCTCAGTAATGACTTCTGAGGGGACTGTTGGCTCCAAAACTTACCGTGATTCAGTGTGCACTTCTTCATTCGGAAACCCTTGCGACTTCGACCACGAGAGTATCGATGTCGGAATAGGCAATTCAGAATCCTTCCAGGTTGGAAAGAATGAGCGACTGATTATCAAAGTTAGAGCCAGCATATCTGGAGGGGACTGCACTGACAGCCCATTCGGGGGGTCTGGTTGTACCGCGGACGTCGCCTTCAACAATATCGATGGTGAGTCAAACAAATTCTCCAAGATGGAGGCATACAGCAATGCTCTGATGAATAGCATCATTGTTGTCCAGAGGGAAGGGGCGAACATAGTAGAGGGTTCGGTGATTGACTGGTACCCGAATGACATCGTCGAAGATAGAGAGATGCAGTTTTCAATAGATGCAATTAGTGCATTCGGAAGAGCCGATATCTCCAGAGTAGACATCCTGATGAGGGGTCCGGATGGAAACTACGAGATCGACGATAGGATTACTGGCGCCACGGAAGGGATAGAAGACTCCAGCACAGGAATCTTCGGCAAATTCCTCCACATATACAATAGCGGACTCAGTCCCGGAGAGTATACAGTGATACTCAAGATTCAAGATGTCGGTGGAAACGAGATCGAAATCGAGCACGAGCCCATCGAGATGCACCAGTTTGGAGTATCTCTGAAGCATAGGTTCGATCGTTCGGTAGAGTACTTCGCACCAGGGGAGGTAACTCCCATTCCAATGGTTCTTATTCATAGAGGCGATTCTACGAAGTCGATGGAAGTAGAATTAGAGGTGCTGACCAATTTAGGAAACTCTTGGCTGGTGGAGTTCGATTCGCCTGAAGGATATGAGATGAGCTCCGGAGGGTCAGTCATGAATCCGACAGTGACTCTAACCGCCCCAGATGATCTAACTGGCATGCCGAAGAAGATCGAGATCAGAGCGGTTGCAAAGGCTGATGTGGAAGGAGTAATTTCAGTAGTCCATCAGGACACCCTCGTACTAATTGTGGAGAAGATTGACGTCTATCAACCTCCCGT
>Ga0209402_10005247_pt1 | contig 11601 bp, 9 predicted proteins | sample ArcticOcean_MG_C_3_FD_187437 | JGI IMG/M metagenome (GOLD analysis project Ga0209402, IMG submission 187437) | Marine microbial communities from western Arctic Ocean - ArcticOcean_MG_CB8_126 (SPAdes) (version 2) | ecosystem: Environmental > Aquatic > Marine > Oceanic | place: Arctic Ocean... | reverse complement strand
TTTTATTTTATTTTCAAATTCTTCAATTTTTTCTTTCTTTTCACTTATAGAAGACTTTAATTCATTTATGCGTGAATTTTGTTTGGATAATTTTTCTAATGTTTTATTCCTAGAAGATAATAACTCGTTAATAGTTTGAACAGAATTTTCAGTGGCAGCAAAATTATTAATTAATTCGTCTACCTCTTTTAGATTAGCAGTAAGATCTTTTAGATCATTTGTAAGTTTTTTTGCATATTTTGCTGCAAAAATATGAATTACTCTAGAATGCTTTCCTAACATATCACCTACTTTGTTTATTCCTGCAGAAGATACTTTTTTGAATCGCATTACATCATCTGGTGAATTGATATCAGGGAAAGGATTTGCAAATTCTTTTTTTATTGATGAGATAACCTCTTTTTTTCCGCGATTCACCATTATTTGAAAATGAGGATCAAGTTTATCAGGATCTAGCTCATCTTCTGATAATTCATTTGCAATTTTTAGTAAAACTTCTCTTTGAGGATCAATTCTATTTCGATGTGATTTTATTTCGGCTGCAAGTGTTCCTTTTCTAAGAATTACTATATCATCCATGATTTTTGGAATTTCATTCAATGTGATAGTTTGTGGGGTAGAAGTAAAATTTTCCACAGGTTCGTTGTATTCAACTTTCTTTTTTTTGCCCCAACCAAAAACCATAATCAGAAGATCAATAGTTGAATTATATAAATTTGAGAAGTATTGTAATACAACATGAATTCAGGTTCAGTAAAGAAATCAGTGATAATTGATACCGATTTAGATAAAGCATGGTCAAAAGTCAGTAAGATTGCAAAGATAGATTGGCTGGAAGGTCAAAAATCAACAAAATTTTTAGGAGAAAAAAAGAGCGGGATTGGGGCTAAGCGTTTAATCTCATTTGAAGATGGTACAGATGTAGAAGAACACATAGTAGGATGGAAGCCAAAAGAATATTTTTCATATATCGCTATTTCAGGATTACCATTAGATGCATATCATGCAACAATTTCTATTGAAAAGATAAAGAAATCGGTAAAAATTACATGGGAGTCATACTTTGCATCAAAATCAACAAAAAACGAATTTGAAGAGTTTATAGTGTTTTTATCTAAGTTTTATACTCAATCTTTGAAAAATCTAAAAAAAGAATTTTTGAATTAATCTTGTTTTTGCTAAAAATCAATCATCAGAATCAAAAATAATTCCAGGAGGAATTTGATCTTCATCATGAATTTCAGTTTTCATTTTTACTGTATTAAATTCATCATATGTAATTTCCAAAGTAACAGGGATTGTTTTCCAGCCATATTTTGGAAGTTTATCAAGAGGCACTAATTGAGAAAATGAAGAATTAGTAATTTCAAATTCTTTATGAAATGTTTTCTCCATACCTAAGATTTCCAATATAGCAAAAGATGACTTTTCAGTTTCATCAGAAAATGTGATTAATACAGAATTATCATTTTTCAAATATACTGCATCGAATGTAAAATAGCCAAAATATGCTTCATCATCAGAAATAGGATTTATGATTATTACTGCACTAACTGCAATAGTTGCAATCAATATAGTTAGAAAATTTTTTGATGCAATCAATTATGAAAACTCTTTTTTTATAGAATTTAGGAATTTTGAGGAGACACGTACTCGCTCCATAGTTTGCTCCAAAGTCATTTCAGTTCCTCGTAAAGGATTTGTTTTAAAAAATTTACGAACCTCTTTTTCTTGTTTTGCCTCAACAACTTGACCAATACTTGCAACGACTCTGTTCAGCAATGGATTTCCAACTCCTGCTTTTTTCACAATCTTTTTCCAGTTCTTTTTTAGCCATATCCACAAGAAATCTTTACCATGAATATTTGCGGCAATTCTCATTATTGGCATTTGAATATTTTGTGAACGGACATCAGGACCTAATGTAAATTCTAAAGTTTTCAATAACAAATTCTTTTGTTTGAAATTACACATTGCACCCAAAAATCTTAGTTTTTCTTCTTGAGATTTTGCTTTTTTGTATAATGATGTGAATTTCTTGTATGTAGATTCATTGCCATTCCATGCAACTAAAACAAAAACTGTTTCTTGTAGATCCGCGGATAAATTATTTTGGTTCTTCAAGAATTTATCAAATCTTCGTTTTGATTCTTCAAGAATTTCTTCATCACCCAATTTACCTAATCCAGAGATTGCAAAACTTCGCAAAAGGGCATTGGTATGAGGTTCATTCTTTTTTGCATCCCAACCTAATCGGTCATGGATTGTTCTAAGGAAATTAAATGCATATTGTTTAATTTCGTCTGAGAATTTTTCCTTGTGGGTTAATGAATATAACGAGTAGAGATGATGTGCCAAATTTAGTGATGAAATGTAATTATCCTCATCAAAATATGCATTTGTAAAATCAAGATAATCTTGTAATTTCTTTTTTCCAGTCACACATTGTGAATAATAGTCATTTTGAATACTCCATCTATCTACATAGTTTAGTGTTTTTTCATCAATTAGAAGAGAGAGATTATCCAAAGTTTCAGAATCATAATCCACTCTGTAAAATCCAGTTCTTCCCGAATTAATTATGAAATTTCGTTCTTTGTTTTTGAGTTTGAATGATTGAGATTTTTTCTCCATTATATTGGAACTTGTAACATTTCCTTCATCTATAATTAAAGGAATTTTCCATATTCCTTTTTGGCTTGTCTTTGTTTCTTCTAATAGATACCGACTTTGTTTTAAAGAAATCGAGGAACCATTTCGTTTTACAGATAAAATTGGGAATCCAACCTGATTAATCCAAGTATTCATCATTTTATCAATTGGTTTTTTTGCTACTTCACCAATTGATTTCCATAAATCACGACCTTCAGCATTAGCGTATGCGTATTTTTTTAGATATTTCTGTAACCCTTTTTGGAAATTTTTGTCTGTTACAAAATGTTCAAGCATTCGTAGAATACAGCCACCCTTATCATATGAGATAGAATCAAAAATTTGTCTAATCTCTGAAGGATGGTTTACCTTAACATCGATAGGATGAGAGGTCTTTAAGGCATCAAGAGACATTGCAGTATTCATTGCATCTTCTAAAAATTGATCCCACAAATCCCATTCAGGATAAAATTTGTCTACAATTTTTGTAGCCATGAATGTAGCAAAGCTTTCGTTTAACCACAAGTCATTCCACCATTTCATTGTAACCAAATTGCCAAACCATTGATGCGCCAATTCATGTGAAATGACTTCAGCTATGAATTGTTTAGTTCGGGTGGAAGATGTTTTTGGATCATACAACAGTATGGTTTCACGGAATGTAATTGCACCCCAATTCTCCATGGCACCTGCAGCAAAATCAGGAATTGCAAGCATGTCAAGTTTTGGTAAGGGATATTTAATTCCAAAATATTTCTCATATTCACCTAAGAATTTTTTTGTTAATTCAAGCGATAATTTTGCCTTGTTTTTATTTCCCTTTGTGGTTAAAACACGAATTTGTATATTTCTTAATTTAGTTTCTAGATACTCAAATTCACCAACTCCAAGATAAAGAAGGTAAGTAGACATTATCGGAGTACGTTCAAATTCATAGATCATTTTAGACCCAAAGTTTTGTTTTTTCTTCACAGGCATGTTGGATATTGCCATATAGTTTTTTTCTACTAGTAAAGAGACATCGAATGTGGCTTTTGTAGCAGGTTCATCCCAACATGGAAACGCCCTTCTTGCATCAGCTGCCTCAAATTGAGTAGTAGCCAGGTATTTGGTTTTTCCATTAGGATCAGTGTATTTGCTTCTATAGAATCCTAAAAGACGGTCATTTAGAATTCCAACATATTCTATGCAAAGTTTAATTTTTCCTGAAACTTTTTTTTCGGCAGTTATGAATAAAGATTCATTTTTTGCATCAAGTTTGAATTTTGTTTCAATCGTTTTACTTTTAGAAATAATGTAACATTTGTTAATTTTTATTTCAGCACAATTTAGCACAAATTTGTTTGAAAGTGTTGTTTTGAATGATAGAATCTCTATTCCTTTGAATGTAAAATTAGAGAAAAGAGGTTCAAATTGTATATCATAATTTATTTCAGAGATTCCCATTAAGATATTCTGAAGAAAATGGCTTATCTAAAGTTACTTTGACCCTGAATGTGCAGAAGCTTCTTGGAAAGCAGATGAACTTCTTAAATTATTGAATTGAATGCCTATAACGAGAGTAAATGAGTTTCAACCTGAAAGCATTATGTAAAAAATGTGGTAGAGAGATTATAGCAACTGAAGATCGTGGTGACAGAATGTGTGCGAGATGTAGAATTGATTTTAAACAGAAAAGACTCTATCAAGAAAATCTTAAAAAAGTTCAAGATGATTAAAATGGTTCTCATAGAAAATCTTGACTGAAAAGCAGATGATCTTCTTAAATTGTTGAATTGAATGGAAAAATGGTGATGATGTAATGAAAATGCTTACCAAGGCAATCGTGCTAGGTGAAGTTGGTTTCGTAATCGCCATTGGAACATATGTTTTTCTATATGTTATCTGATTCAATTCTTCAAAATAATTAAAATGGTTTTCCGCCCGGAAAGCACTCAAGGCGTACTATACCATTTGATGACTAAATTATAACAAAAACAGTCGATATTTCACACTGGACCCATGATAGATTAGGCAGTTCTGAACCTTACTTTAACGCAGAATGTCAAGAGGCCTCTGCAAAAGCTAATGAACTTCTTAAATTATTGAATTGGTATCTTGAAAATCAAAAATTTACCTATCGTCTTAGCTGGTCTAATTGTTATCATTAGTATTCTACTTGTTGTAGTTGGTGATGGGACTTTGTTTCATACTGGTGAATACAACTATGCTAACGACAAAATCATAGCACGTTCCCCATGACCTGATTCAATTCTTCAAAATAATTAAAATGATTTTCTAGAAAATCTTAACTGAAAAGATTCGTGAATTGTTCTGTTTGGATAATTATTGGAAACCACCCGATATAGAATGTGAATTAGCAGTCGATAAGCTAACAAAATGGTATGGACATACTAAAGATTAAGATTCAATTTCAGGTAATGTACCTAGACGGTCACCTTCAACTTTATTATCATCAGTTCGAACATGTGTTTCACCATTAATATTAAACGCATTCACGATTTCACCAGGCTCCCAATCAGTTTCATTTTTTTTGTAAATAGTAAGATATTTTTTTCCTTTTTTTATGTGAGATGCAAGTGTTTTTTTATCAATTATCTCTGGTTTTCCAAACTCACTTCCAAAATCTTCATGGACTTGTACATGTGAAATGTTTGCAAGACCAGGACCTTTCTTTATTCCACTAACTACAAAATCTGCCCATTTACCCATAATTCTAGATCATTAAAATGAGTATATAATTTTTGACAGGTGTTTCAAACAAGTGCTAATCGTCTTTTACGGACTCGAGTTGTTTACGCAAATTTGCTAACTCATTTTTGAGTTCAGATGTGAGATCAATTTCATCAGTTTGCGATAATTCTTCTTTCTCTAATTGCGCTTTGGCTGCTTTAGCTTCATCTAGTTCTCTTTCTAGTGCTGCCTTTTCTTCTACCTCTTCACGTTTGAGTTGTTCTTTGGCTTCAGCTAATTCTTTTTCTAGTTGTTCTTTGGCAGATTTGGCTTCTGCAGCTGCTTTCGCTTCTGCTTCATGTTTTGCTTTTTCCTCAGCCTCGATTCTTGCTTTCTCTTTAGCCTCTTCACGTTCTAGTTGTTCTTTGGCAGATTTGGCTTCTGCAGCTGCTTTCGCTTCTGCTTCACGTTTTGCTTTTTCCTCAGCTTTACGTTCGGCACTTTTAATTTCCTCATTTTCTTTACGTAATCTTTCTAAAGAAGAATTTGCAGTATCAATTTGTTTTTGTAATCTTTCCACTATAGTTGATGATTCTTTTTCAGCTTGTTTTTTAGCGTCTGCTACAGCCTGTGCTGTAATTTCAGCAACTTCTTTTTCCTGTGCTTCCTTTGATTTTCTTTCTTCTTTGATGACCTTAGATTTTGGCAATGATTTTGTTGAACGTGATTTTAAGGCCTCTTTTGCAAGTAATTCTCGTTTTTTATCTTCGTCTGAATTAGTGGAAGTTGGTTTTGGGGGTTTTACTTTAGGTTTAGGCTCAAGAGGTTTTGTTTCAGGTTCAGGTTTTGGAGAAGTACGTTTTTTCCTAATAAAATTTCGAGTATCAACTGCAATTTTTGTGGAAGTGTCTTTTGTGGATATTACACGTTTGAACATATCTGAAATACGACTTTCAACAGATGGATTTGTTTCAGTTTCTGTTTTAATTTTCCTAGGCTTAGAAACAGGTTCAGGTTTAGGTTCTGGTTTAGATATTTCAGACAGTAACGTTTCATAGTCTTTTCCTGATGCTTTTTCAAGTTCTAAACGCCTAGAAATTCGAGCCTTGTGTTCGGTCTGTTCTGTTTCTGTTAATTTTTCGTTTAATTCTTTACTTGTAGATTTATCTTTTTCAAAGTTTTCAAGATATTTTTTTTCAAATTCAAGAAATTCTTTTTCCTGTTCTTTTTTGAAAGAACTATTGAATGTGCCATCCTCATTCCAACGTGAAACTTCTTTTTCTTTTGGTTCCTCATTCCAACCCTTTGGTAGTGATTTTGAGGAACGTGCTTCCTGTGCGTCTTTTGCAAGTGATGCACGCCTATTATCTTCATATTCATAATCGCCAGTTTCAACATTTGGTTTAAGTTTAGGTTTTGGTTTAGGTTCGGGTTTAGGTTCTGGTTTAGGTTCTGGTTTAGGTTCTGGTTTAGGTTCTGGTTTAGGTTCTGGTTTAGGTTCTTCTTTTATTTCAGCAAGTACGATTTCTAATTCATCAACTGTTGGGAGTGTACCAAGATTATCAGATGTTACTTTATTATTATCAGTACGAATAAACACGTCACCATCTTTGACATATGTTCGGACCATATCTCCAGCAATCCATTCATTTTCATTTTTTTTAAAAATAGTAATGAATGAAGTTCCTTTTTGTATTTTGGATGAAAGCTCGTGCTTGTTAATTAATTTAGGAGCGGTGAGACCATGTTCTAGATCTTCATGTATTTGGACATGTGTGATATTCGATAAACCAGATCCTTTTTTGACAGCACTAATTACAAAATCTGCCCACTTCGTCATTTGTAGTGATATTCGTCAAGTGTAATATACGCTTTTTCTAGAAAATTAAAGCAAATTTCACAAATTCATTAAAATATTCTTCATGTGTAAATTACACAATGAGTGACATACGTTTTATCATGATCGGTGTTTTAGTGTTATCTGTGGGATTTATTGTCATGGCAGTATTTGGAAGTCAGTATCAAGATATCACTGTTCAAACAAAAGAATTTTCAGAATGTTATGATTATACAGATGAAAATGTTGCAGTGAAGATTGATTGTGATAAGCAATTACAAAGTAGAAATTTGATGTTTGTAGCGGTTATTGGAATTCTGGCTGCAGGGGGGATTGCGCTAGTGAAGGGAATTAGAGGCACGTGGGATAATGATGTCAAACCTGAAGAAATGTTAGGACCAGGAGGAGATAAAAAAACACCAGACGAAGATAAAAAAGATGTGCCCTAGAGAAAACTATCTAGAGATTCAGCAGCATTTAGTTCATTATTTTCAAGTTTTTTTGAGAGTTTATCACCCATTAATTTGGCAGATTTAATTTTTCTTTGACCAATGTGATAGTATACTTGATCAATCGTATCTTTTGCAATTAATACAACCAATCTCCCTTCTGTCTTTCTTCCAGTCCTACCTTTTCTTTGAATAAAACGAATTGAACTTGGTACATTATCATAAAAAATTACTAGGTTTACTTCAGAAATATCCAATCCCTCTTCACCGACACGAGTTGCAACAAGAACTTTGGTTAATCCATCTCGGAATTTTTGAACAGTTTCAATCTGTTTTTCTTGTTTTAATCCTGTAGCACCTGCTTTTCCAATTAAAATTTCAGAGTTAATTCCCATCTTTTGCAGCATTTCATTTATGACATTAACAGAATCTCGATAACTTGTAAAAATTAAGACTTTGTCTTTAACTGAAGAAATGATTTCTTGCAATTTTGGAAGTTTAGAATGTTCAATTCCTTGTGATTTTGCAAAAATTGCCAATTCTATAGATCTCATAAAATTTGGATCCTTTTCAAAAAGATCTTTAATCCCTACACCTTTTTTTGCTTTAGTTCTGTCACAGAATTTTAGAAAAGATGTAACGCCATGAGCTTCAAAGATGTTTAATGCATATGTAATTCTAATTGCAGTGAATAACGGTTTTGCAGAAATGCGATTTTGTTTTAATACATACTGACGAATTCGAAGTAATGTGGATAGTGATTTATTCTGCCCAATTTGAATTCCATTTTTTCTCAAAGTTGCATATCTTTCATCTAATGCAAGTTGGAGACATTTTTGAATTGCTTTCATTTCAGGAGGTAAATCAACCATAATCCATTCAGTATGTGTTTTTTGGATATACGGTTGAACGTCAGGACTCTCATCAGTTCTTTGTAAGATTTTTTGTATTCCAAGAGACATGATGATTTCGGTAGCCTTTGCTTTCTCACTCGGAAGTGTTGCAGTCATTCCAAGTATGAGAGACTTTTCTTTGAAATGAGTTGCAATTCCAGTGTATGCATAATCTCCAACCGCCCTATGCGCCTCATCAAATATCACAAGACTAAACTGTTCAGTGTCAATCATGTTTCGTTCTAGATCATTACGAGTAATTTCAGGTGTGGCACATATCACACTATTCATCCACAATTTTTTACGCTTATTTATCAAATCTTCGCCTGTAACAATTCCAATATCATCCAAAAGTAAATTTTTTTTAAGAAAATCAAAATGTTGGTTAACAAGTACTCTGGTAGGCGCTAAAAGTAAAACCCCTCCTTTGTTTTGAGATAGTACATGGGCCATAATCTGTAATGCAATAGTGGTTTTTCCAAGTCCAGTTGGCAGAACAACTAACGAATTTTCATTTTTTGCCTCATTTGCAAGATTTGTCTGATAATCGCGCAGTTCAATAGAATCTGGTTTAATCAATTTGTGTTCATAATAATCTGCACCCATAAGTTGAGATCAGAGTCACATATCATTTATGGTTTGCAATTGACCAAAAGTCACTTAGAGGTTATATGTTGGCAAATTAAATAATTTTCATGTCAAATAGTTTCGAGAGACCAGGATGGGACGAATATTTTATGCTTCAAGCAAAACTTGCAGCGTTGAGATCAAACTGTATGACACGAAGCGTAGGCGCCGTAATTGTAAGAGACCATAGACAGCTTGCAACAGGATATAATGGAACACCGCCAGGGATCAAGAATTGTTTTGAAGGAGGATGCCAAAGATGTAAAGACCGAATGGATGGAAAAATAAAATCAGGAGAAGGTCTTGGAAGATGCCTATGTAATCATGCAGAAGCTAATGCAATCATGCATTGTGCAATTTTAGGTATAGAAGCAGGAATTAAAGGAGCAGTTTTGTATTCCACATTTGTTCCTTGTTTAGAGTGTACAAAAATGGCAATAACTATCGGTATTAGAAAATTTGTATGCCTTGATGAATATCCAGAGACAGATTATGATTTGGTTAAAGAAGCAGGAGTTAAAATTGAGATTTTAAATAACGAAAGCATTGACAAGTGGGCAAGTAAAATGATTGCCCCAAAATAATAGATATGGAAGCAGTTGAAGATTTTAAACAAGACGAAATAGCAAATATACCAAATTCATTATTAATTTCTGCATCATATATTGGAAAAACAAAGAAAGTCACGCTCAAATTTTACAATCCAGAGTCAGAAAAAATCTATCTTTGGGAAGATAAAACAGGTCATCAGCCATACTGTTTCTCAAAAATGGCGCCAGAAGATTTAGACTTTTTATCAGAACGAGATGACGTTGTTGAAATCAAAACTGTGAAAAAAATAGATACACTAAAAGATAAAGAAATTCAGGTATCAAAAATTATTGTGACAGACCCATTGGCAATAGGCGGAACGCAAACTACACAGAGTATAAGAAATGTGGTAGAATCATGGGAATCAGATATTAAATATTATGAAAATTATCTTTATGATAATTCATTGATTGTTGGGAAATACTACAGGATTGAAAATGACAAGATAATTCCACATGATTTTGAAATGTCAGATGAGACTAGTGCGACCATGAAAAGTTTGCTTTGGGATAAATTAACAAATACTGGCATGATAGACACGAAACAATTTCAAGAAGAAGTTTCAAACTGGGCTGAACTTCTAAACCAACCTGTACCAAAAATTAGGAGAATGAGTTTAGATATTGAAGTTGAAACAGATGGAAGACTTCCAGATGCAAAAATTGCTGACAAAAAGGTCACAGCCGTAGGATTTGAAGGAAGCGATGGAATGAAGAAAGTTTTTGTTTTAAGAAGAGATGGAATTGAAGAAGGAGTTAACGATTTAGATAAAAATATAGAAGTTATATTTTATGAAAAAGATCAAGAGAGAAAACTAATCGAAGATTCATTCGAATTAGTAAAAAAATACCCTGTGTTGATTACATATAACGGAGATGGTTTTGATCTTCCTTATCTGTATAATCGTGCAAAAAGACTTGGAATTACAGATGATGTAAATCCACTTTACATGATGAAAGATTCTGCAACTCTAACAAAAGGGGTGCATCTAGATTTGTATCGAACTTTTTCAAACAAAGCATTTCAGATTTATGTATTTTCACAGAAATATAGTGACTTCTCTCTTAACAGCGTCTCAAAAGGAGTTTTGGGAGAACAGAAAATGGATTATGGTGTAGAGATTGATAATATGACATATTACCAAATTGCAAAGTATTGCCAAAATGATGCATATCTAACATTGAAGCTAACAAGCTTTAACGAGGATTTACTCATGAATTTACTAGTTGTAATTACAAGAATTGCAAGAATGCCAATTGACGATATTTCAAGAATGGGGGTATCACAATGGATTCGTAGCTTACTATATTATGAACATCGAAAAAATAATTTTCTAATTCCAAGACGAAATGAAATTGAGGAAAAATCTTCAGGAGTGGCAAATGATGCAGTTATCAAAGATAAGAAATATCGAGGAGGATTAGTAATAGAGCCAGTGGAAGGAGTTCATTTTGAAGTTACAGTAATGGACTTTGCGAGTCTGTATCCAAGCATAATCAAAGTGAATAATCTATCGTATGAAACAGTAAGATGTCCACATGAAGAATGTAAAAAAAATGCAATACCAGGTACAGCTCATTGGGCATGTACAAAGAAAAATGGTTTAACGTCATTAATTATTGGTTCATTGCGAGATTTACGGGTAAATTATTACAAAAGTCTTTCAAAAAAAGAAAATATCACAGATGAGCAAAGACAGCTATACACCGTAGTAAGTCAAGCATTGAAAGTTATTCTTAATGCAAGTTATGGAGTGATGGGTGCAGAAATATTTCCATTATACTTCCTTCCAGCAGCAGAAGCGACTACTGCATTAGGTAGATACATCATCATGGACACGATTGAAAAATGTAAAAATATAAAATTAGAGGTTCTGTAT
>Ga0209402_10005246_pt1 | contig 11603 bp, 5 predicted proteins | sample ArcticOcean_MG_C_3_FD_187437 | JGI IMG/M metagenome (GOLD analysis project Ga0209402, IMG submission 187437) | Marine microbial communities from western Arctic Ocean - ArcticOcean_MG_CB8_126 (SPAdes) (version 2) | ecosystem: Environmental > Aquatic > Marine > Oceanic | place: Arctic Ocean... | reverse complement strand
ACTCGTTACAGTTCAAATAGAGGATCGACTTAGTCTAAAGGAAAAGCGACGTCTTGAAGAGCGATTACGAATATTTCAACGTGCGTAAGGTAAATATCACAAAAACAAGTAGGAGTTAACCATGGGACTATTTGGATTTGGGCAAGCAAGAAATATACAGGATTTAAGTATTAAGAATCTTCACAAGGAAAGAATTGGGCAGGAAGTAAAACAAGACCAATTACTTGCTCGTATTCGAAAAGCCGGGGAGCAATTCGATGCTTTACTAGAGTCGGCGTCCGAGCCTGGAATGACGGATGGGGATATAGACGCTGCGAGTTACAGCATGGCCCAAATCTCTAAGTCCAAGGATAGATTCGAAAAAGATCTTCAAGCAGTGATGACTCGTATCACGGTCATTGACTCGATTCGGGATGTGAAAAATCAAAAAGAAGAACTCGAGAAGAAAGGAATCTGGAAAAAGATCAATGAGATTCCAGAAGAGCAACTTGAGAACCAACTGCTAGAGCTTTCAACGGATCGTAAGGAGAGCCAAGTAAATTTGAGCCGCATAGTTGAAGTGTTCGATGTTGACCGTCAGGGTGTCCGGTCACAGCGTAGTGCAGATGTTTTGAAAAGTAGGAAGGAAATCCTTCAGAAATTAGCACAGAAATCTGGAGATGATGGTCCTTCAGTCTCCTCAACGGAAGAATCCAGTAGTGGCGATAAGACTCTTAATTTGAAGAAAGAGGACCAGACTCTTCCTCTCTAGAACATGAGTCTCTCAGCAGGCTACCGTCTACCTCGGTGAAGACACGCTCCTCAAACGTACCGTAGCGGTCAAGGTGCTCAACCAGCTCGCCTCTCTGGTAGGGGCGTACGTCTATGCCACCATGCAGGAGGCACGGATGGCAGCTGGTCTCACCCACCCGAACATAGCAATGCTCCATGACTTCAAAGTTGAGAGGGAGTCTATGGCGCGTTCTATCCGGTCCTAAGAGATGACCTTCACCTTGGCTTTTCTTGGTATGTGGGTATTCCCGGACAGACAGACTTCTCGAGAGTTCGTTACATCTCACATAATGAAGTTAAAGAAGCCCTAGAGCTTGGCCTGCCGGAATCATCCGTGCTCCTTAACGGCATAGTTTTCACTTCTGATTTGGATGGCAATTATGAAATATACGTGATGAATCCCGACGGATCAGGGCCGACAAGGCTCACCGACAACGACGCGATCGATTCAACTACCTCATAATCGCCCGACTGTAGCCTGCTGTTTACCGAAGACGAATGCTGTTTATTGTCAAATATGTCACTAAATGTCATAATAAGGTTGTATATGCTACCTAATATGACCTAAGGTATATTAAGGATATGGATTTGGATACAGAGAACCGTGATCGATCAGGGCTGATGGGACCTGCTGATGTGGCCAAGTATCTTGGTATGACTGAGCGGACTATCTATCTGTGGGCTCAGCAGAAAAAGCTACCTGCATTCAAGGTTGGGTCTGTTTGGAGGTTTCGTCGATCCGATGTGGAACGTTGGTTAGAGAGTAACCGGTCGGGTCCGTCATCTGATGATGTCGAGCCTTTGTCTCCATACATAGAGCCCAACCGCAGCAAGTGGCGGATCAGGAAAGATGAGCAAGAGGCAGACAAGGCGATCGAAGAAGCCTGTAAAGCATATATCATGACTACTATTCAGAATGTTGACCGTGAAGTGTTTCTGATAAATCATTTCGAAGAGCGCTTTGGCCAAGACGTGGTTAAAACCGTTGTAGATCAGATGAGGAAAGAAAAAAAGGTGCACGAAGGGCACCACGAAGGACTTGACGGAGAGAAGGTGAGAATCATAAGGAGACGGAATTAATTATGGGGCTTCTTGGATTTGGGCAGGTGACGAAATTAGAGAACCTCGATGTCAAACTTCTCAAAAGAGAGAGGCTTACCCAGGAGGTGCGCCAGGACCAGCTTCTGGTTAGGCTGAGGAATGCCCAGGCGCAATACGATTCTTTATTGGAGTTGGCGTCCGAGCCTGGAATCTCGGATAGTGAGATAGACGTTGCGGCTTACAGGATGAGCGAGGTTTCAAAGACGAAGGATAGAGCGGAACAGGCCTTACAGGAAGCCCTGAAAAAGACGGCAGTGATAGATTCCACTCTCGTTGTACTCAGCAAAAGAATGGAGCTCGAGAAGAAAGGAATCTGGAAGCAGATCAATGAGATTCCAGAAGAGCAACTTGAGAACCAACTCGAAGAGCTCGCCATAGATGATAAGAAAAACCAACTAAATGTCGACCGAATAGTCGAGGTATTCGACGTGGACCATCGGGTGGTGGAATCTGAGAGAAGTCCTGGATTTCTTAGAAGCCGTGAAGATATTCTTAAAAAGAAGCAAAATAAGGACAGCTAAGGTATCAGGTAGTTAGACTTAGAACGTTTCAATTACATGAAAATCCCCTTCTTCAAAGAGAAAAAACAGATCGGCCTTTGCATCGAAATCGCGTCAGGGACGGACGTGGGACTCAAGCGCAAGAGGAACGAGGACAACCTACTCTGCCTTTCGGGCGAAGAGAGCCCGCCATCCGTAGATGCCGTGCTGGTAGTGGCTGATGGGATGGGCGGCCATGTGGATGGGGACGTTGCCAGCCAGATGGCGGTAGACGCCGTAAGCCGCCTTATCGTAAATCGACTCTCGGAGCAGGAGCCACATCCAGATGAATGGCCGGATTTGTTAGCTCAGATACTCGAGGATGCTAGTTCGCAGATACACAAGGAAGCGCTCTACAGGCAGCAGGCGGTGCCCATGGGAACCACCTGCACCATGGCCGTGGTAAGTTCTGGAACTGCCTATATAGCCCATGCTGGTGATAGCAGGGCTTATCTGTATCGAAATGGGAACCTTACCCAACTCACGACAGACCACACTTGGGTGCAACAAGAGGTATCACAAGGACGTCTTACCACTGAGGAAGCCAGTGTTCACCCCCGCAGGAATATCGTTACCCAAGCGTTGGGCTTGGGCCCAGATGTAGAGGTTGAGACGATAACTAGGGACCTTCAGAGCGATGACATTTTGCTAATCTTCTCTGACGGTGTTCATGGACTCATTGAGGACCGGTATATTGCTTCGATCCTGAATATGTCATCATTGGTAGAATCGAAAGATAGACTTATAGATCGGGCTAAAGAAGAGGGTGGATACGACAATATCACCCTCGCTCTCGCAAGAATGTACTAAATGAGAATGATAGGACATGCCAATATGTTAGCCATGATGAAGACTTCTACTGCAAAAAGGCTATTGCTACCAATCATAGTAACGTTGCTTATTGGTGCTGCTCTGGCAGTGGGTATTGGTATGGGTGTTGGAGGATGGGCCGGTGGCCAAAATCAGAGTATTGACATCGGAGATACGGAGTCTGCAGAGATAGTCTCTGGTGGGGAAATTGATGAATGGACCTTTGAGGGTACAGCAGGCCAGAACATAGTCATTACCCTCCAGGCTTCTGGTACCAGCAGCCTGGACACTATGCTAGATTTGCGGGCACCTAGCGGAACTATAGAAGACTCCAACGATGACAGCGGAGGAACTTATAACTCCCGCATTGACCGCCCACTTGCTGAGACTGGCATATACACAATCGTTGCGAAAGGATTTGGGGGATATTCGATAGGGCTATATGAATTGACACTGAGCGCTGGAGTTGAGCACGCACTCGATGAAGGTGGCCCAATCGATTTTCAGGAAACGAAAAGTGCGGAACTCCATCCCAATAGTGATACGGATGAATGGACCTTTGGAGGTACAGCAGGCCAACACATAACTATTGCCCTTCAGGCTGCTGGCAGCAGCGGCCTGGACACTATGCTAGATCTGCGGGCACCCAGCGGAACTATAGAAGACTCCAACGATGACAGCGGAGGAACTTATAACTCCTTCATTGATCGCTCACTGGCGGAAACAGGCACGTACACGATCGTTGCCAAGGGATACTCAGGTGCGGCAGGAGCATATGAGTTAACACTGAGCCTTGGTACTGCGCGCGTACCCGATCAGTATGAGGCTGGTCGAATCGATTTTCAGGAAACTAAGAATGGTGACCTCTATCCTCGTGATGATACAGATGAGTGGACCTTTGAAGGTACAGCAGGCCAGGACATAGTCATTACCCTTCAGGCTGCTGGCGGTAGCGATCTGGACACTATGCTAGATCTGCGGGCACCCAGCGGAACTATAGAAGACTCCAACGATGACAGCGGAGGAACTTATAACTCCCGCATTGACCGTTCACTGGCGGAGACCGGGACGTACACAATCGTTGCCCGGGGATACTCAGGTGCGGCAGGAGCATATGATTTAACACTGGACGCCGGAGTTGGGCACGTAGCCGATGAAGGTGGGCCAATCGCTATTTCGGAATCAATGACTTCGGAGCTCCATCCTCGTGATGATACAGATGAGTGGACCTTTGAAGGTACAGCAGGCCAGGAGGTAGTCATTACCCTTCAGGCTGCTGGCAACAGCGGTCTGGACACGATACTAGATTTGCGGGCACCCAGTGGGACTATAGAAGACTCCAACGACGATAGCGGCGGAACTTACAACTCCCTCATCAATCGCATACTGGCTGAGACTGGCACATATACGATCGTTGCCAGAGGATATTCAGGTGCCTCAGGAGCATATGCGCTATCGATTAGTTCTGGTGCTACAACATCGTTAGACCCGACCGCGCCACCAGTATCTGAGATAAACACCCCCGGATCCCCTACAGAGTTAGTCATTTCTGAGGTGGATCAAGCCGACGAAATTCTGTTGCAATGGGGCCCACCTGCTGACGATGGCGGTGCTCCTATCACGGGATATTCCGTAACTTCCAGCAGTGGTCAGTCTTGGTTTGCAGAACCTACTCTCTCGGCGGCTAACACTGTCTCGAGAAGTGTCCCAACAGAATTCCTACAACCGGGTCAGACTTACATGTATGCCGTAGTAGCGGTGAACTCGGCCGGTATAGGATCGGCGTCCGAATCTTCTATAACAATCGCACCCACGATCCCATCTGCCCCAGAGAATTTGCTTTTAGGTACAGGGGCCGTAAACGGTGAAATCGTTTTGACTTGGGATGCATCTGCCTACAACGGCGGGAGTCCAATTACAGGATATTCCGTTTGGGCATTTGAACCCGGGCTGGCCCGTGACAATCCGGCTGCAAGGAAATGGGAGATAGCTGTTACTGATAGTGGTGCCTCTGGTGGCCAGTTTGTTCACGCTATCAAAGACTTCGAACAGGGCAAGGATAGTGCCTTTGCTGTAGCTGCGCAAAACGTGGCCGGGGAAGGACCGTTATCACAGATTCTTTTGGACGTTCCAACGGATCTAGGAGATATCACAGTTGACTTGAACACCACGGATTGGGACGGAGTGGTGACGTTGGGATGGGATCGCCCTGCAAATGACCCTGAAAACCCGGCCTTACTTGAAGGCATAGACATATATTATTCCTCGGATGCTACCTGCCAGACATTGGATTGCTTTTCTCTAAAGCAAGCGCCGCAGCGAGAGCAATGGTCGCGGGTCAATGTAGCGAGATATTCACAGGAGTTTTATTCGCTAGGTAATGGGCCGGGACACCGTTTCATCGTAGTTGCCTATAACGCGCTTGGCCGCTTCGAAAGTCCAATAACTGCGCCTATTACAATCATAGAAAAGCCCTATCTTCCATGTTGTCTTAAGGCTGTCCCCGGTAACAAGTCTGCTGTTGTTAGCTGGGAAAGCTCTGTATCGAGAGGCGGAGGCCCTATCACTTACCGGGTCACTGCAACCCCGGGAGGGCAACAGGTTGAGTTGGCCGGGGATCCAAACAGAAAGCATAACAGCGTTACCGTGCCTGGATTGACCAACGGTACGCAATACACATTCGACGTGTCAGCTTTTGATTTGACCGGTGGTTCACCGGCACCACAGATGGTTTTTGGAACGCCAGTTTCAATGTTTGTCGCAGTGGATGGTGGCCAGCTTGAGCCAATAACTCAAGGCACCCTGGGTAGCGACGAAGAGGACCTGTGGTCGTTCGAGGCTACACTTGGTACAAAAATCACTTTGGCAATGGCAGTTACAGAAGGCGATATAAAGCCGCTCATTGTTATCTCAGCTCCAAGTGGAATGCTCACTGCCTGGGACACCTCCATTACCGAAGGTCCAGGTACTACGATTTCCATAAACGATCACTGGTTGACTGAGACGGGCACCTATTCAGTACGAGCAGCCTCTTTAACTCCTGCAGCAGGACGCTACACACTTACTCTAAATTCGAGCGATCCTACTGTAAAAGTAGTGCCATTAGGACCAGAGTGGACTGGCAGGGCGTGGACTATTGCTGGGACAGGTAATGCATGCACCATTGAGCCGGGGACCCGCGGGGAAGGTGTTGAGATAGCCATACTGGATAGTGGAATCGATTACAACCATCCTGATTTGCTTTCTCAGGAAAATCATCCCGAACGTGACAAGGTTGTAAGACGCATTAATTTTGTAGGTTATGATTTCGCGCATTCGCCATCTCCTTATGCCTTAGATCCTGCGATTAAAGGTCATGGGACAGAAGTTGCCGGAATGGCCGCAGGATCCGGATCGATAAATTCTGATATGGCTGGCGTTGCACCAGGCGCATGTCTATGGGCCGTAAAAACGGTCTGGAACCTTGCGGGTGCAGGGTTTGAAGAATGGGGCATGGCTGGGTTCGACTACGCGGTGCGAGGCCCGGATGGAACTCCCGGGACAGGTGACGAACCTGATGTGATTGCCCATGCAACGGGTAGCCCTGGTATGAGTGATGGCTTCAGCGCAATGGGTGCGATGCTGGATATTGCATCTGAACAGGGAATTGTGGTCGTACAGTCTGCGGGAAATCAACCCGCATCTATGTATACCCTGAACGAAAGTGCCAGTTCCAGAAACGCAATCACAGTTGGTGCGCTCACTCAAGATCTACAAGCTGTCCAAGGGCGTTCGAGTAGAGGCCCAACGGCTGATATGCGTATTAAACCTGACCTGGTTGCCCCAGGTCAAAACGTATATACGACTAAGGCACATACAGAACACAATTTGGAGGACCCCGGATACCAGCCCTATACCATCACTTCCGGTACCAGTATCGCGGTTCCTTATGTGGCAGGCGTTGCGGCATTGATCAAGCAACGCCATCCTGACTGGACTCCTGCCATGGTAAAAGCTGCAATGATGAACACTGCAGACCCACTGCCATCAGACCGATTATGGGAACAGGGAGCGGGGGCGGTAAACAAAGACAGGGCCGTCGCGACAAACTTACTCGTAATGCCACCTAGCTTAAGTTTTGGTCAACTGACACTAGGTAAATCCGGCAGCCATACGATTACATTGCACAATGTAGGGGAACAAACCCTAGATGTGAACATCAGTACCGCTACCAGCGTTTACAGCGGCAAGAATTGGCCTCAGAACGATAATACCGGTAACGGTCTGTATCTAGATTCTAGTTCAACTGTCTCTGTGTCAAGTTCCACTGCGACTGTAAACGCGGGATCCAGTACCACGGTGGACTTGTCCGCGGGTCCGTTCACCTCAGAATCACTTGAGGGATGGTATGAAGGCCGGGTCAGCCTGACAAGTTCAGAAGGTACACTGACTCTCCCTTATATCTTCTATCTCAGTCACACTAATGCACACTACGACGACATCTTCCCGGGCCCAAGAATAATTTGCGGGAATTCGGGAATAATGGCACGAATTATTGGCACGACAGATTGCAATACAGCGTCTTATAAGCCCCGCCAATATCCGACCAAACCCGACTCTAATGATCAGATATACATAACCACTATGATTGGGGATGCCAGAGACTCGGTGCCATCCGGAATTCCAGGGGCAATTCCCATTTCAATAGAGTTGATCTATTCCGTAAGCTCTGATTCCAATTACTCGACAGTGGTTACTATGGTAGACGATGGCAAACACGGTGATCGATACGCAAACGATCGAGTATACGGAGCAAGCATCGGCCCGTTTGATAGCGGCGAGGCTGTTACTTATTACGTCCGAGCAACCAACGAAGAAGACAAGGTACTTGAATCACAAACAGTTACTTTCACTGTTCAAGAGCCGTTCATTAAAACTTCCGACATACTAGTCATAGATGATGACCGTTCAAACCAAGGCCTGGTACTAACTAACGTTATAGATTCGCTTGGTCTCCCATACGATTTTTGGGATGAGGCAACAAGAGGAGCTGTGACATTATCAACTCTAAACAGCTATCTCGGAGGAGTGGTAATAGCTGCCGGAGTGAGTGCCCAAACAGGCCCAAATATGCGGGATTACCTGGATGCCGGCGGCAACCTGTTCTTGGCCACAGGCCAACCTTGGACACCCAACCAGTTTGGGGACGACGGTATCAACTTTGCCGTTAAGTATCTCAATGCCGAACAATGGAGCCTCGAAGAATATTTCTCAAGTGCCCTCAATGGGACAGGAATTGTGCCCGGCCGTAAATTCGGAGGTGTCGAACCTTCACTCCAAGGCGTAAAGGATGATCCTATAGGAGACGGTTTGGAACTCGGGTTTGGTATCAGAAGTCCTAACCCTCGGCAGGGGTTCACCCAATATTGCGGGGACTCTTATGCCGACCCTGTACAAGAGCTTAGGCACTACTCTATCTTGGGTTGCGACCCGAATATGCTCGTGTTACGCAGTGTTGAATACGACGGCCGAAATGACGTAGAAGAGATATTCCATTTCGGACCTATCGCTCCCCCTTCGGCGATGATCCACAATGAGGGCACCCAGCCATTGGTTGATCGTATCGTGAAGATGAAGGATGGAGTTGGCGTAACAGACTTTCAGTGGGAAGCGGATAACCCTCAATCTTTCCATGACCCTGTAGCTATCGTAGTGGACGAAACGGGTAATATTTACGTAGCTGACGGGACAGATCGTATATACAAATACGGACCTGATCGCCAATTAATAAATACACTGGGTGGCTCACGTCATTTGGGCAAAAATACTGCCCAGGCCGCTTACACTGGCACAGATCTGGACCTCGGGAAATTCTACCGGATTTCAGGAATGGCGCTGGATTCTCAAGGCAACCTCTATGTTGCCGATGTCTCGGATACTAATGGAACCGTCAGTATCCTGGACAGTGACGGGTATTACCTTGGCAAAGTTGGTGGCGAATTTCAGTGGGGCGCTTCCAAATATGAAGGGTACGATCGGGCGTTGATGGATACACAAATCACCACTCCCGTGGACGTGGTGATAGACAGAGACGATAACGTCTGGGTCGTAGATTTAGGTGCGACCTTCTGGTACGCAGGACACGGTAAAAACAGGGTCTTGAAGTTCGAATCCGGACCTGGCGGCTCACACATATCAACCCCTGTCTCAAGACGCGAAATTCCAGCGGACGGGATTCCCTGTCAGACCCGTGATACCTGGACAGGCGGTAGTGATAGAACGCGTATTGCGATTCACAACGACGGCGCCACCGGCGACCCACAAGCCGTTTTGCTGGCTGGAACTTACCCATATGAAGGAGGCGAATACGGAAGCCTCCAGCTCATTACATCCTCCGGAGTTGTGAAGGGATGCAATGATCCAAACTTTGAGGGCAGCCAGTGGGGAAACGCGGCGCTCGGTCAAGTGGAGAATCCTCGGGCAATTGCCGTTGATGGCAGTGGCCATCTTATAGTGGGACACGATACAGGTAACTACCATCTGGTTAACGGCAGACACGTAAACGATGACACTTCGGAAGTAATCGTCTATGACATCAACACAGGACAAGAAATTCGACGGCTATTCAAGGACGGTGTAGAAAACAATCTGTTCGCATTGATTGCGGATATATTCGTAGCATCAGACGACTCCATATACATATTGGAGGGAGGAAATTCTAACCCAACGGTCCAGAAATTCTCAGCAAGCGGAGAATTCCTGTGGACGCTGGGTAACAACATCTCTGAGGAACCCATCTTTAATGGCATCAGAGGTATTACCCACGACAATGCCGGAAACATATACGCTGTTGATTCCTTTAATCAACGTATTGTAAAGCTGGATTCAGAGGGCAATGTCGTTGCTACGTTCGGCACTAAAGGCCACGGCGCAGGAGAATTCTATTTCCCAGAGGGTGTTGCTATAAGTGACGACGGTAGCATCTTCGTAGCAGATACCGGAAATCACCGGATACAAAAACTCGACCGTTTCGGACAGTGGCACGAATGGGGAAGCAAGGGATCCTCGGAATCGGAGTTCAAATTCCCCAAGGGCATAGCACTGGACGGTAACGGTAACGTATATGTCTCCGACACCGAAAACCACCGCATACAGAAGTTCACTTCTGAAGGTGATTTCATTTCAATGTGGGGCGGGCCGAGGCCGTTTTCAGAACAGAGAGGTCGATCGTACAGCAGAGGACCGGACTATACAGGCGAAAACACTCGCTATATGGGACACGATGGTCAGATCAATAACCCCAGAACAAATGAAGAAGTGAGGACTTCCCGTACAACTGGGGAGAAAATATTCACGAATGTTAACGGATACCTTTGGTACCCGGGTGCGTTGACGATTGACAGCGCCGGAAATGTCTATGTGGCTGATACCAGACACGGAATGGTACAAAAATTTAGTCCTGAAGGGGAACTCCTGGACCCTGCAGCCGAGTATCGGATGGGTTACGGTGCAAAATCCACACAGTCTGATTTAGCGGACGGGGTTGCGGTAGCTGTTGGCAACGACGGCAATATTTACACCTCGGGCATGAGGCTTCATCCGAATGTTATAGGAATAGTTCCGTTAGCAGATAAAGATACGTCGTATGTATCTATGTTTGTTCCGGGAGATTTGGCGGGTGAATACGATGACAGGCCAGTGTGGTCTGAGCTCGAGTCGCAATATGCAACAGGTGTTGATGGCCTAATAACCGGGTTAACAGTGACTGATTCCGGCGACATCTATGCGGCTGTGAGCAGCTTCGTGGATTATCCCGTAGGTCGCCCAGCGGCATACCGGCTCGATAACGGCCTGTACAAGGTTGTGTATTTCGGATTTGACGTGAACGCGATCGTTGAACCCTGGCAGAGAGATGAAGTGCTATCACGTGCGCTGAGCTGGCTCTCTGGTATCGAGGCCGGGCCAACAGTGATTTCTCCGACCGCAATTGCAGACGTGAGTGATCAAGCGGTTACTTTCAAGTGGGCACCGGCACAAAATGCAACTGATTACAGGTTACAGATACTCAACATCGATGACCCTGAATCCTCTGGAGTCCAAGATTTCTATTTGACCGAAACAGAGGTCCAGGTGGTAATGACTCCAGGGAACTATTACTGGAGGGTGCTCCACCGAGATGATGATTGCTTGGAAGGCAGATGGTCAAAGTCCAGAAATATAATAGTGTCTGGCAATGTCGCTGGTAATAATTCCGCTGCTGCCATGGGCAGTGATTTCAGATGTGCTGGGGTTAATACGACTCAGTCGACGCCTGCTGTCACCACCCCGGTAGCGACCTCGACGCCTGCTGTCACCACCCCGGTAGCGACCTCGACGCCTGCTGTCACCACCCCGGTAGCGACC
>Ga0209402_10005241_pt1 | contig 11609 bp, 7 predicted proteins | sample ArcticOcean_MG_C_3_FD_187437 | JGI IMG/M metagenome (GOLD analysis project Ga0209402, IMG submission 187437) | Marine microbial communities from western Arctic Ocean - ArcticOcean_MG_CB8_126 (SPAdes) (version 2) | ecosystem: Environmental > Aquatic > Marine > Oceanic | place: Arctic Ocean... | reverse complement strand
ATAGCATTTCACAACACCCTTGCTTCTCCTCAGCAAGCGGTGAAAACACCAATGCTCCAATTATTCCAAGTTACCCAGTGTGGCGCAATCGCCCTGGGCCTGTAGCTCCCCTTGGTCACTCTTTTCGAGTTAGTCCGAGAACCCTCTGACGGGTCTCATGGAACCTGGCATGGAAGCGTCACGAACAACCGCAACCGGGTTCTCGGACGGGATCTAGTTCGAGAGCGGAGAGTCGAGAGTCTAAAGCAGAAACAATTTTGCGCGAACCAATTCTTCTGCTCTGGTCTCTCGTCTCTAGACACTCGACTCCAACGTGCGGTCGAACCGACAACATCGCGGGTGAGCCAGTGCTCATCGGGGTTTCATATGCCTTGACAGCTGGGTGCAACTCCCAGACCCGCTACTTTCATGGTTGCGAGATTGATTGGCGTTTTGACTGATTGTTGACGCGTTGAGTTTCGCAGCGACGTCACTTGGATTCGGCGATGCGCCGGGGCATTGCGGCCGACACATCTTTGCGCCACGTGTGTAACTTCCCACGCAACTTCGCCGCCCGGTCTGGCATGTCGGTCGCAAGATTGTTCTTCTCGCCGATGTCTTTCGCCAGATCGTACAATTCCAGCGAGCCGTCGTCGAAGCGTTCGATGAGTTTGTAGTCGCCTTCACGCACTGCGCTACCCAGGCGATTGCCACCGTGGAAGGCGTAGTTGGGATAGTGGAAGTAAATCGCCGATCGCTTGAGCGGTCCGGTTTGCCTTAACAACGGCATTAGACTTTCACCATCGAGCGCAGTGTCCGGATCGGGATCGATGCCGACGGCTTCCAGAATCGTTGGAAAGAAATCCATGCTGACGACCGGGTCGCTGCAGACTTTGCCCGCTTCGACAACTCCCGGCCAACGCACGATCAACGGGACTCGGATTCCTCCTTCATACAGATAGCCTTTGGCAGCGCGGAGCGGGCTGATGTCGGCAACACCGCCGAAGGCTCCGTTGTCGGAAGTAAAAATGACCAGTGTGCGGTTCGAGAGCTTGAGTTGGTCGAGTTCCTGCAGGATTCGGCCAATGGAGCCGTCGAGCGCTTCGATCATGGCGGCATAACGGTGATCGACGCGGCCGAGGTCTTTCCGCTTGCTGTATTTCTCAACGAGAGTCGCCGGCGCTTCCATTGGCCAATGCACGGTGTAATTCCAGAGGAAGCCAAGGAACGGCTGATCGCGATTCGCTCGCATGAACCCAATCACCTCATCGGCAAGCCGATCGGGCATGTACTCTCCCTCTTTTCGGGGCGGAAGATTGTGGAGGTTGTAGGGGTCGAAGAAGGAGAACGGGCCGCCCATCGCGCAGCCGCCGAAGTTGAGATCGAATCCTTGCCGTTCCGGGTAAAACCGCAGGTCGCCCTGGCCTTGCTTCTTGGGGACACGTCGACCGGCGAGATGCCATTTGCCGAAGAAACCGGTGGCGTAACCGGCTTCTTTGAGCCGTTCGGCAATGGTGACGTGTCGCAATGGCAGGTGGTCGAGCATTTCGGCCGGCGCCAGCTTGGCATTCTTTGGCGCGAACCGTGCTTGATCGGGAATGTGGTTGGTGATTCGCAATCGCGCGGGCGAGAGCCCGGTCAACACGGCTGCACGCGTCGGCGAGCAAACCGGTGCGGCTGCGTAGGCGTCGGTGAACCGCATGCCCTGAGTTGCCAGGCGATCGATGTGCGGCGTGTGCAACCGCGGATTGCCCTGGCAATTCAGGTCCATCCAGCCCATGTCGTCGATCATGATCAGCAGGATGTTCGGCTTCTCGGCAGCCGTAACATCAGCAGGGACGACACAGCATCCCAACAGCACAAGCAAGCACGCGCGCAGCACAATGGTTCTCATTGTTGAACTCTCCAGCAACTGACACACCGACATCGACAAAGCGTTTGGGAACCGATTGAATCCCGTCCGTGCATTGTAATGTCCGTCGTCGGCCGCTGCGATGAACCGTTGCATGCGCTCGTGTGGAACACACGATCCCAACCGTAACCCGAAGCGTAAGCGAGGGAGCAATTTATGATCCTCTCGCAAAGTCCCGCGCTTACGCGTCGGGTTACGATTACCGAAACTGTGCAGCGTCAAGACTCGCGCTGAACAGCGGTTGGAGCGCGGAGATCAGTTTTGACACACGCCGCTTCTGTCCGGTTTGCCGACGCGGGATGGCGGCAGGATGCCACGACAACCGCAAGATCGTGTCGATGCCTGCCCCGTGTTTTGCTGTTTCCGCAACGGCAATTGATCTCCCTTATGGACGTAAACGATACCTCGGTCGGAATCTGCACTCGCAGGCTCCAATCGGCCCGCTGAAACTCGCCAATGCCAGATCATCTTTCTGTGGCCCTTCAAACAACGAATATCGATCCCGACAGGCCGGCCGAAACGGTTCCGCGGCGGCGGGAGATTGCGTTGCCTTGCGAATAGCGCTTCCGTGATCGCAGTGCAACGCCAACTCGTTCTATCCGTTGGATAACGGGCCGACTCAGATAGCGGACAAGAAAAACGAGCCGATTGACAGATTTGGAGCGTAACCACTTGAAAGGAAATCAGTTATAGATTTTCTTTCAAGGGTGTTATGCCGCCTTCCAGATCGAACGCCGTCACTTGATGATCATGTCCCGCACGGATTTTCCCGTGGGAATCATCGGCAGCACGTGTTCCTGGTACGGGCAAAGCACGTCGAGCAGGAACGCACCGTCATGCGCGAGCATTTCCGCCAGCGCCTCGGGATACTCGGCCTTGGAGCGCACCTGTCGGCTGGCAACACCGAAACCGTTCGCAATCGCAACGAAATCCGGGTAGGTTTCTTCCGGCACGGTCCCGTCGCCGCCACCCAGCGACCGGGGGTCGTCGATATGACCCAAAAACGTGTGAGCGCGGCGACCCTGCATGAAACGATCTTCCCACTGCATCACCATGCCCAGATGCTGGTTGTTCAGCAGCAGAATCTTCACGGGCAGGTCTTCGCAGCGCAGTGTTGCCAGCTCCTGGATGTTCATCAGGATGGAACCGTCGCCGTCGATGTCGATGGAGAGTGCATTCGGGTGTGCGGCCTGCACTCCCATCGCGGCCGGCAACCCAAAGCCCATCGTTCCTAATCCGGAACTGCTCAACCAATGTCGCGGCTGCGAAAACTTGTAGAACTGGGCCGCCCACATCTGATGCTGACCGACGCCCACCGAAACATACGTTTCGCGTTCCTGCGTTTGTCGACAAAGTTCCTGAATTGCGTATTGCGGCAGAATCTGATCGCCCGAATCGTTAAACGAAAATGGATACTGTTGCTTCCACTTCGCAATTTGTGCCTGCCATTCCGTCAAATCGGGCAAGTCGTCGTCGGTAATCGCGGCATTGAGCGCTTCGAGTACCTCTTTCACATCGGCCACAATTGGCAGGTGTGCTTCTTTGTTCTTGTGAATCTCCGACGGGTCAATTTCGACGTGGACGATTTTTCCGTGCTTGGCGAACTCTTCCAGTTTGCCGGTCACGCGATCGTCGAACCGCACGCCGAACGCCAACAGCAAATCGGACTCGTTAACTGCATAGTTGGCGTAAGCGGAACCGTGCATGCCCAGCATGTCGAGCGACTGCGAATGGTTGCCCGGAAACACGCCCAAGCCCATAATGGTTGTGGTGACGGGGATGCCCGTCTTCAGCGCGAAATCGTAAAGCTCTTTCGACGCTTCAGAATTGACGCAGCCACCGCCGACATACAAGACCGGCCGCTTCGATCGCCGCACGGCAGCAAGGATTTGCCCCACCTGCTCGGGCGCTGCTTTTCTCACCTCGGGATGATATCCGGGCAGTTGCATGGGCGGATCGTAATCGGGTTCCTCATCCATTGTTGCCAGCTGAATGTCTTTGGGAACATCGATCAGCACCGGACCCGGACGTCCCGTCTGCGCAATGTAGTACGCTTCCTTCACAACCCGCGGCACGTCGGCCAGCTCGGTGATGAGATAGTGGTGCTTGGTGATCGCACGGCAGACTTCGACGATCGGCGTTTCCTGAAAGGCATCGGTTCCAATGACCGAATGCGGAACCTGGCCGGTGATTGCGACCAGCGGAATGCTGTCGAGTTTGGCGTCGGCCAACGCTGTCACCAGATTGGTTGCTCCCGGTCCGCTTGTCGCCATACAGACGCCAATGCGGCCGGTTGTTCGTGCTACGCCCTGTGCCGCGAATCCGCCGCCCTGCTCATGTCGCGGAAGAATCGTCCGCAGGGCGTCTCTTTTCCTGCGCAGAGCCTGATGCAGCGGCATACTGGCACCGCCGGGATACGCGAAGATGATCTCCGTTCCCTGCCTCACAACGGCTTCGATGAGAATATCGGCACCGTTAATTGTCTGCGATTTCGCCTGTTTCTTGTCTGTCGTTGCCACGGTTTTACCTTGTCGTTCAAACGTCTTTCTTTGAGCGGGGGTCCGTCGAGCGAACACAACCCCACACCCCAAGTCTAATCGAACCGCCCCGCTTCGGCCACTATGCAAAAGAGAGGCGCAAAGGAGTTTCAGGTTCGGTCGCAACCAACCCGAAGCGCAAGCGAGGGTCTTCGGTCACAGTCGGCACTGAAAACCTTGCTTGCGCTGCGGGCTGGTATCACGAAAAAAAATGGGCGAAACGCAGTCATGTTCGATGACGACCGCGTCTCGCCCGCTAAACTTCTGCTAATCCAACCTCGGCCGTTTGTCAGGCATCTAACTTAGGCTTGGCGGGATCGGTCTTCGGTGCTGCTTCCGGATCGGGAACCGGCTTCGCAGACTCATGATCGGTCGGACCCGATGGAGATACGCCACAATTGCCCGAAGCACAACCGCTGTTGCACCCCTGCGGACAAACGGTGACCGGCACCATCCGGCAGACTTCATAAGCCACCTGACGCGGCACACACTTGGCAACGTAACGCGTCCGCGTTTCGCAAACCTGCTTCGGCACACAATGGGCAACCCGGTTGGTCACCGTATAGGCAACCTGTTTTGCCACACAATGCGGTACACAGCGGGTTTTCGTTTCCTGCACAATACGGCAGGTACGAACCGGAATCTTGCAGACACGTTCTTCACAAACCATGCGGCAAGTGCGAACCGGAACCTGACGCTCGACCGTCTCGTTCACCCAGCGGCAAGTCCGATACGGAACTTTGCGGACGACCGTTTCCGGCACCATCTTGCAAACCTTCACCGGAATCATCTCGACGATGGTTTCGGGTACGTATCGGCAAACCTGCACCGGACATTGCTGCCGGACGATTTCCGGGCGATACGTGGTACACGGTACCTGTGTTTCGACAATGTTGGGACACCACACGCGGCGGCAAATCGGAATGCCCGGCGTGCGAACGAAATTCAAACGCGGCCCTGCGCACGGCTGCCAACAAAGTGCCGGCAGCGGCAGACCGGGGATCTGACTTCGTTTCGTCACCCAATGTCCGCAATCTTTACGTACCGTGCGGCACGTTGTGACGGGTCGCATGACCGTGTAGCAGCGTTCCCGGTTGACGGTTTCGACAACTCGTTTCATCACCGTGCGGCGACATTCGCGTTGGATCGTTTCCGTCACCGGACGCATGACCGTGCACGACACTTCGCGTACGCAATTTTCGTACACCGGCTTGCGCACCGTGTAGCTGCAATCGCGATAGCTGGTTTCCCAAACCGGCTTCTTCACCTGATACTTCTGCTCGCGATAATTCGTCTCGAAGACCTTACGGCAAACCGTATATTGCTCTTCGCGCTGCTGTGTCTCGTAGACGGTGCGGTAACAGGTCCGCTCGCGATCTTCGTACGAGGTCTCGTAGACCGTCTTGTTGACCGTATACTGCTGCGGTTCGTAAACCGTGTCGTACACCGTGCGGTAGCACGTTCTCCGCTCGACTTTACAAGCGGTGTAACAGGCCGTGGGCTGACAGCACGTTTGCGGACATGCGGCATAACTGGCCGCTCCACAATACGAGCCCGCTTCGGCATTTGTTGCCCCGGCGATTGTCATCACAGCCGCAATGGCGGCCATCCAGAACTTCATCACTTGTCCCCTCCAAAAACGCGGTTTTCTTGAAATTTCCGCCGCCTTGCCCGCGAAGTCAAAACGTCGCTCAGACTTTCATTATTCAGACTTCGCGCAATAACTTGCAAACGGTTTGCGAACGGAATGATCGGAAAGGAAAAAATCCGGTCCGGTTGTTCCGTCGGCGCATCAAAAGTAGATCACGCACAGTGGAGAACTTGAGTAAAAAAACGGGCGCCGACGGAATTTGCGGCAAACCAACTTGGCACTGCCGGAAGAACCCGCAATACCGGCGACCAACGACACACGGCAAACTGTTACAAGCCGCACAGGTCAACCGATTTGCAGCATTCGCGGGTCCGAACGGTTGTATCCGAAGTTGCGTCTGGCATACCGGCCCGGATAGCGGGTTACTGCTGCGTCACAACGATGTTGCGCGTGACAAGCAACCTGTGCAAGTGCCCCGCGATTCCGATTGCGCGGAGATTCCGGTAAGCTGGATTCGCCCTAAAAAGGCGAGCAGCCGGCTTCATGCCGGTTGATTCAGTCCCATATTTTGATTTCGATGCAGAGCCTCAACCAATCCAATGCCCCACGATCACCAACCTCTGTTCGACGCGTTAACGCAACGGCTCGGCGAGCGTCTCCAACTCGCCGACGATGTTCGCCGTGAACACGCGAAAGACGTTTCGCATCACGCTGCGCAATGGCCCGATGCGGTCGCATTTCCCGAAAGCAGCGAGGAAGTCGCCGCGATTGTCCGCTGCTGTTCGGAGCATCGTTGTCCCATCATTCCCTTTGGCACTGGCACCGCGGTGGAAGGGGGCGTGGTTGCGATTCACGGCGGAGTCTGCATCGACCTTCGCCGCATGAACCGAATTCTGCGCGTCAGCCGCGACGACCGTGACGTCACTGTTGAAGCGGGTGTCAAGCGGTTTCAATTAAACGACCATCTGCGAGACACTTCGACGAACCTGTATTTGCCCGTCGATCCCGGTGCCGATGCGTCGCTGGGCGGCATGGCGGCAACGTGTGCATCGGGCAGCGCGGCCGTGCGTTACGGCACCATGCGCGACAACGTGCTGGGATTGACCGCCGTGATGGCCGACGGCCGAATCATTCACACCGGCAGTCGCGCCCGCAAATCATCGGCCGGCTACGACCTCACACGGCTGCTCGTCGGATCGGAAGGAACGCTGGGCATCATTACAGGGGTCACGCTGCGGCTCACAAATCGTCCCGCGGCCGTCTCGGCAGCGGTCTGCGATTTCCCCGACATTCAGCCGGCCGTCGATGCCGTCATCGAAGTGATGGCGGCCGGCATCCCGATGGCGCGAATCGAATTGTTGGACGACGTGCAGATGGGTGCAGTGAACCGTTATTCGGACCTCGATTACCGCGTCGCTCCAACGCTCTTCTTCGAGTTTCACGGCTCGCCGACAGGCGTCGTCGAACAGGCGGAAGCGGTCGGCGAGATCGTCGGCCAGCACCGCGGCGGCGAGTTTCAATGGGCAACGGCCGAGGAAGACCGCGACCGCTTATGGCAGGCGCGGCACGACGCTTATTATGCCTCACTCGCACTACGGGAAGGCGGGGTGGGATATGTGACCGACGTCTGCGTGCCGGTCTCGCAGTTGGCACACTGTATCAACCAGGCGAAAGAACATCTCCGTTCGACAAAGATTCCCGCCCCGCTGTTCGGACATGTCGGAGACGGCAACTTTCACGTTGTCTTCTCCATCGATCCCGACAGCCCGGAGGAATTGGCCGAAGTCCAGCAACTCAGCCGGAAAATCACCGCCGATGCACTCGAAGCGGGAGGCACCTGCACCGGCGAGCATGGCATCGGCATCGGCAAACTGAACGAACTCGAACGGGAGCAGGGCGAAGCGATTCACGTCATGCGGGCCATCAAGACGGCACTCGACCCGTTGAACATCATGAACCCGGGCAAGGTTTTAAAGATGTGAGCCTAACCGTAGGCGGACGCCTCAAGACGCTTCACGAAATCGCAGTGACGGCTTGTCGATCGTTACGACCGTATTGGGCGGCACGCTCTTGTTCAGCGAAACGCTGGCACCGATGACCGAACCGGCACCGATGACCGTTTGGCCGCCGAGTACGGTTGCGTTGGCGTAAATCACAACGTTTTCTTCGATCGTCGGATGCCGTTTTCGATCTCGTATGATGTTGCCGTCATCGTCTTTGGGGAAGCTCAACGCACCGAGCGTCACCCCCTGATACAGTTTCACACCCGCCGCAATCTCGCACGTCTCGCCGATCACCACACCGGTACCGTGATCGATGAAGAACGAGGGTGAAATCTTTGCTCCCGGATGAATGTCGATACCCGTCCGGCTGTGTGCCCATTCGGTCAACATCCGCGGAATCAACGGCACGTCGAGCCGGTACAACTCGTGCGCCAGCCGGTAGACGGTGACCGCTTCGAGGCCGGGATAGCAGAAAATGATCTCGTCGAGATTGTCGGCCGCCGGATCACCATCGAACGCAGCTTGCACGTCGCTTGCAAGCACGCGACGAACGCGAGGCAACGTCTGCAGAAACGCAATCGCTTTTTGTTGCCCATCCCGTTCGTAATCGATTAACGACTCGCTGCTGCATTCGCGCTCGCTTTGGAGATCGTTGGCGTGCCGCAGCGCACGCGCAAACTGCTGTGTCAGCCGGTCGTGCAGGCTGTCGATCAAGTCGCCGACATAGAATGTCACATTCCCCATGTGCAAATTCTGCCGACGGCGGTAACCGGGGAAAATCACCTCTTTCAAATCCTGAGCGATCTCAATCACTGCCTCGGTACTTGGCAGTGGGCAATGCCCCAGGTGATTGATACTGCCGATGTCCTGGTAGGACGCGACAATCTCGTCGGTCAAATCGGGAAGTTCTTCTTTGCGTCGAAAATCGGTGGCCATGAAACTTGTCTTTCGTCCCCTCCCGTTGTGGGAGAAGCATGAGCGGAATATGGGGCGGCTTTCAACGTCTTGTTGGAAACCCAACAAAACGGAACCGCAAAACACATGCACACACAGGCCCGGCTATGCCGGGCTGGTACAGCGACAACAATCGCCAACGCCGTCTGTAGTTCCTGCTGGAACCATCCGCGCACACAGCGCGATTACGGGGTTGTTGTTGAAGTTTATTTGCATGTTTCCACTCGTGTGCTGGCCAGCGGGTGCAGCCGGCCGCTGCCATCCAACTAAAACGGGTCGTCAAACTGTAACGGTTGGGACTATTGTAACGGTTGTACTGCATCCCGACTGACACCGTTTTCTTCACATCGATTCTACGCAGCCGCAACCGACAGGACAAGTTATGGATTCCCATCGGCCAACGCTCCAGTCGGAATTGAGCCGGATCTCCAAGTCGACTCCACTTGATCGAATCCCGCAGGAAGTCAATCAAGATCGAAACGGGTCGTGGCCCGGTTGCAGTATCGAGCGGCTTCCAGTCAATCGCGGTGACGGAGTCGGCCGATAACTATATCAATGTGTCAACTCCGAACTTGGCACCCCTCACTTAATGACTCAAGAGAGACTCCCCGACGAGTTTATCGACCACAGGAGGTGGAACGGTGCAACGCCCGGTCAATTCCCAAACCAACACAGAATCGGCCCAGCAGCCGGAGTCGGTTGCAGAGTTGACTGCCCGTCTCCATCGCCTCCGCCATCCCGTTGCAAAAGTACAGCGGGAGATTCGTGAGGCCGAGTATGCCACCCTGCAAGCGGAGTTCGCGCAGCTCGTAGATGAATCGCGCCAACTGCTCCGCGACGAACGGTTGACCGAAGACTCTCCTCGACTGGCAGAGTTAGCAAGTTCGAGTACGGCAATCGCGCGACTGATTGCCGGCGAATTGAACCGCATCAACGACAAGTCCGCCCACCTCGTAACACCGGCCATCATCGGCGAACTCAACGAACGATTCGGCACGAACCTGGCAGCACTTGAGTCGAGGCAGCTACAAATCGATGCCTGCAACGCCTACGCCAGCGACCTGCATCAGACCGTTCGGGAATTGCTGTATCAGACCCACGTCGCGCCGGCACAACTACAAAACCTCGCACATCGAATTCGGCTCGATGTGCAACACATTTCGCTTGCCGAGTTGTTGCCCGATCCCGGCTTGATGATTGAAAGCCAACTGACACCCATCGATTCGATGTCGGAACCAGCGGTTTACGGGATGGGAATACAAACCGCCCGTCTGCTGGGATTTGCCGCCCCGGAGATGTTCTGCTGGAACGACCGGACGGAGTTGCTCGTTGTCGCCGCGTTACTTCAGGACATCGGCTTGCTGATGTTGGAACGACAATACAACCTGTCGGCCAACCAGTTGGCGATCGATGATTCCTCCGCGTATCGGCAGCATCCTTCCATCGGTGCAGCGGTGTCGGCTGCGTTGACCGATTACGCCGTCGATCTGCCATCCCTCATCGCACAACATCACGAGCGCTGCGACGGCATCGGCTATCCGCACGGCGAACGTTCTGATCGCTTGGCGGCACCGTCAAGATTTCTGGCAATCGCAGTTCGCTTTGTCGAATTGATGCAAGATGAATCGTTGCGCAGTTCGATCGCAGGCGGAGAGTCTGCACGCGACTCGCTCTACACAACGGTCGCTGGTCGTCTGCTGCTCGAAGCCGAGCAGGGCGAACTCGATCAACCGCTGGCTACTGCCTTCCTGCAGCGACTTGGCCTTTCCGATGTAAAAACTCGCACCGCTGGCCGATTTTTCAAGTTGAGCCGATTCGGCGGAAAACGGTTTCGCCGTGATGAAGCTGTCAACACTTCGACCAGCCGGCGGGGCGCGTCGGATGCGGACGAAAACTTGCAGGGATCTGCTCCAACGCCATCGCCTAAACACCGGCGGCGCACTCTCGTCGATCATCCTGATGCCGCGCCAAATCTCGATTGACGACTTGGGTGCCACTGGCGTCTCGCCAGTGCATCGCGTGGGACACTGGCGACACACCAGTGGCACCCATCAGCTGAGAAATGAGAAGCGACACGAGGCAATGGCACACAAAGGGACGGCGGCCCAGCGATGACAACCGACACACTTTCACCGCTCGGGCGACATTCCGAGGAGTACTGGAATCAAACGCGGCAGCCGCTGTTGTCTATGGTTTTCCTGTTTCCACTGTTGGCCGCCTACGAGATAGGTGTGCTGATGGTCGGCGACGACGACGCCAACGCAATCCGCAATGGGGCCGACTTCTGGATGCGCGACTGGCTGCGGCTCATCGGCCTCGACTATGCGTTGTTGCTGCCGGGACTCGTCCTGGCAGGGCTGCTGGCGTGGCACATCGTCGGCCGATATCCGTGGAGACTGCCGATTGAGACGTTGGCCGGAATGCTTGCTGAAAGCCTGATCTTCGCTTTCGTCCTGGTCATTTTCGGCCAGTTGACCGACTACCTGTTTCGACACGCCGAAGCGGCCGCCAGCCTGTCGGTTCCGGCCCAAACCGATGTGCTGCGAGCCATCACGTTTCTCGGCGCGGGCGTCTACGAAGAATTCATGTTCCGGCTCTGCCTGCTGCCGATTTGCTTCGGATTATTTCGGCTG